>Ga0214919_10005106_pt1 | contig 18823 bp, 23 predicted proteins | sample LL1503_MetaG_FD_177994 | JGI IMG/M metagenome (GOLD analysis project Ga0214919, IMG submission 177994) | Freshwater microbial communities from Lake Lanier, Atlanta, Georgia, United States - LL-1503 | ecosystem: Environmental > Aquatic > Freshwater > Lake | place: USA: Georgia | collected...
ATATTCCGTTTAGGGAGAATATTTACAAGCAAATTCAATTTACTAAATCTGATGTAAACACCTATAATATTAGTAAAACTTCGAAAGTTCTTAATACAGGTACACAACATAGAATAAACAGTGATGGAATAACATTAAGTCTAGGTGCTATATCTGCCCAAGATGATTATTTTGTATCAAATACATTAACAACATCAACAGCAATATCTGCGGTTGATCAAGTAGAAGTATTTTATGGTGGAAGACCATTACGTAAGTCGGGAATATTACATCAGGATATTACTGTATCCTATGATAGTCCCGAAGCAATAATCAACACTAATACATTAGCCTCGGCTGATCTATTACCAATTACAACAGTAATGGGTTCTGCTTATATTATTACAGCAACAAATCATGTATGGGTATATACTAACTCCACTGAAGTAGATTCTATAAATGGATATGTTTATCGTGGATTAAATTATCAACCTCCGGAATTTACTATAACTATCAATACATCTACACAAGCATTAACATTAAATATTGCAGAAGGTGTATCAAATAATGTTAAACTTGTTATTGTAAAAAAAGAATTTGCAAAATCAGATGTATGGAATACAGTAGAAGGTGAAAATCAAACACATACATTAATGGATAGTGATACAGTACCTGCTAGATTCTTACAGTTAAAACCTGCAGAATTACCGGACAAATATTATTATGGTGGAAACGTTGAACTGATGGATGCCACCGGACAAGTTTTATTAGACGAAAATGGAAAACCCTTAGAAGGAATATAAGATGACAAAAATTACACAAACTCCGGTATTGACTACCGCAACAGATAATCAAACATATTTGTTGGTAATTGATAATGGTATAACTAAACGCTTTAATTATAAAGCATTTGGTGAACAATTCTCAACTATATCAAGAGGTGATATTGGTTATATGGGTAGTCGAGGTAATCAAGGTTATTCTGGTAGTATTGGTTATCAAGGTGTCCAGGGAAATACAGGATATATGGGTAGTCAAGGTTCCCAAGGTTTTCAAGGATACAGTGGCAGTATAGGTTATCAAGGAGAGCGTGGTGATACTGCCTATATGGGCAGTCGGGGTTCTGCAGGATATTTTGGTAGTATTGGGTTTACTGGTAGTTTAGGATATTTTGGTAGTGTTGGATATGTTGGATCTAAAGGAACAGATGGAACATCTGTCAATATTAAAGGTTCTGTAGTTAACACTATTAATTTGCCATCAAGTGGAAACACATTAGGGGACTCATACCTTGTTTCTAGTACAGGACATCTTTGGATATATTCAGCTGCTTCAACACCAGGTTCAACAAATGGATTTGTTGATTCCGGCACCCTACAAGGGCCTGCAGGTTATACAGGTAGTTTTGGTAGTCAAGGTTTCCAAGGCAATCAGGGTTACACCGGATCATTTGGCGTTCAGGGTTATCAAGGCTATCAAGGTTACACCGGATCAATTGGTAACCAAGGCCTTCAAGGATTCCAGGGAAGTATGGGTTATCAAGGATATGCGGGTAGTTTTGGTGGTCAAGGATTTCAAGGTGATACAGGTTATACTGGAAGTATTGGCATCCAAGGTAATCAAGGATATACTGGTTCATATGGATATCAAGGTTTCCAAGGTACTAGAGGATCAGATGGCTCTAGTGTCAATATTAAAGGTAATGTTGTTAATTCATCGGGATTGACTTCAATTGTTAGTCCCGCATTAGGTGACGGATATATTTCTTTAAGTAATGGTCATCTTTGGGTTTATACTAGTACAGGATCAGTTAGTGGATTTAATGATGTTGGTACTATTCAAGGTCCTCAAGGGTACCAAGGCAATCAAGGTTACACCGGATCATTTGGCGTTCAAGGATTTCAAGGCTATCAAGGGCAGGGTTTCCAAGGCAATCAAGGCTTCCAAGGAAATCAAGGTACTGGTAATCAAGGTGCAGCCGGTACAAATGGTGGAACTGGTGCTCAAGGATTTCAAGGTGCAGCTGGCACAAATGGCGGCACTGGTGCTCAAGGTGCTACAGGTGTTCAAGGTGCAGCCGGTACAAATGGTGGTACTGGTGCTCAAGGTGCAGCCGGTACAAATGGTGGAACTGGTGCTCAAGGATTTCAAGGTGCAGCTGGCACAAATGGTGGTACTGGTGCTCAAGGTGCAGCTGGTACAAATGGCGGCACTGGTGCTCAAGGTAATATAGGTTATACTGGTAGTGCTGGAACCGGCGGTGGATCTCTTTCTAGAACAACTACTTTGGGAACTACAACATCAATACTTAATAACAGTACTGATAATATTTCAATTACTGGATTTAAATCTTATTCATTATTAAAAGTGCAAACAAGTGCAGCAGCATGGGTAAGATTATATGTAAGTGCTGCGGCTAGCTCTGCTGATTCTAGTAGAATTCGGAATACTGATCCTACACCTGGATCTGGAGTAATTGCTGAAGTAATTACTAGCGGAGCACAAACACAACTAATAACTCCTGCAATAGTGGGGTTTAATGATGACGCAACACCATCAACTACTATATATGCGGCTGTAACTAATTTAAGCGGTGGCACTACTGCCATAACAGTAACACTAACATTGTTACAATTGGAATCATGATCTATGTCAATATTAAAAGAATATATTATTACTGCCCATTCATATGATGATCTAGACAGTCTATATCATGATTTAGAAACGCCGGATACAGTAGGTCAACACAATTGTATACCGTCAAGAGCCATTGAATGTTGTAATCCTATGTCAGATACCAGGACCGCTCATTATCTGTTGTCCGATGATGAAGTTGAACAAATTAAACAAGATCCTAGGGTAATGGATGTAGAGTTAACTCCAGACGCATTAGGTGTTAGAACAGTTAAACAATGGACTGAAAGTACTGATTATTGGAGCAAGAGCAACACCGAGAATACGGTTAATGATCGTAACTGGGGAATATTAAAAGGTTTTGATCGATCAATTGTATCAGGCTGGGGAGCAGATGGCACAATAAATCGTAGTGCCACATTGACCAGTAAATTAAATGGGTTAAATGTAGATTTTATAGTATGGGGTGATGGTACTGATCCTAACAGTCCAGAATTTGCAGTAAATGAAGACGGTACTGGAGGCAGTAGATATTTCTATGTAGATTGGAATACTTATAGTGATTATCCCACTACGTTAGGATACCATAATGGTCTTCCTGATGCTCCTTACTCCGGCGATGGCAATGACCATGATCATATATGTGGAAGTATAGCTTTTGGTAATAGACAAGGGTGGTCTAAAAAAAGTAGATATACTAATGGTTTTATAAGTCCAGAGCAGGCAAAACTTTGGCATACAAATAAAGCCATTAATACTAATACTGGTTTTAAAAATCCAACTATTATTAGTAATAGTTACCTCAGTCTTATTAGCACTTCAGTGAGTAATATCACTTCAATAACCTATAGAGGTTCAGTGATTGATGGACCGTTTACCACTTCTACTAATTGGTCTGGATACAAATTATGGATGAATGATACTGGCCTTACCGTATACGGTATTGGCCCTAATGACATAGCTTGGTTGTATTACAGTGCTGCTTACAGAAGCCGAACAGAAGATATGATCAATGCCGGAGTTATCAATGTAGTGTGTGCAGGAAATTCTAGAAATTATGTGGATGTTCCTGGTGGTCTAGATTATGATAATTCTATAACATGGGATGACGGCTACGGCCCAAGAACTATGTATTATAATCGTGGCAACAATGCTTTTGCAACTGGATCGATATCAGTTGGATCTATAATGAATCGTGTGGCAAATACTCCTAGTCCAAGAAGTACTAGAGGTCCGGGACTTAGTATTTGGGCGCCAAGTAGAACCACAGGCAGTACTTGGGATCCAGGGTCTATTAATCCAGACGGCACAGGATTAGGATATGGTTATGAAAGTACTACTCAATATGCCGATCCAAGTTCTCCTGGGTATCTACCACCTGTAAAAAATGTAAGAGATAATAGAAATAGTAATCATTATATAATTAAAACCACCGACGGGACCAGCTTTTCAACTCCTCAGGTTGCAGGGGTGTTAGGGTTATACGCTGAATTAAATCCTAGGATGACCGCAGCCGATGCTCTGTCCATATTACAAACAGTGGGCGATAGTTCAGGAGTTTATTCTACCAGTGATACATATTATGACCCTACAGGAGTTGCCGGTGGGACTAGATTAGCTTTGGGTTTTATAGATCCAACATTTAATATTACTGCAAATACAGCTTCAATAACTACAGGATCGACTGTAACATATTCGATCGATACCACTGATGTACCGCTTGGATCTATTGTATATTTGACCGAAGTTGGTTCCACTGAAGTAGCGGCCGGAGATTTTACGGACGGAGTAACACGGGCACCTATAACTATTACCAGTAGCAGTACTCAGGTATTAAGAACATTAAGTAATTCTTTTTCAGGAATAAGAACATCTACACTTCAACTAAGAACAGGCGGCTATAATGGAACGATACAAGGATCTGCAACTATTAATTTAATAGGAAAAAGTCGTCTAGGAATTACATTCCCAAGTTATAATCATAATGCTAGACCAACAACTGGGCAAGTTTGGCCTCGCCCTCGCATTTTTAGAAGTGCAAGCTAAATCAAAAATGCAACTATAATGCGAATATAAATACACTATAAACTTATGTACACTATGACAAATTCAACCAATAATCAAACAACTGCTACACAACCCAAGCCTAATGAGCAGGGGTCGATAAGTATCCAAGGTCATATTAAAATCTTTGATCCAGAAACTAAAGAAGTATACATTGATAAACGTAATGCTATTCATTATGAAAACTTTTCAGTTGCCCTAGCAAGAAGTTTAAGCAATCAGGGTTATGGTACTATTGTAGAAATGGCCTTTGGCAATGGCGGCACCAGAGTTGATCAAACTGGTATTATTACTTATCTTACACCCAATGTTGTAGGAACTAATGCTAGTTTATATAATCAAACATATTTTAAAACAGTTGATGCTAAACAAGCTAGTGATTTAGATCCTGCTAGAAATTTTATGGAAACACGTCATGTTTTAGGCACAGCATATACAGATATTCTAGTAAGTTGTTTATTGGACTTTGGTGAGCCTAGCGGCCAGGCAGCATTTGATAATGCTACAAATTCAGATGGTACATTTGTATTTGACGAATTGGGATTAAAAGCCTATAGTCCCGATGGTGCAGGACTAGGAGATTTATTAACCCACGTTATATTTCACCCTGTACAAAAATCAATGAATCGTATGATCCAAATTGATTATACTGTAAGAATTCAAAGTCTTACTGGCGGAGTATAATAATGCCCTATACATTAAAATTTTCTGATTCTACTAAAATTGCTGAAATCACTGTACCGGATATGCCTCCGGGAATTAATACAGTTGACACAAGTTTAAGTCTAGTAGGTCGCGGTTATCCTAACTACGGTGAGAAAGTTGCTGGAAACTTCTTACATTTATTAGAGAATTTTGCAGGACCTATATCTCCACAAAATCCTATAGAAGGTCAACTATGGTACGATACCAGTGATCCTACTAATAAAGTTTTAAGAATTATGGATGGGACTGCTACGTCTGCACGTTGGCCTAGTGCTAATGGAATTTATCAACAATCTACTGATCCAAAAAATTCACCTAGTGTGGCATTAAAAGCTGGAGATATTTGGGTCAACACTTTATTAAATCAACTTAGCATTTATTCCCCACCGGGATGGACGGTAGTTGGTCCATCCGTGGGTAGTGGGGGATCTAAAACAGGTGCAGAAGCTAGTGTTGTCCAAGATACTCTTGGAATAGATCATGCTGTGATAAAGAATTATGTTGATGGTCAGGTAATTTCTATTGTAGCAAAAGATAATTTTATTCCTAATCCTGTTATATCTGGATTTTCTTCATTGTTATCTGGAGTTAATTTAACCACAGGTCAAAGTTCAACATTTAACGGAACTGCTAAATCTTCATTGGCTTTGCAAATAAATGGTAATGATTATGATAGTTCTACCTTTTTAAGAAAAAATGATCCTGTTGGACAAACAGTTACAGGTAAGATAATATTTCAATATGGAGTTGTAGTTAGTGATTCTGTCACTTCTTCGGATTTTATACAATTATATAAATCTAGTGGTGATGGAATTTTATTGAATAATATATCAGGCGGCAAGATATTGATTAAAAATAAATCACCTTCGGGTGGTTCAATATCTGATACATTATCTATCCAAAGCGGAATAGTGGGTATCAATACTTCTACAAATATAAATTCTCCAAATTTAGATGTAAATGGAACTGTTAGAATTTCTGGAGGATTAACAATAACATCAACTGCTAGTAATGCTGTTATTGTATCTGGAAGTGTTACTGTTGGAAGTAATATTAATGTTACTAATAATTTAAGTGTTTTGGGAATAACAACTAGTACAGGTCAATTACGTCTTGGTACTAGTTCTGGAAATGGCGCTATCATTGTTCCTAATAACAATAATACCTATGATATAGGTGCTGTATCAAATACTTTTAGAGCATTATATGTATCGGATGTATATACTTCTAGAATTAATGGATCTGCAACATCATTTCCGGGAATGATTACAGTTTATGGTGGTAGGACAGCCCCGCCGGGTTGGGCATTGTGTGATGGTAGTAATTTTACCACATCAACTAATGTAACACTATTTTCGATAATTGGTTATACTTATGGTGGATCGGGTGCTACTGCTAAACTACCAAATATGTCTACTTCTACATATGTTTCTACAGGAACAAATACAGGAACATATCTAAAATATATTATAAAGCTATAAAATGTCATACACTATACGTAACGCCGACGGCACTATATTATTATCATTAGCAGATAATACTGTTGATAAAACTACAACTTCTCTTTCTTTAGTAGGAAGAAATGTTAGTTCTTATGGACAATATTACAATAATAATTTAATACAGATGTTAGCTAATTCAGCTAACACTACTAATAATCCTCCAAGAAATCCTTTAAAGGGTCAGCTATGGTATGATTCTACTGTTAAAAAATTAAAAATATATGACAGCGGTTTTAAACCAATCAGCGGTGCTATTATTTCTGGAAGTCAACCTATTGATCTTTTTTCTGGCGATTTATGGTTTGATTCTACAAATAATCAATTAAAAATATATAGTGGAAATATTGTATATACAGTTGGCCCTGCATTCCCAGGTTCAATTGGAGATACAGGATGGACCCTTCCTCTTTCAACTCTTAAAGATTCTGCCTCTAGATCAAGACAAGTTGTACTTCTAAAATCATATGGACAATTTGTAGGTATGATGTCTAGATCATCATTTGAGTTATCCAATGCTGATTCTTTAACATATTTTAATACTTCTACTACTGCTACTGTAGTTTCGGGACTTACTGTATTAGGTGATATTAAATTTACTGGACAAGGCACCAATAAGAATTTGTCAATGAATGTTGATATTGATAAACTCGGAGTTGGTGGAAATGTAACATCTAGTGCAGATTATAACAATCAAAATCAAAAAATTATATCTCTTTTAGCTAGAATGTTTCCTATCACTGCTAATACTGCTACTAATGATATTGGAGTTCAATTAGGATCAGAAGCAAGAGTATTATGCTATTATAGTAATCCTTCTTCGAGTATAGAAATTAGAAGATTCTATGTAGTAAATCAACCAGGAATTGGTATAAGCTGGCAACCATATAATATATATACTGGTACAGCTTTTCCTAATAAAGTTCCGGGATCTTTTTAAATAACACGAGTAAAACATGCCTTACATTTTAAATAAAACCAATGGAGCTCGCCTTGCAGTATTGGCTGATGCAACACTAGACCTTACAACAGATTTAACATTTGTAGGTAGAAATTATGCCGGCTACGGAGAAACAGTAAATGAAAATTTTGTTAAACTTTTAGAAAATTTTTCAAACAGTACTCCTCCACCTAGACCAATACAAGGACAACTTTGGTTTGATAGTTCAGCCAAAAGATTATCTTTATGTTATGATGGCAAAAACTTTAAGAGTATAGCTAATTTAAGAGTTCAAGCAGACCAACCACAATTTTCTATTACTGGTGATCTTTGGTGGGATGAAACTTATGGGCAATTAAAAACTTATAATGGTTTTGAATATAAAATTATTGGACCTCAAGAATCTGCCACAGCATCTTGGATCCCAGGAAGAGAAACAACACCAGATTTAACAGCATCGGTTCTACGAGGTGAAGTAGAAAAAGATGTTATAGCGGTTCTTTCAAAAGTAACTTTTACACCATCATCTGATTCAATTTTATATAAGAATTTTAGCAATGGGGTACACAGAGGAATTACATTAGCCGGAGCCGTTAATAGCTCTGGATCTACTAAGGCTAGTGGCGTTTATCTTTGGGGAACAGCAATTGAAGCATTAACTGCTAGTTCGGCTACTTCTGTGGTTGTAACATCAACAGCAACGGATGCTAGTTTCTTTGTACCATTTACATCAACATCTGATGGTGCTGCGGTTCTTAACACCGATGCTGGATTAAAATATAATCCATCTACTAATGTATTAGATACCATTGCTAGTTCTGCTCGTTATGCAGATTTGGCTGAACGCTATGCAGCAGATGCAATCTATGAACCGGGCACGGTTTTAATTATAGGTGGTGACAAAGAAGTCACAACAACTGCAATTTATGCTGATACAAGGGTAGCGGGCATAGTAAGTAAAAACCCAGCCTATATGATGAATTCCGAGGCCGGAACCGACGAAACTCACCCCTATATTGCCTTAAAAGGCCGCGTTCCTTGCAAAGTTTCAGGCCCTGTAATTAAAGGTGATCTACTAGTAACAAGCGGCATTCCGGGATATGCTCAAGTATGGTCTTCTCGAGCTCCTGAAGGATCTGTAATAGCTAAGGCCCTCGAAAATAATCTCGAAGGCCTTAGCGTTATTGAAGTATTGGTAGTCTAAACTGCCATTGGTGCTTTAATAGGTGAATGACAAGTATAACCAATCAGTTCAATATCTTGCATAGTGAATTTAGTTATATCGGCATTACTTGTAATTTCTAAATTAGGTAACGGCAACGGTTTTCTACTTAATTGTTCTTTTACTTGCTCTAAATGATTTTCGTAGATATGAGCATCCCCAAAAGAGATAATTAATTCTCCTACAGCAAGATCACAGACCTTAGCTATCATATGTGTTAATAATGCATAACTTGCAATATTAAATGGCACTCCAAGAAACATATCTGCACTACGCTGATACATATGGCAACTTAGTTTTCCATTACTAACATAAAATTGAGACATTATATGGCAAGGAGGCAATGCCATTAATTCAAGTTCTCCGGGATTCCAGGCACTTAGGATATGTCTGCGGCCATAAGGATCATCTTTAATACCGTTAATCAATAACCTTAATTGATCAATATGTTTAACAGCCATTCTGTTAACACCAAAAACTGGTGCTCTCCAAGAACGCCATTGTACTCCATACACTCTTCCAAGGTCTCCTTTAAAACGAGCTTTCTTTGTCCAATATGGTGCTGTAGCATTATCACTCCAAATTGTTTTTTCTTTGCTAGTTTTATCTCCGTACAGTATTTCTTTTAAACGATTCTCATCTCCGCTACCTTCAATGAACCATAGTAATTCACTAACAACAGATTTCCATGCTAACTTTTTTGTAGTAACGGCTGGAAATCCTTGTTCAAGATTAAACTTTAATTGTAGACCAAATTTACTAATGGTACCAACACCGGTTCGATCTGGGCGATGTTCGCCTGTTTCTAAAATTTCTTTTAGAGCGTTAAGATATGCGTCTTCTGGGTGTTTCATATATTATATTCTTTCATTGTATATGTTACAGGATCTGTATATTTTATATGTTCTTTAACTCTTGGAAAATTCTTTTTGACATAATTCATATTAAAAAATTTATCACAAGTATAGTCGGCATTTATTTCAGTGATATAAAATCTACTAACAATTCTCATAGTTTGATCATAAATTGATTGACCACCTATGATGAATATTTCTTTATCTGGATATTCTAAATCACAAAAGTCAATAGCACTACCAATGTTAGTAAAACAATGATCTGCTTTAGAATAAAAATTACGACTTAATACAATATTGATTCTATTTGATAATGGATTATTTAAACTAGTCCAAGTAGTTGATCCCATAATAACAATTTGATTTGTTGTGAGATGTTTAAACCATGTCATATCACCAACAAGGTGAGGCCAGGGCATAGATCCGTTAAAACCTATGCCCTGACTTTTTTCTATTGCTACAATAGCATTGATCATTCAGTAACAACTGCTACTTTTTTAGTTCTGCGTTTTGGAGGATCCATTGCGTCTGCTTGTTTTCTCAACAGTTGAGCTTGTTTGAATAAAGCATCAGCTTTTGATCGAAGTGCCGCAGGGCTGGTATCTTCTACTACTAGAGTTTCCTCTACAGGTTTCTTAGTATCAACAGATTTTTTATTTGGAGTTTTTCCATCTGTGATAGCTAGCTCATCAATACTTACACCCTTCTGTTCAGCAATGATAACATTTAATTCATCAAGCGGAATAGATGTTTGTGTATCCGGAGTTACAATAACGCCACTTGTGGGAACCTTTTTAAGACTTCCACGATTATGCAACCATTCTAGCATATTGCTACCGTCTGGAAATTTTCGTACGGCTAAAATATCTGCTAGTTCGTTTGCTTGTTGAGCGCTGTTGTCTTGAACCAAGTTCATCAATGCATCGTGATAGGTGTCACCTAGACCATTAGTACCTACTACTAATGCGCTATATGGATCTCCTGGTAATGTACGATAAACAATAATGATCTTGGCATTATTGTTTTTCATTTTTCCCACATGTTTCATGTGATTCTCCTTTTAGGCAGCTGGTGTTTCTTCAGCGGCAGGTGCAGCTTCGACAGCTGGTGCTTCTTCAGTAGCTGGTGCTTCTTCAGTAGCTGGTGCAGCTGGTGCTACTGCATTTAAAAATGCTGTAAGTCTATCATAAGTTGCACCAACAGCTGATGATTCGGATGCTTGGAAAGCGCCTCGGCGGACTGCAACTTCTACAATAGCACGTAGATTTTGTAGATCGCTGATAGTTAATTCTGGTTGAGCAGCCGCAGTTGCTCCACCACCTACTGCTTCATCAGTAGCCATTTGTGCTTGTTCTTGATTTTCCATTTTAAAATATTTCCTTTTTATTCTTATGTAAGTGGGGACATCCTAAAGTCAACATAGTAATCTCCCTAGGATCCTCCATGCCTATTTCTATAACATTAGTCATTTTTTTATTTTGATCTAATGTTATTTTCTTCTTTATTGCATACCTACTATTTAAGTTATAGCTAATCCAATGATCAATAAGTTTGATATCAATATATTGATCTACAGAAATCTTACTAAAGTGTTCTGGAATAAAGGATAATTTCCTTAACTTCAGAACACCTAGCGGGTTTATCTCATTTCTGTTTAATGACATTAACTGCCTACTTATTTATAATACGCGGTCTGACCGAAGGGTGAAATTATGGTTTCGTTGCCGTGTATAATGAACAATGATTCACAGTAATCTTCATCACCCCAGCTTCCGCAAGGATAACCATCTGTAAACATAATGAATCGTTTGGGTTCAATATTTTCATTTTTCATAAACTCAAAGTTTACGTCAAAGTCAGTACCACCACCGCCTTTGCATTCATAGTCTAGAATTTCATCAGCAATATCACCAGTGAATTGTTTATAGTTGTAGATTTCTGTATCAAAGCACCACAGGTTTAATTTAAAATCAACATACTCATCCATAATACCTTTGACTTCACTTAAGAAGTCCTTGGCCATTTCATCCGAAATACTACCGCTCATATCAATGGCCACTGATACATCAATTGTTTCCTCGTTCATCAATCCTGGCAAAATTGCACCACAATGTTGACTTTTACGATTAGGACGATTAAAGCTAAAATTACTTTTAACAATACTTTGAATGTTCATACGCAACATCTGACGCCAATCCATTTTAGGCTCAGTGAAGTCACTAATCATACGACGAACACCTGCAGGAACTCTACCAGCCCCAGCTGCCTGAGCAGCCGCAACCATTGCTTCCTTGATCTCATCACGGATCTGTTTCTTTTCTTCAGCAGTTAAACGTGGGCGACCTTTGCCGCTGCCATCTACTTCTTCTCCGTTACCGCTATTACCTTCACCGTCCTCACTATCGTCTAAATGTTCATCCAATAATTCGCCTAGTGAATTGATATCAATCTTATCTGCTTTTTCATAGAGATCTTCATAAATCTCTTCATAACTCTTGCTACGATATTTGTTATCTTGAAAAATTTGAATAAAGCTCGGAACGTTACCAATATTTTCATCTTTAAGAATTTGATTAGTGGCATAGTCAGCGGCAATATTTGATAGTACAGGATCACGACGATCACGACGACCCATATGATCAAATACATTATGCAATACTTCGTGAGCAAAGCCGAACTCTGCTTCTTTAGGAGTTAGTTTATGAACAAACCCGTTATTGTAATAAAAGTTCCTGCCGTCAGTGGCCAGTGTATTACACCAGTCACTGGCATCAACCATTTTAAGACGAGTAGCCAAATTGCCAAAGAAAGGATGGCGCAATAATAGTCCTACTCGAGCGGTAATAAGTTTATCAAGAATCTTATTCTTTTCAGCTTGAGTAAACTCTTTAGTAGCCCAATCTTGTTTCTTGGACTTTTCAGTTTTCATTATTGATGACATAGTGTATCCTTTTAGTGTTTAAGTATATATTATACATTAAATTTATCAAAAGAGCAAGCAAAAAGGGCCCCTAAGGGCCCAATTTTAGCCTTCCATTGCTTGGATAATGTACTTACCGTACTTGTCGTGGAATCGATCAAAGTTCTTCAATTTGCTAGCATCAAACGGTAGTTGATAGTTAGTCAATGCAACTTTGGCACCCATAACAATAAGTTCAGTTGGGAAGTTCTCCATCAAGAATGCAAAGAAGTTATCTGCCATTCCGTCCCAATTTTTAACTTTCTTTTGATCAGCAGTCTGTAGCTCATAGCACAGGCTAACTGTCAAAGAGTACATAGCGGAGATTTCTTTGATCTCACATTTGGTAATTTTGCCAGATAAGATATCTTCAGGTTTAGGCATCTGTTTAGCAACACGGCGGTGAGCCATAAACTTAACAGCAAGTCCTTCACCAATTGCACCAGCAACCAAATCAGTCAACGTACCTTCTGACAGGTCATCATCTGCAAGCAATTCGGATACAAAAGACCAGCTACGGGGAGTAGCAAAGGCACGTGAACTAGACTTTGGATCAAAGTCGTACAGGTCTTGTTTAGCAAAGCCAACATAACCAACAACCTGCTCGTGTACTTTATTCTTAACAGCCCATTCTTGCCAATCTTCAAAGTCGGATTTCAATTCCAAGTGAACAAAACGGTTAGCCAACGGAGCAGGCATACGATAAGTAACACCCTTATCAGTTTCACGGTTACCGGCAGCAACAATGCTTACACCTTTTGGAAGTACATAAGTACCAACACGGCGATTTAATACCAATTGGAAAGCCGCTGCCTGTGTAGCAGGAGCCGCAGAATTCAACTCGTCTAAGAACAAGATAGCAGTGGATTCTGGATCAGTGGGTAATTCTGCTGGAGGTGCCCAAGTCATAGTATTTTCGGTACTATTGTAATATGGAATACCTTTGATGTCGGTAGGTTCCCACAGACTCAAACGGACGTCAATAACTTCGCGACCTTGTTCGTCACCAATTTGTTTAACAATATCGGATTTGCCAATACCGGGAGGGCCCCACATAAACACGGGACGCTGAATCTTAACGCACTTGCGGATGCTACGTTTAGCTTCGTTAGGGGTAACTGTGCGATTTGCGGAAATTTTTTCTGCCATACAATACTTTCTATATTGGGTTAAATTACTATACTGTGCTTCTCAGTATGTAATAATTATACAGCAGATTATAGGATTTGTCAAGCAGATTTTAGACTTTTTGCTTTAGCATTGCTAAATCTTGCAATGTTGCCAGAAAACAACACTAATTGGACAGCCATTTTATCATTAAAAACATAGATTTCTTTATTGGTAACAAACCAAGGGCAATCTATAAACTTATCCAAATGGATAATAAGTTGATTGGTATATTGCATAGGTTCTTCAAATTTCACTTGATATGATTTAAGCCCAGCCTGGATTAGAGATTCAAACCCTTTATCAGTTAGTTTAAGACCTCCAGATGATTTGGATCTAAAATTACACCAAAATACCTGTTTTAATTTATGAATAGATTTATCGTCAACAGCTAGACCTAGCTGACCTGCCACATATTTGGTGATTTCAATTCTCTGATCCATTGGTTAACTTGTCTCCAGTAACCAATTTAAAAACAGCAAATCCATCAGTGCTAAACTGTTTATTGAGTTTTTCAGCAAGATTAATTGCATGGCCAGAATTACTAAAAGAAACTTTTTTATATTTTGGACCTAATTGTTGTGCAACCAGGCTGGTAGTTTTTAGATTAATAGGTTTACCTTGATAGAACACTGCCCAGATAGCATCAGCTTCTAGTACCTGTTCTGTCTTATATGTTTTTTTATTGGTAATTTCTAAAAGTACCGTTGGTTTAGGTCTGCTCATTATGTGTGATTCTCCACACATATTTATCAGCTTTTTTAGAATTTCCCACCGTCCATTTTAACTTCCATAGTACTTGGTTGTGCCGCTGATGCTAAAATTTGATCCATTTCGCCTGCTAAACGTGTCATTACCACGCTTAAACTGTTCTGTAAGTCGGTAATTTCTTTAATACTAAGGGTTATATTCTTTTGATTAGTTTTGATAGCTATACGTGCTTTATCTAAAAATTCTTCAATAGGCAATGTGTTTAATGGCTTCATACTTTGGTCACAATGTTTAATGCTGACTTCATATCAGCTTCTGTTTTAAACGGTCCTTGATAAGGATATCTTTCTAAAGTTATCAATTTAGGACAAAAACTTTTAACCCATCCTTTACGAAATTGAATTATATAATATCCTGCACAGTATTGACTCTTACTTTTGGCACTCTTAGCATACAATGGTAATTTCTCTTTTACACTATATACAGGTCCATAGGGTTTTGAACTACAAGGATAATCGTAGATAGCATAATTTTTATTATCCGGGGTCAAGGACTTGATTTTTTTAACACCTTCCTCAAGTACATTGATTCCAAATTGTACTTTAATTTCTGAAAGATCTTGAAAATTGACTTTTTTACCTTTTCGTAAAAACACATATCCTTTTTTAATCTTTGATATAGATCCTATCTTACTTTGATCATTTTTAATTAACCATTCTTTATTTGGAATTAATACTTTTGAAATTACAGCATTCATGCTATGTACCTCGCGTTAAGTGGTTCTGCATAACTTTGCACTTGTTCACTGATTTTAACAAGATCATATTCTGCACAAAGTTTAAGCAATCGTATTCCTACTTGTGGAATATTTTTTTCTTCTATAATAGCAGTATCGATTGTTTCTTTAATAATTGCTTTGATATCTTCTGGCTGCGCAGTTAGGTCACATAGATTTACATTGCGGGTATAATCGTCTAATACACGATGTTCAATACCTTCGTGGTCGGTCCAACGCTGGAGCATGAGATTGTTCCAATTGTATCCGCGGCTTTCACGATCGGCAAATGCATCACGCAGACCAACTTTATTCTTTGTGCCTTTTTCACGCACGCCGGGGTATGCACTAAAGATGTTGTCGGAAGTGTCTCCACGCATACACTTCTCAAACAGCAACCATGCTGGCTCTGGCGCAGCTTTTGCTTCATTGGTTTTTTTATCTTTAACAGGCTTGCCCTTTTCGTCAAAGTACCCTTCGTGTGTGGTTGTAATTTGCATCACACCATTATATTGCTTGACGTTAGGTGCGATCAATTGTGCAAAATCGCCATCTGTCGAAATAATAATATGATTATCATTTGGATGACTTTGTATCCAGCCAGCAATTAAATCATCTGCTTCTAAGCGAGGATGTTGCAATACTGTACAGTTAGTCTTTCCAGTAATGTAATCTTTAAACTCGTCGAACGTTTCCCAGAACACACGATCTTCTTCTGCTTCACGAGGACTTTGAGCAGCACGAGCTTCTGTACGTTGACGTTTGTACGGAGCATATACATCTTTACGCCAGCTACGCCCCTCTAAAAAGAAGATTACGTGATCACCTTTGAAGTCACGCCATGCTTTTCGAACACTGCCTAACACTGTGGCTAGACTCATACCAATCTTATCATTCAAGTCTCCACGAATAACATGTCTAGCACGAAAAAAAGTATTTGCTGTGTCTACAAGTATGTATGTTTTGTTCATTAAGAAACTTCCGTTTTTCCATTACCTAAATTGTTTACATTAATAAAACCGCTGTTTCTACGATCCATATCAATGCCCGATTCTGCGCCTAAGTTTCTACATAATTCAGTGAACCACTGATCTACAATTACTTCATCAGTTTCACCTGTGTATCCTGCGCTACGTAATTGTAACACAAAATATTCATTCCAATCAAGCTCAAAGAATCCATTACGAATATTATCTTTATTAACGTGAGTATCTAATACTGCAACCCAGGGTTCTTTTTTTTCTGTAGCAATTTCTTTTGCTGTTTTTTTAGGTTCTTCAACTTTGGGTTCTGGTGCAGCTGGTATTTTTACTTCATCTTTAACACCGAATAAATTTTTAATAAATTGTTTCATACTTTTCTTTTTGGGTTTTATAAAAATTGTTTGATCAAGAATACCCATTAAGTACCCCACTCGTTTTTAAACAAAGGCACTTGTAGTCTATCACTATATCTTAGTCCGTGTTTCATTGCTAGTAATGCTACATTACGATTGTTCATTGAATATACACTTTCAACTCCGCCCACTGGCATTAGATAAACGTGTCCTAAAAATCCTGCTGCACGATATTCAGCAATGGCACGTTCTGCATCTTTAAAGTCTTCCTCAGTAGCAATAACAAACTTCAAATATGCTGTACCATATTCTTCATACTCGCATACACGTTCGGGTTTGATAGCATCCGACCACGGCTCTCCGCTACAAGGTAATTTAGCACTTACGCTAAATGTGATATCTCTATAGAAGTCAACATCATCAGAATGATATTTCCAAGTATGTAGGTATTGTTTGAATTCTGTTGTTAAACGCATTGTGCCATTTGTCTCAAAGGTAATTTCTTTAAGACCTTGCATCTTAGGATGCTTCAACAAATCTGGATATTGTTTTTGCCAACCTAACAATGGCTCACCACCAGTGATAACAAGATGTTCATCACGCCATTCACCATGTGGAAGAATTTCCATAATGCGTTCTACAATTGCATCTGTAGTAAGTAATGGACTTAGATCCTTAAAGCGTGGATCCCAACTTGCATAACTATCACAACCTGTACTAACAAGTGGCAACATTTTATAATCTGTATATTTGATTGGATCTATATTATTTGCTTCTTCGCTTAGTTCACCACGCGGCATACCAAAGCCTGCACATTTGAAATTACATCCAAATGTACGTAAGAAAACGGACGGTACCCCCATGTAACGTCCTTCACCTTGAATGCTGTAGAACAGCTCTGCTATTTTAATTTTACTCATATTGGTAGATAAATGTTAGACCATTGTTTAAGTTTTTCAATCTTTGCTTTTTTAGCAATTTCTAGATTGTCTATTGATATTATACTGAATTCTAGCATAATGTCAATCATTGCGAGCATATCACCTAATTCTTCTTCAAGATGATCTCTATTAGTTTTAGGCTTGCCCGGTTTTACATTATCAGCGCCAAAGCGTCTAATCTTGCTTACTGCTTGTATTACCTCGGCACATTCTTCTTGGAGAATGTCCAAGACTTCTTTTTCTTTACTATTCATTTATATCCTTATAAAATCTATAAGTAAATGCATCCACAAGGCACTCGTAACTAGTATTATCATTTACTCGAATATATTGTACCCAAATTTCTTCGTTACGTTCTATCAAATTTGTTACCATAAATTTAATTTGATTACTACTCCAATAGCTACCAATATTCACTATGTTTAAATTTTTAATCATTTTTTTTAATATTTAAATATTCGTCATTGTGTATCCACTTGTTGTTAACTAGGAATCCCCATTCACGACGTTGCGGTCCTGGCATAAACAATGTCCACGGAGTAATACCTTCTTCTAATTCAATCCTATGATAACTTTCGGGTTTAGAAATTCTAAAATGTCCAGGACCTCGCCATTTTGCTATTTCTGTAAACTTCTCTCCCTTATCATTAAATTGCGGAATCCATTCCCAGTATCCACCTTTTAAGATAAGTGTAGCATATGGCCACGGGTGATCATGAACATCATCTGGATCTGATTTAATAAACTTATGTATGAAAATATTAAATGGAAAATTTTTTCTTTCTTTAAGAAAAACGTAGTATCGTTCTAGATATGGTTGATTATTTTGACGATCCATTACTACACGTTTTCGACCCATACGGTCTAATGTATTTAGAAAAAATGTAGTAAGGAACGTCATTGACTTATCTCTTAAAATTGATACGTTACTTTCATTCCAATAACAGCATCATTAACACCTGCTTGACCTTGATAGTTCATACGATTTTCAATGAATGCCAATGCATTAGTAGCATTTTTTTCGTTGAATTTATAGT
>Ga0214919_10005107_pt1 | contig 18823 bp, 19 predicted proteins | sample LL1503_MetaG_FD_177994 | JGI IMG/M metagenome (GOLD analysis project Ga0214919, IMG submission 177994) | Freshwater microbial communities from Lake Lanier, Atlanta, Georgia, United States - LL-1503 | ecosystem: Environmental > Aquatic > Freshwater > Lake | place: USA: Georgia | collected...
ATTCCCAAAACCTATTCATCTATCTTCAACTATTAAAGTTTGGAGACTAGAAGATGTCGTGGTTTGGATTAATTCACAAATTAAAGGAGAAACAAATGAATACTAGTAAATCAATTTGGCAAGATCACAAATATAGCAATTTAATTTTAGATGAAATTAGTTTTGTAGAAGATCCGATTCCAGGAGAAAAAAACAAACCCATGGAAGCTTTTAAATGGATATGTCAAAACAACGCTAAAGACCTTCTTTTTAAATCATTAACGGAATTTGCACCTTTGTTTCCATTAGTAAGCTACAAAGGAGAAATAAGTTCCTGGCAATCCCCTCCTCCATCAGGTTCTGGCAATGCTGTCCTTATAATTATAGGTAAGGACTATTTAGGAAAACTTCGTTCCGTAGGTGGCAACTACTTTAATAGTGATGTCAGCTCATCAAAATGTAGTTCTAATTTTTGGTTTGAATATGATAACTGCGATAGCGATGCATCAAAACTTAATTTAATGTCCGAAATTTTCGGGTATTACAAGCAGTATTATCCACGTGAAAATATAAGAGAAATCGAACGTATGGCAGATTTTTCTTGCTCCATGCCTATCTATATTCTTATTTTAGATAATGGCATCGGTCATATGGCTGTAGCTCCTGCAATCGTTCGTGGTCATGGGCCAGCAGACTTCTCATATGAGAAAATTAAAGAGGTAAAAGCATGAACCTATTATCAGAATATTGTAAAAATGGATTTGCATTAATCCCTATACCCCAGGGTAGTAAAGGTCCAATTAACAAAGGCTGGAATGAGAAAGAAAATGCCATTACAAATCCTGAAGATGCTTTACATATAAAAGATAATGTGGGCCTCGCACACTTATATTGTTCATCTTATATAACAGCAACATTAGACATTGATGATTACGATCTTTCAAAAGAATGGCTTCAAGAATATGGCATTAATTTAGATGAACTCCTAAATGCTGATGATGCAGTACAAATAATTTCAGGAAAGCCGGGTCGATGTAAACTTTTATACAAGCTGCCAGAGGGTTCACCTCAAATGATTACGCAACAAATTACAGATCAGAATTCCAAATCTATGGTCCTAGAATTTAGATGTGCATCAGCTAATGGAAAAACAGTCCAAGATTTACTGCCGCCTTCAATTCATCCTGACACTCAAAAGCCATACACATGGGGAGGTAAAGGAAACTGGAAGAATATTCCAACAATCCCATTCAAGCTTTATATGGTATGGAAAAATAAAATATGCAAACCTGAGGAAAGTTCATTATCTAAAACTTCTGAAAAAACTATCATTGGCCATGTTGATGAAATTACGATTCAACACTTAAGAAATGCATTAAATCATTTACGGTCAGATAATCGAGATGTATGGATTAAAATCGGCATGGCCCTTAAAAGTTTAGGCGATATAGGTCGAGGATTATGGTTAAACTGGTCCATGTCTTCAGATAAATATGAAGCTTACAACGCATCTAAAGCCTGGGATTCGTTTACACCAGAAAAATTAGACTATAGATTTGTATTTGCAGAGGCTCAACGTCAAGGATGGGTTAATCCCACCAAGAAAATTCAAGCAATTACAAATGAACCTGAACTGGAAATTAACAATCTTAATCTTCCAAAAAAGTTACCAGGTCAATTAAAACCGGTTAATAAATTAGACCCAAACAATCTACCTTTATCTATTAGAGATGCTGTAGTAGATATTGCGGATCGTCTTTCGTGTCCAATAGATTATGTCGCTATATCTGTGATTGTCGGCGCTGGTGCTGTTCTCGGTAACAGTATTGGCATATTGCCCAAGGAATTTGATTCCACTTGGATTGTACATTCTGGATTCTGGGGAGGTATTGTAGGTTTACCAGGCTCCATGAAGACACCTTCTTTAAATGCCTCTCTTAAGCCTATTTATTATTTAGAAGAGCAAGCTGCAATTCAATATTCACAAGACTTAATTGAGTATAAAAAAGATAAGACAAAATTCGATAAAGAATTAGCTAATTTCAAATCTGGTAAAACATTAATTTTTCCTGCGGAACCAATAGAACCTAATAAAAAAAGATATATTGTTAATGACACAACTTATCAAGCGCTTGGGGAAATTATTTCTAAAAATCCTGAGGGTGTTCTGGCTCTATCAGATGAACTTTCAGGCTTATTACAAAGTTTAGATACAGCTGGGCAAGAAGCTGCGCGCGGTTTTTATTTAAGTGGTTGGGGTGGAAACTCTAATTACACATTCGATCGTGTCTCACGCGGTTCTATTACGCTAACTCGATATCTTTTATCCGTATTTGGAGGCTTTCAGCCTGATCGCATTAAAGCTTATGTGCGTTTTGCACAAAGTGGTAATTCTAAGAATGATGGGTTATTGCAACGTTTTCAATTATTAGTATGGCCAGACTTAGATGAAGAAATTAAATTAGTTGACCGTGTTGAAAATAAAATGGCTTTACAGAAAATGCATCAAGCGATTATAACTTTGAGGCCAAATATCAAATCTAAAAGTCCTGATGTTATACATTTCGATAAAGATGCTCAGAATCTTTTTAATCAATGGTATATCCAAAATGAAAAATTCTTGCGCAATGAAAAACTGACATCTTCGGAACATAGTCATTTTGCTAAATATCGAAGTTTAATTCCAGGGTTAGCTTTGTTATTTCATAAGCTAGACAAACATCAAGATGAGGTGTGTTTAGAGTGCCTAAATTCGTCAATAAAATTTGCTTTTTATCTTAAATCACATGCAGAGAGGATTTACGCATCTGTATACGGTCATGATTTTGGTCCGGCAAGAGCATTAGCTCGAAAATTACTAAATAAAGATCTTCAGGATGGATTTACAGCGAGAACTGTATATCTTAAAGGATGGTCAAATTTAAGCCGAGATGAAACTTATTCAGCACTGAATGTTTTAGTTGAATATGGATGGTTAAAAGAATTAGTCACTGACACCATAGGAAGAAAAACTAGTAGATATTATGTTCACCCAGATATCTCGGAGAATCTACTATGATTTTGTTAGTTTTGATGGTAACACCCCCTTATATATATTCTCAAAATGTGGATAAAGTTATATTAAAAATATATCAGGGGGTAACCTACACAACCAACAAAATTCAAAAAATAGAACTAAGGGTGAATATAAGTAAAGATGCTTTGCATAGGTCTTTTTGCTTAATTGATTTTAAGATCGCTCTTGCCCGCTTCATCAAGGGTAATTTAGCCACTAAGTTAAAGAAGTCACATAATGCCGTTACCATCAATTACTAAACACGGAGCTAAACTTTGTTCTGCTAAGTCAAAGAGAACTGGTCTCCCTTGTAATAATCCGGCGGCTTTTAACTGTAAAACTTGCCGTATGCATGGCGCTCATAAATCTCGTAACGTAGCTAACGGCCTTAACTCAGGTAACTACAAGAACGGTCATCACACGAAGGAAGCCAAAGAGAAATTAAGTAAGAGCTTAGTGAAGCTTCGTTACTTGGAAGACATAGGAAAACAATGCGGCTTTATGAAGGGTGCTAGAACAAGAGGACCTAAACCTAAAGGCTATGTAAATCTGGATATGACTGAACAAAACGAACTATTAATAGCACTCAAAAAAATAGAAGAGCCATAGATAATTCATCAATAGTGAAATTCACCGTCACCTTCGAAGTTGTATCTAAGACGATGCCACCAATTGGAGCCAAATGACTCGGAGGGAAAATTAACAATATAATTTGTATTATTAGTGACTTGTAAAAAAGATTTATTTGATGTGTCCAAAAGTTCGCCATTCTTACTAAACCATTTGTTGGGGCCTACTGGATCACCATTTTTATAAAATATACTGAAAGCCTTTGCTCCATTTTCGTAATAACCTTCATGTAAACCGAATTTTATGTCACTTATATAATTTGATTTTGTTTTTAGATTTCCATTTTCATAGAAAGTAAGTTGAGTGCCATGCCTTCTAGAATTGATAAAAGATTCCTTAGTTGAAATATTTCCATTTGAGAAATAAGTAATTGATCTACCCTGCAACTGACCATTTTTATAGCTCTCCAAAGAACCTAGTAGAGTATTTTTGTAATAAATATACTGTTTACCTTCTCTAATATCATTTACAAATTTTTCTTTCGATAGTATTGCGCCATCTTCATCAAATGCATATTGAACGCCATTTCTCTTACCATAACTGAACTTTTCAGTATATTTCCTACCGAAACTTGTCCGTACTTGAATTCCATGTTTTAAGTCATCTTTGAAGTTGTATTGATCATATTTTCCCCAATTCTCTACAATTTCTTTTCCATTTTTCTTGCCATGTTTGTAGTGAGTTTCAATTTTCAATTTATGATATTCAAAAACTCGAGAAACGCCATGCAAAAGACCATTACTGTAATGCTCTTCCTTACTTAATACACCATAAATATCGAAATATTCTTTTTTTCCATGCAGTAAATTATTTTTATACAGTGAAGATTCTTTGACCTCACCATTTTTATATCGAATGATCTCTCGGCCTTCTTTGATTCCATGAACATAGTCACATTCATAAATATTAAATTTTTTAGAATTAATATGAATTAACTTCCCATGGAGATTCTTTCGGTCATCATAAGGGGCTTTAATATCATATTTAAATCTTAAAGTCCCACTTATAGTCCAATCATCTGAAGAATCTTGAATGTATTGATCAATATCAAAATATTCGTCATCGTCTTCGTATTCTTTGTGAATCATACTATCGGACCTTTTGATTTATTAGTATTTAAAATGATCGCACTTATAAGGAAATTAAAAAGCTGTTGATAGCAAATGCCAACTAAAGATTGATCATACCCTCTAAAAACTCCTCATACCGTATAGTTTCCCTGAACTCTATAGGGGCCCTACCAAGATCTATATTATTCTCTAAATTAAATCCATACAATGAGGACCTAAAAAGTCCCCGTAACTTCATAGGAAATAAATCCTGACTAATCCACAAATTTAAACCTGGCCCTATATAACTATTCTCAAAATCATAATATGGCATCGCTATTTTAAATTCTGTAAGCAGGTTTTTAAGACGTTCAAAAAATTGAATTGAATTTAATCCTGATTTCTTAACTACTACGACAATCGCATCGAAGTTTTTTAGAAAATCATTCCTTCGATCCACGTCTTCATTATCAAAATAAATCTTACAATAGTTATCTGCTAGATCTTGATACATTAATAAATCAGAATCGTACCAAAAGAATTTAACTGGCTCGGAATCAAATGTCCCACCTAAAAAGAACCCAAATTTCTTTGTTTTGGTTGCCATATATTAATCTGAATCTTCATTATTATGATATGCATCAATAGAGCTTTTATATTCCCAAGAATCACTAACCCAATTATGTTCTAACTTAGCTGGCTCATTAACAAACTCGTATTTTTTAGACATAAAATTGTATTTAAGCTTTGCTGAGGGGGCTGCAAAATGCCACTCCTTATCGACCCAGTTATACCGCAATTTAGGGGCGTTGTCTTTTGCAAAAGAAAAATTAACCAATCCTAGAAATAGAATAAATAAAAAAAATTTCATGCATCGCCTCTCAAAATAAATAAACATTCTTAAACATATCTTGGAGCCAAACACGGATATTAGGATCTAATCTGTCAGGATACTTATGAATCATCCTGCTTACCCCACTCATAGCTTTTTTAGCGATTTCTTTATTTCCATCCTCAGTAGCAATCTTATCTATAGCAAGCATAAGTAATGTTGCCCAGGTATCATAATTACAGAACATGATAGATCTGTTACTGACTTGAGTGAATGACTCTTTAGCTATGCTATGTAAAATGTCTTTATAACTAAAATGCATTGAATCAATATCAATTTCAGTAAGATGCTTTACCAAAATAATGGCACTCTCTTCAGTAACTTCATCTAAAGCATTGAAAATACTTGAATGATTCCATTCATGAATTCGATCTAAAGTTGGCTTTATCATTTCATAACTCACTAATTTTAAATAAGTGCCGGTTACGCTCATCCGGCTCGACCTTGTCGACGTTAGGTAGTTTCAGCTCTACCTATTAAATTCTGAGAGTAAAAAATTTTCTTGATCAATTCTTATTTGTTTCTTTGAAATACTAGATTTGTAGAAGTATTCCTTTTGGGGAAAATCACGCTTAAACATATAACCTATAATCGAGGCCAATATTAAGATATTAACCATCAAAGCAAGATTTACTTTTTTCTTTGGCTGTTTTTTATTTTTATCTAGCGTGACAAGAAAACGATTTAGATGACCGTTAGCCTTCATAAGAGCCAATAAAGACAAAACTGGAATCAAATAAATGAATAGTTCAAGTAAATTCACGTGAACTAGGTAATGAATTATGCTAACTTTAGACATATACCTAGGATAATGTTTAACAGGCTCAAATTCTGAGCTACCAACAATGTATATTAAAAAAATGTCTAATATGTCAAAAACATGCCCCTTCTGCACTTCTCTTGAATCTAGAGTCTTTTTGGAGAATGATTTAGCTTTAGCAATTCTTGATGGCTTTCCCATAAGCGAGGGACATTCCTTAATTATTCCTAAGAGACATGTCAACTCAATATTTGAAATTCAAAAGAATGAATTGTTAGGCTTGTTTAACCTACTTACTGATGTAAAAAATAAGCTAACAGAACAATTTAGCCCTGATGGTTTTAATATAGGAATTAACGATAACGAAGCTGCAGGTCAAACTATTAATCATCTTCATATCCACTTAATACCTAGATACAAAGGCGATCAAAAAGATCCTAGAGGCGGGATCAGATGGATCTTTCCAGATAAAGCAAAGTACTGGGAATAATTAATGCTTTCTAAAACTGAGCAGCGTATCAACCTAGGGGCATTAACATCAATATTTGATGATGTAGCTACATCATACAAATTTCTTTTTTTTAAAGGGCTTTTAAATCAATTAAAAAATAATGAATTTAAGCCAAAGCCTATAGATTTAGATGAAGTGATGATTGATATGATTTCATTTGCTTGGTATCCATCTACGTATTTCAAAATCTCTCTTGGAAATAGAGATCAAATCGTGAATGTTTTAAATAAAGTTAAAATACCTAAAAGCTCAAAAAGTAATTTTTCATCACTTAGGAATAATATAAAAAAACAAATTTCACTTCTAAATCTATCAGATCTTTTGAAGCATGTACCTTACAGACTTCTTACATCATTTTATATTGAAGAATTAAGGGGCATAGCTGATCAAAGGAGAAACAAAGCGTTATATGAAATTTCAATTAAAACATTTGAAACAAAAAGACCGCTCTACAAGTTTATTGATGATAAACATTTAATGTTGCATTCAGATTGGACAGATTATTTTAAAGAAAATATAGCTCTTGTTGAAGCATGGTTTTCGTGGAACTGGCTTCAGTATCTTCAAAAAAATAATTCTAATGTACCAAACCTTTCAGAAAAGATATTTCCTACAATAAACCGCAAACCCATAACAAAACAAATTGAGTTTTGGGATCATATTATTAAAAATTTTGAAGTGAGATGTATTTATACAAACAAAAAACTTACTGTGGATAATTATGAACTGGATCATTATTTGCCATGGAGCTTTGTAGCTCATGATAAGTTATGGAATTTAGTTCCTGTTACAAAAGATGCAAATAGAGATAAATCTAACCGTCTTCCCCAAGAGAGTACGCTCGAAAAATTTATTAGACTTCAACATTTAGCACTCACGAATTCAAAAGCATTTTATGAACCTAAAGCATGGCAGCGCTTAACTGAAGGTTACAAATTCGACCTTAAAATTGAAGTTGAAAATCTTGAGGATGTTGATTTCAAAGAATTAGAAAAAGCTTTAAAAAATATTATTAACCCATTGAAATTATTAGCTAAATCTATGGGCTTTGGGAGTTATAATCATGGCAAGATATAGTCACTACGACCCGCATACAACAACCCCTTTTAGAATTAGCAGAAGTAAAGTTCAGCTTTTTCTTGATTGCCCAAGATGCTTTTATCTTGATGTTCGATTGGGTGTAAAAAGACCAGCAGGGTTTCCTTTTAATTTAAACAGTGCTGTTGATGCTCTATTGAAAAAAGAATTTGATGTGCATCGCTCAAATAAGACTATGCATCCCTATATAAAGGAAGCTGGATTAAATGCGATCCCCTTTCAGCATGAAAATTTAGATCTATGGCGAAACAACTTTAAAGGCGTTTCCTATCTTCATAAAAAAACTAATTTTGAAACATTTGGTGCGGTCGATGATCTTTGGCTCAATTTAGATACTAACGAAGTGATCGTAGTTGACTATAAAGCCACATCCAAAAATGATGAAGTCACGCTTGATGCAGAGTGGCAAATTGGATACAAGAATCAAATGGAGTTTTACCAATGGCTTCTTCGTAATAATGGCCTAAAAGTAGCTAATCAAGGTTGGTTTGTATACTGTAATGGTCGAAAAGATCTGGATGGATTTTATAATCACCTTGAATTTATTGTAAAGATGCTACCGTATGAGGGTGATACTTATTGGATCGATGAAACGCTCGATAGAATCAAAGATTGCCTAAATTCAAACCATACGCCCAACTCGAATGATGAATGTGACCACTGCCGTTTTGTGGGTCAATACAATAAAAATATCTTTTAAAAATATTGTTTGTTATTCTTGACACTATTTATCTTGTTTGTTAATATTTTAACAAACATCAATTCTAGGTTTATATTATGGAAAGCAGATTTAAGATATCTTTCCCTGCTATCAGGGGCATTCAAGCTGGTCGTGAGTACTATGTAGCCATGGTCCCTCTTCATCTTATAGCCGATATATTTCGATTTGATGATGATACTGAGCTGCCTGCAGAACTAAGAGCGCAAAGAACTCTTAATAAAGCTCGCATCCCTCAAATAGCCAGATACATCACAGAGAATAAAAATAACTACGTATTTTCAGCATTAACTGCATCCATCAATGGCAATGTTAAATTTGAAGAAGTCGGCAACGAAGCTGACAACACAAAATTTGGCATGCTAAGTAGCACTATGAGCTCTAAATTCATTATTAATGATGGTCAGCATAGGCGTGAAGCTATTAAAAGAGCTATTCAAGAAGAGCCAGATCTGAAAGACGAAACCATCGCTGTGGTTTTCTTTATTGATAAAGGGCTTGAGCGAAGCCAACAAATGTTCACAGATTTAAATCGTTATAGCATTAGACCTAATAGGTCACTTGGGCTTTTATATGATCATAGAAACGATTTAGCAAAAATTGCAAAAATGATGTGTATTGATGCAGGTCCTTTCAACTCACTAGTTGAAATGGAAAAAAGTAGCGTATCCTCTAGGTCAAAAAAATTATTCACATTAAGTGCTATACATACCGCTTGTCGAGCATTGCTAGATCAATCTGAAATAAAAAATTATCAAGAAGCTCTTAAAATTTGTGAAGAATATTGGAATGAAATTGCAAAGCATTTTCCAGATTGGAAGATGGTTAGAAACAATGAGCTTTCTGCAGGTGAAGTGCGTTCAGACAAAATACATACGCATGGAATTGTTCTCCAAGCTTTAGGTAATGTCGGATGTCAATTATTAACTGAAAATCCAAAAGACTGGAAAAAGAAACTAACGCCTTTAAAAGAAGTTGATTGGTCTAGAAATAATCGAACACAATGGGAAGGGCGAGCACTCACAGGTGGAGCTGTTTCAAAAACATCCAATCATGTAACTTTAACTACTAATCTCATAAAAAGGAGATTGGGCTTAACACTATCTCCTGACGAAAAACGCGTAGAGGATGCATATTCAAGGGGGCAAAGTGGAAGAAAAACCAATTAAATTTGGCGTAAGTCAAAAATCAGCATTCACAGATGGTATGGATGCTGAAATAACACGTCTTAAAGAAGAGATAAAATTACTTTATAAAAGTGACACAATTCCATGGGTCGTCGGCTATAGCGGCGGCAAAGACTCCACCGCCTCACTACAAATTATATGGACAGCTGTGAGCGAGCTTCCTGAAGAAGAACGTTCAAAACCTATTTATGTAATTAGTACTGATACTTTAGTAGAAAATCCTGTGGTTTCAATGTGGGTTGGCTTTTCACTAGACGAAATGCGCATTCAAGCAGCCCAGCAAAAAATGCCGATTATCCCGCAGAAATTGACTCCAGCTATTGAAGACAGCTTTTGGGTAAACCTTATTGGTAAAGGCTACCCTGCCCCACGTCCTCAATTTAGATGGTGTACAGAGCGCTTAAAAATAAAACCTTCTAATAAATTCATTCTTGATGTAGTTGATAAAAACAATGAGGTAATTTTAGTTTTAGGAACACGTAAAGCAGAGAGCGGTCCTCGAAAAAAATCGATTGAGTTACGTGAAGGTTCAACAAGAGATCTCTTGAGTAGAAATGCAAATCCAAAACTAGATCGCGTTTGGATTTATCCACCTATTGTGAATTGGTCAAATGACGATGTATGGGAATATCTAGTTTCATACCCGAATCCATGGGGTTATGACAATAGCGAACTATTAACGATGTATCGTGGAGCTACGATTGATAATGAATGTCCATTAGTTGTTGATACATCTACACCAAGCTGTGGCGATAGTCGCTTTGGTTGCTTTGTATGTACATTGGTCGATAAAGATAAGTCCATGGAAGCTATGATTAAAAACATTGAAGAGAAAAAATGGATGACTCCCCTGTCCGAATATAGAAACACGTACTTAGAAATTACAGATGATTTTAAGAAAAGAGACTTTAGAAGAATGAGTGGTCGACTAACACTCATGACTGATAAGTTTACCGGAAAAAAGAAGCTTGTTCATGGCCCTTACCTTCAGAGCTATCGGAGAGTCTTATTACTAGAATTGTTAAAAGCCCAAGAACAAGTGAGAAGTTCAGGCGTTAAAGGCACAGAAAAATTTGAGCTCATTAGAGATGATGAAATTGAAGAGATTCGCCGCATTTGGGTCAAAGAAAAAAATGAAATTGAAGATTTAGTGCCGGAGATCTATAAAGAAGCAACGGGAAAAAATTACGATAAAGGTCCAATTGATGAAGGGTACTTATTCAAAAAAGATGATATTGAGCTTCTGAAATCTGTCGCTGCCGAGGATGGGTCAATAGACAACCTTCACTACCAGCTAACTCGAGACCTTTTAAATATTGAAAAAAGTTATTCAGCGGCCTCAAGAAGAACTGGCATCTACGAAAACCTAGAAAAAGCCTTAATTAAAGGTGGATTTGATAATGAAGATGATGCACTTAAATTTGCGATGGAGCATTCAGAGCGTCAAGAAGATATCGATATTGAAACAAATAAAATTATAGACCCGTCAGGATTTTTTGAAATTGTAGAAACAACTGATGACGAAAACGAGGCTTCAGTTTGATACTAGACCAAATTACTTTATCAAACTTTGGTATTTACAAAGGTGACCATACTGTAGAGTTAAAACCAACTCCAGGAAAACCAATAATCCTTTTTGGGGCTTACAATGGATCTGGTAAGACAACTTTACTTGAAGGTATTCAGCTAGCTCTGTATGGAAAAGCTGCTAAAACTTCTGGACGCGGAAAATTATCCTATGACGAATACTTAGGTAATCTTATTAATAGAAACGTGTCAAGAAAGACTGGCGCTGGATTAAGTCTAATATTTAGAAGTATAAATAACAGCAAAGAAGAGAAGATCGAAATTAAGCGGACTTGGTTTGAGATAAATGACTCAATCAAGGAAACGTGTGAAGTTCTGAGGAATAATGAGGTTGATGCTATTAGCTCTGAAAGATGGCATGAATTTATTGAAGAATTTATTCCATCACAAATATCAGAATTATTTTTCTTTGATGGAGAAAAAATTGAGGGATTAGCTGACCCGTCACAATCGTCAGCAATACTTAAAACTGGTATCTACTCGCTTTTGGGAATTAATGCTATTGATAACCTAATTAAAAGTCTTCAACAAGTCGAAAAAAAGCGAGCTATTAATCTAGCAAATAACGAAGATAAAACATCGCTAAATAAAGAACAAGACTATGCGCAAAGCCTTGCAAAAAATAGAGACCAAATTAATCAGGACATTAGTTCACTAAATAATGAAACAGATAGGATTAATTTAAAAATAAATACGCTGGAAAAAGATCTTAAAAATTCTGGTTCAGATCTTTATGAAAATCGTCATGAAATTAAACAAAGACTTTTAGAATTAACTACGGAAAAGCAATTACTAATTAGAGAAATGATAGAGATTGCATCAGGGCTTTCGCCACTAACCTTGGTAATGCCCCTTCTTAATGATCTCAAAGAGCAAGTAAAACAAGGCAACGGTCACAGTAAAAGAACTTTTTCTTTCATTAGCAAGGAAATGGAAAATCTTCTAATCGAAATTAAAAAAAGTAATCTACCTTCGGATTCTATAAGTACAATTTCAACAATTACTCAAAAGAGATTAGATGATATATCTAAGCTAACCCAGGATATTTTAGTTGAAATTGATATATCTGAAATTCCTGACTTATCTGAGCTAAGCGATATAAAAGAATTGTCTAAAGTAATAATTCAAAAATTTGAAGATAATCAGTTTGAAATAGATCAGTTATCAAAGAACTTAGATGCTGTTCCAGACGAGGGAAAGCTAAAAGAGCTAATTTCAGCATTAAAAGAACAACAAGAAGAGCTGATAAAAATTCAATCAAAGATTGAGCTCCTTCAGTCTCAAAAGAAAGAAATTGAATATAAACTTGATCTTGAAACTTCGAAGATATCAAAAATTCTTAAAGAAATAGCCGACCGCGACAACCAAAAAGACATCTCAAAAAGAATTCTTAGAAACTCAGAAAAGTCTAGATCTACATTACAAAGATTTAAAGAAGCTCTTATTGACAAATATATCAGCTCAATTGAAATTGGGATAACAGAATGCTTTGGGCAATTACTCCGTAAAGAGAACACTCACCATCATTTTAAAATAGACAAGGCAACGTTCAAGTTAAGTGTGCAGTTGGATAATAATGAAGTTATACCAGCTACTTCCTTATCAGCGGGTGAAAGACAAATTCTGGCTGTTTCTATCCTATGGGCTTTAGCAAAAGCATCAGGGAAAATTCTACCAACAGTAATAGATACGCCACTTGCAAGATTAGACGGCCCTCACCGAGCTAAATTTGTAGAGAATTACTTCCCGCATGCAAGCAAACAAGTCTTAATATTTTCTACAGACGAAGAGGTAAATGGTAAGCACTACGAGACATTAAAGCCGTTTATTTCTGAAGAGTACAAGATTAATTACGATGAAATTAACAAAACCTCATCATTCGAAAAAGGTTATTTTGAACAAGAGGTAATTTCATGATTGAAACTGTAAAAGTATCAGATAAGGCCAGACAGCAGCTTATCAATATTAAAAAAAGAACTGGCATTCAAAATTGGAATGTTATATGTAGGTGGGCATTTGCAACCTCATTGGCGGAAAATTCAAAAGTTCTAGATGAAAATATTATTGCAACTAGTCCTATTGAAATGACATGGAAGACATTCTCTGGTGGCCATGAAAAACTTTACTTAGCACTTCTATTAACCAAAGCAAGACGAGATAATTGGCCTACAGATCAAGAAGCAATACAGACATACTTTAAACTTCATTTACATCGAGGAATCTCATATTTGAATGGGAAATCAGCTGAGTCCTTAAAAAACTTATTGGGTAATATAATAGAGTAACTTAAGTTTTTATCATCTTACCCATAAGTTCAGTTGCTTTATTAATTTCAGATTGAAATGTAGTCTCACCTTCAGGATCTGTAGAATTTGATAACAATCCCCCTAGGTATTCAAAACCACCAGCAGCATATTTTTCGAAGAGTCTTAATAGTTCACTTTCATTTTCTGGCCTAAGTAATTCAGTATCTTTCTTTGCTAGTACTGGTATTAAAAGTAGAAACGCTGCTAGCGGAACATAACCATTGTATTTTTGGTTTTCAAATGTTTCCGTTAAAATTTCACCTCTAGACGGACCAAGATCTTTTTGTCGATCATAGATTAAGCCGATAATGGCAGCAACAATTACTGGAAAAGTATTAGCCTTATACATTGCAGCAAATTTGACGTCCCCAATTTCATTTTTTCCTTGCATCATGTTAGCTATATATAAATACTCTGAAGGCCAATAGACTGTTCTACTTGATGAAAAATATTCACTCATTTATTCACCTCAATAACTTCCGTTTCGTTTCTAGCGTTATTATAACTATTCAATGGATAAGATTTTCCATTAATAAATGTTGTTTCCATTCGCTTCTCTCCTCTATCGCCCCTAGCCTTGATATGCAGAATATATTCCTTACCAGTAAATTTATGTAATGAGTTTTTTAATGATTCAAGAGATAGAACTTCAGGTAATACGAATAGGATTAGTTGAGATGCTTGTAATACTAAATTTGTGGCAACCAATTCCTTATATGAATCTGACATAGAAGTGAAAGGAGCATCTAATATCAATGGAGCATTGATAGGGTCAGCCATAAAGTCTATTTTATCGACAGTCTTTTTACCTGTTAAGGAAACTACCGTTGCAATAAAAGCATATTTTAATACTGCGTCTTCGCCAGTTCCTGGAGAAACTTGCTTACCTTCATCATCAAACATTGTAACTCTGTAATCAGAGCTATCAATTTGAGCCCTAAAGTCTTTAATTAAGAATTTCTTCAGTAATCTATTAAGCTCAACACTCAAGACAGTAAGAGCTCTTTTTTCCTGAATACGGAGCAAATCACGAGTGTAATTAATTATCTTGGATATTTTATCTATTTCCTGTTGAACTTTTTCACCAGATTTTATTCTTTCGCTTTCCACTTTATATCTAGCTTCTAATTGGTAAATATTATGATTGTGACTTTGAATTAGAGTTTTTTTGCTTTCAACAATATTGTTAAATTTATTTCTCTCCGAAAGCGCGGTCTCTCTTTCTTTTTCTAGCTGAGCTACAATCTCCAGTGGAATTTCATCTATTTGAGCTTTTATTTCTTTAAGTTTAACTTCGTTTCCATTAATTTGCTGGCTAATAGAAATTTCTGAAATGCGCATGTCTTTTATTTTCTCTTCATACTCTTGAGCATTGCGCTCAATTTCTTTAAGTAGGTATTGAATATTTCTAATCTTGTCATTAAAAACACTTGTAGAAGCAATTTTATATAAATCCAAAATCTTTGTTTCTTCTGCGGAGTCTTTAATAATTTTAGTTCCACATATACACTCCCGCTCTTCCATAATTTCATCAAGCAGTTGGTCTTTAAATGCTGATGGAAGCCTACCTTTATTTTCTTCAATTTGGAGATGTTTACTAAATTCAGAAGCTTTTGAATATATAAGCAATGCTGGGAGAGCAATACCTAAATAAGCCTTTCTTTCCTTAATTGCTTTGTTTAAAGCTTCAGTATTCCTATCTAATCTTGATTTTTCATCATCTCTATCTTGATGAAGCTTCACCATAGAAGGTTGTTTTCTGAGAGCATTATCTTTCTCAGTAAATCGCTTAGATGCTTCGTCTAATTTAATCGAAGCCTCCTCCTTCTGCGCCATATCTGTTTGAAGTGCTTTTTTAAAATAATCAATATCACTTAGTATTTTCTCTAGTGATTCAGACTTCACAGACCTACTAAATTCTTTTTTTCTTTTTGTTAAGCAGCTATCAAGGTCTTCTAATAAACTATCCACGATTTCAAAACCAAAAGTTTTTCTAAGTGATTTCTTAAATGATTCATTTCCTGATAAATTCAGATTCCCAATCGCCTCAGCATCGTAAAAAAACCACTCAGCCATTTTTTTAGGTATAAATTTCTGTACAAAAATTTCAGGGTTCGTAATCTCTTTCGAAGTACCATCATTTCCAATTTGAAAAATAGAAAAAGATTGTTTCGTGTTAGATGCATTCACGGTCCTGCGAATCCGATAGGTATCATTCTTTTCTTGAAAAGTCACTTCAGAATAAGCTATGGCATTCTTCTCCTCATTAGCTGCATCTTTGTTAACAAGCAAATCAGGGTCATTTAGCTGTGGAGTAGTAGTCCCTGTAAAGCACCAATAGAGCGCATTTAATAAGCTAGTTTTTCCACCTCCATTAAAACCTGTCATGACAGTCAATGGTTTATCATCAGAGTGCGAGAATTCTATGTTATGTAGCCCATAGAAAACTCTGAAGTTTGAAAGTTCAAGGCTTAATAATTTCATTTAGGAATGCTCAGTTTCTCTAAAAATTCATTTAATTGCTTAACACGATCATCAGCGCTTTTTTCAGCCCCCGGTGTTCTTAGGACTTTTTCAAGATCTATTAAAGAATCAACTATTTTACTCATATCGTCATTTTTACTATTAAGCTCTTCTTCTGCTAATTTTTTTGCTTCTTGAAATAACTTATCATAATCATTGCTCATTTTCTTCACCCATTAAATTGACTTCAGCGGCTAAATTTTCATATTTATTTAAAATTTCATCTTTATTTAAAGCATCTTTTGCAAAATGCCAAACTCTTTGGAGTTCGTTTTTGATCATTCTGTTTATTGCTTTTGATTTAGAAGTTCCTGAAGTAATAACAAAATCATATATCAATGCCTTTTCCTTATTTTCAGACAACCTTAAAACTCGACCCCTTCTTTGAATAAAAACTCTCTCAGATCTTTTGCTAGCAAGTAGAAAAGCTGTTTGACATGAAGGAATGTCAATGCCCTCATCTAAAATTTGAATTGAAACAATAACATCAATCATTTTACTCTTTAATGCTTGTACAGTTCTTTCTCTTTCCTTGCTTGTTTCCTCGCAAGTAATTTTACCAACATTCCATCCTAAATTATTTAGCAGTTTAGACACTTGCTCAATTTGTCTAACATTCTCACCCTCTTCTTCTGTCATTCCATCCCCACAATATACGAGAGTGAATGGAGATTTACCTGTAGAAGTAATATGATTTTCTAGTTTGAATAGTTTGTCCTTTGCTCGACCTAGAAGGCGGGTTCGTTTAGATAGCAGTTTATCTCTGTTTTCTGTATCATCTCCACCCTGAATGAAATATGTTCTTGCGATTTGTAGAGTTAATTTTTCATATTCTTCTGTCTCATCTTCATCTAGTGAGATTTCAATGACTTTGTAAATGTAAGGGCAGAGAAAACCTGCATCGATCGCCTGCCTTAATGTATATTCAAAGACAATTTTGCCAAAATATTTTTCCAGGAATTTATCTTCAGGATTGTCTTCAAATTGATCATATGGAGTTGCAGACAAGCCAAGTCGGTGTGTAAAAAAATCAGGGAGCATATCTACATGCTCTTGACCGTTATAATGATGGCATTCATCAACAATTATCAAATTATTTTTTTGCTTAGCTCGCTTTATAAATTGCATAAGTTCTTGGAACATCTTAGATTTAAATGTTTTATTAACGGCTACAATGACTGGCCCATCAATATCAATAATTTCAGCGGCAAAACAAATATTCTTTAATTCACTGTACCAATCGTTATAACTTTCAAATGCGGGTATTGAATTGATGTTTATTATAGATTTAATTTCTTCAATCCATTGGTAAGCAAGAGGTTTGTAAGGAACTAAAACGAGAACGAAACCGCCTGGATTAGATTTTCTGAAATGTTCAATAGCTTTTATAGAGGTTCTTGTTTTTCCAGAGCCAGTTGCCATTGCAAAAATTCCGTGAAAGTTATATTGCTCCCATTCTATTAGAGCTTCTTTTTGGTAAGGTCTCAAATCCGTCATTTTATTTGTTACGTTAAAATTCACAACGTCAGGCTCAAAACTTTCCTTCTTTATAGTAATTGAATGCCTTGGAGGTTCCGTAGGGGCGGATTGTCTTATCTGTTTTATTGCATCTTCGCTTAGATTATAAATCTCTATATAAGGATTTTTACTTTCCCAGTCATCATCTATTGATTGAACTAAATTATTTAATCTTGTTTCATCGTGTTCTTGCCAGCTTTTATAAACTTCCGCACTCTCAATGTTTCGATTATGCGCTGTATCGGTCTCATTAAAAGAACCATTAAAAGCAACTTTAGATCCGTCAGCAAATACAAAATATCCTTTTTTAACATGATATAGATTTCTATCATTATCACTTTTCTCAAACATTTCATCATCATATTCTTCTTCGTCTACAGGCCAATCAGCGTCAGATAAAATTGCAAACCGAATCTCGAGCTGTCCCTTTGCAATTAGGAAAGCAAGGAGTTTAGATCTGTATTCGTGAAGTTGTCTTCTTACGTCTCCACTAGAATCTTTTTTGATTTGGATTGTATCTAAACCTATAGCTGACAAAACAATTTTGTCAGCCAATTCTTGAACTGTTTTTTTTCTTTTTTCTGGAGTGCTATTATTTTTGAGAATTTCTACTAATCTTTTATCGCTTATTACAGGACTGCATAAAATTTCAATTTTTACATTTTCTTTCAGTATGTGCCCCAGCGCCCCAGCGTAAGACCGTAATGCACTGCTTCCAAAATAGGCTGTACCTCTTCTATAAACTTTACATTCTTCAAGACATGTTTTTACAAGATCCCGACCGATTTTATGGGGTCCGTTCTCGTAGCGATCTTTAAGATTTTTTATTTTTTCACTCGGCATTATTACTTTTTCAATTCCTCAACAGAATAAATATCAAGCTCATCTGAGTTATTAGTAAACACAGTCCCTGCCTTATGAAACTGCTTAAATAAATCTTTAGCTTGCGCTTCATCATCAGCTTCAATTTCTTCTCTATATATAATTGTTTCGCTTGCTAGCACTAAGAA
>Ga0214919_10005108_pt1 | contig 18822 bp, 22 predicted proteins | sample LL1503_MetaG_FD_177994 | JGI IMG/M metagenome (GOLD analysis project Ga0214919, IMG submission 177994) | Freshwater microbial communities from Lake Lanier, Atlanta, Georgia, United States - LL-1503 | ecosystem: Environmental > Aquatic > Freshwater > Lake | place: USA: Georgia | collected...
CTTGACCGCCTCGTCAAATCTCAATATAATCAACTCAAATGTGAAGGAGTCGATCAATCAATTCATCGGCTCAAATCTACAGTATATCTTGCCGGCAGATTCTCTCGTCAGACAACGCTTTATAGCCCCCATTTTATCAAAACTCATGTGGTCGACTATGCTTACCCCGATCATGGGCAAGTTAGATGACGAATGGGGTCTAGGCTGGAATCTCGGATTTGCGAAGAAGGATACGGATTTTACCATCTATCACACGAGCGAGTCATTCTTCAAGATCCAGGATGATTACATTTACTTACGACTCAATCCAGAGTTCAATATCAATCGTCTCGACGCAGGTGCAAAAGAGGATTATATGATGAGCAGGGAAGGGTCTGGAGTGACGAGCCAGTATTATTGCAAGCTGCTGCTCACCAGTTTCGGCGGAAATGCGACCACCTTTATACACAATCCCGTCACCTTCAATCCACCGATCAATCGGATAACCAAGCTGCAGTTCATATGGACAGACGCGAACGGCAATATCTTGAATAACAATGACTCCGAGTGGGATATGACGGTGAATCTGAGCGAATATACGGAGGTCGTATCAATCCCGACAAATATGCCCTTTCCTCTAGCACAGAGTGAGGATCCCACCGTGCCTGCCACCCTTCCAGCTGATTTAATTGCAGCGGCTGCGGAAGCTGCAAAAGAAGCGGCGGCGAATGACGCGACCTTGGGGAATAAGAAGAATGCTTAGAAAGCTTTTGTATATGATTGGTTAGATGGCTCGTATGCCCGATTATATAAATAACCAAACGCCACCATTCGCCGGATCAGAACCCACGCTCCCTCCACAGGGCGGTGCTCACGTAAGCTATCCTTTTACATCTAGCCAAGGAACCGACCAGGGAATGTTCCCCCCTGTTTGCCTGAGAACGCACTGGGATCCAGAAAAGATCATCCGCCGCACGTTACCTGCCGAGGAAATCGGCGTGCCTCTAGAACCCCGTCCTTGGACGAAGATCAATATGGAATACAAGACCAGCCAGGAATTCGTTGATGCGCCGAGACCAAATGATAGCCTAGTCATGCCTGGCGGCGGTGTCAATTACCCGCCCTCTCGTTTCAAGGAGGCCGTTGATAAGGAATCGGTTCTGAGACGTCTAGATCGCCCTCTAGGGCCATGTGGGTCAAAGGAGTATAAGGTTCCGTTGACGGGCGGATTATTCCGTGCGAATTCCACCGTGCCTGAGCGGACTTTGCCGAACTCTCGCTTCATGCAGGAACTCTCATTCCCGATGGCGTGCATTCGTGGTGACGATTATTCGTGCAGGGCGAATACTCACACGGAGGCGTTTGAGAGAAGTACCAAGCCGTTCAATAATGCGACGAAACAGGATAGATATCGCCCTGATAAGCCATTTCAAGGCGAGTCGTTAGGGAAGTAGCAGATAACGCGCCCAATAAAGAATTCTAAGAAAACCCCCCTATGTAAAGATGATAGAATATATAGTAATCCTAGCTGTCTTGCTTTTTATAGCTGTGCTATTTTACAAGCAAGCCAACGAACAATTTGAGATTCTGCAGATCACCGCGGAACGAATTCAAGAGCTTCCGACTCTCTATCAAGATCGTTCGCCCATCGTGGTCAGCGATTTCCCCACTCCGAACCTCGGCACATACGCTGAGATAAGTAAGAGGCAACATATAATGCAAATGGCTTTGCCTTCGCCTTCGCCAAATCAAATATCAATAGGCCAAGCCATCCATTCAAGAATGTTATTTCCATCAAAGGGAGCTGAAATCCTCGCAAAAGAATCAGGTCTCAGCATATGGTTTGAGCATCATTTATACAAGGCCTTACTCCCCTCCCCATACACGAGCTGGGTCTATTCATTCAAGACATCCCTTTGGCCCAATAAGCGCGGCATGTTCAAGACAAAGGCCTTCCAGACTCTGCTCATGCCTACACAGGGCACGGCGATTCTCACGCTCATGTTACCCAAAATGATTCCATATCTTCCAACGAAATGGAGTGGTCGTCCATTCTCTTCGCTAAGTGCGCAAGATACACCGCTCCTATCAGAAATAAAATTCTTGGAAATTCGCTTGAGAAAGGGGAACCTCCTTTTACTCCCAGCTCATTTAATCGCAGATATCAGATCTGAGGAAGATTCTTGGACTTTTATGGCGGAGATTCATCATCCTGTGAGTTATATGGTGCCTGACTAACCCCAAAGATTCCTGACTAAAAAAGGCATAAATACATTCTGAATTAAATGAATAAGGGGTAGATGGATCAACATTCGCAAGAATCTGAGGGGCCTCAGGAATCAGATTCACAAGAATCACAGGAATCCTTTGACACAACGAGGCTACAATTACTCCTGGAAAATCTATATGATGATATTACGGATTCTGTACACGAGCTAAAAAATCTGAGAAAAAAGGTCAAGGGCATGAATCAAATCTACAGGCTGAAAAAGGAGGCCCAGCGCATCTTCAAACGGAAGGATGCGTCTGTCCAAGATATTATTGATTTCTGGATGCCGCTCTGGAAGGCCGAAGGCCGTATTACTAATGCAGGTATTCGTTTAGGAGAAGAGGCTCTGCTACTGAATGAGACACCCGAATCTCAGATCAGCCCCTATAATCTATGTAAGGCCATTGGCTCACTGTTTGCATAATTTTTGATCTCTATCCTGGGCAACCTCCTAACCATTTGGGCACTAGGCTCCAATCCGAGGGCCGTATGCGCCACCCTCTGCCGCCGAGTCCCGTGTGAGTGGAAGACGAAGTAATTCTTAGCAGTCTTGTAAAACCCGAATCGTTCATACCATGCGTGCAGAGAGCCGCGCTCAGGGTATAAGTGAATACTCCCACCTTCCTTATAACACTTCTCAATTAACCTTGACATGAGCCTAGAACCTAGACCCATGCCGCGAAATGAAGTATCTAGTGCAATATAATCAATGTACATATTTGAGCCATTTTTCTTGTGAAAGGATGCGAGAACGAAGCCGATCATATGAGGACCGGCAAAGAATCCGAGGCTATCAGGGGGGGAACGATAATCCCACGAAGTCTTGAGATCTTCAAGTGGGTATGTATCTTCCTTGAATGACGCTCTGAAAATCTGCGCCACCTGATCATAGTCCTCGTCGGTCAGCTCTTGGATTTCTAGTTGATCCGTGTCAGAAGGAGAAAGCAAAGCACTCCTTTTACACATTGTATGAGCTTGGTGCCTTTCCAACTACGCGGCCCGCCTTCAATTTTTATATACGCATCTAAAACAAACTCAATATATCATTCATAGACATGATTTACGAAGACAGAGAAATCATGATTCGCAAGGTTCTGCCCGCCCTTCCATCGACGAAAAGCGGCTGTGAAATTGGAGTATACGCAGGAGAATTCGCACAGACTCTGATGAGAGTGGCAAAGCCTGATAAGCTAATCTTAATTGACGCATGGGAGCTATTTCGCCCTATTCTTGTGTCGGCGGACGCGAATGGAAATAATCCCGTCATTCTTCCAGGCACTGTGCTAAGAGGAATAGTTGAAAAGAAGTTTTCCTCTAATAATTCCGTCCAAATCATGCACGGATGGTCCGCCGATTGTATCCCTCGCATTGAGAATGCGTCGCTCGACTGGGTCTACATTGACGCGGATCACAGCTATGAGGGGTGTCTGAGAGATCTCTTACTAGTTGAAGAAAAAATGAAGGAAGATTCATTCATCATGGGACATGATTATGAGTTCAATACGCAAAAATGCAGGGACAGTGAGAGCTGGAGCTTTGGGGTGGGAAAGGCGGTGGATGAGTTTTGCGCGAAGAGGGGATGGCATATTGTGGCAAAGGGCAATGACGGCTGCGTATCATATTGCTTATCCAAAAATCCGAATCGGCTGAGCGCCAACTAAATCCAAGGGAAGTCCTTGCGATTGTCGCAGATCATATCTGAATCGCGATAGCTGCGAAGTAGCTCAATTCCTTCCTCTGTCCAGAGCATGAGGAATCGTTTCTGAATTTTCCCAGTGGGACTGAATTGCACAATATACTGGCCAAAGGTGACTTTCTTGGGCTCTTTCTGCTTGACAGTGAAGAATCCTGAATAGATATAATCATTCACAGGCGACCTTTTAACACAAATTAGCTTGTCAAATTCCATCCCTTTTTCAAGATCAGCATTGATTACTCTTTCCCAGACGTAGAGCACTCCCCATTTTGAAAGATTGCGTAGCTTTGACATTTGTTACTTAGAGCCCCACATAATAAATTTCATTTTTAATTACACCGACACCTAAACTCAGACTACGATTATACTGCAATGCGGAAACCTTCTGAAGAACAACAACTCATTATAGATTGTGTAAAAGGTGGTAATAATATTTTAGTAGATGCTGTAGCTGGTTCTGGTAAGACAACTACAGTTCTATTTTTAGCAGAGCAAATAAACAAAAAAATCACCCTTTTTACATACAACTCCAAGCTCAAATCTGAAACTCGCGAAAGAGTCGCAGCACTTGGACTAAAAAATATAGAAGTTCATAGTTATCACTCCTTTGGAGTAGCTCATTACGTAAATCCATGCGTCACAGATACAGATCTCATTAATATTCTGAAGTACAATTACCCCCTTAAAAATAGTTTCAATTCAGAAATTATTATCTTAGACGAAACACAAGACATGACTCCCTTGTATTTTAAGTTCGTCCACAAGGCTATTGTTGATATGTGTAAAATGAAATGCATTGTAGTTGTTCTAGGAGATAAGATGCAGTGCATCTACGACTTCCCTCAAAAGGGCGCCGATCTAAGATTTCTGACGATGGCAAATTATTTATATGAATCTCCCTTTCCTTGGAAAAAGCTGGGGCTTAAGACAAGTTACAGAATTACAAAGCCCATGGAATATTTTATTAACGAGGTTGTCTTGGGTTATCCTAGAATGAAAAGTATAAAGGATTCTGAGTTTCCTGTCCATTATATTACTGGAGACATCTTTCAAAAAGTTCCTGAGTATTTGTTTAAAGAGATTAGTAACTTGCTGAAGCAATATAGAGCAGATGATATCTTTATTTTAGCACCTTCTGTGAGGACACGCAATGATTCAAACCCTATCAAACAGCTTGAAAATTTGCTTGTAAAACGTGGAATTCCCTGCTATGTTCCATTGTCAGATGATGAAGAATTAAAGGACGAGGTCTTAGTAGGAAAGGTTGTATTTTCTAGTTTTCACCAATCGAAGGGATTAGAGCGCAAGGTTGTCTTTGTCTATAATTTTAACAATTCATATTTTAAGTTCTATGCACGTGAGAATGATACTAAAATCTGTCCAAATACTATGTATGTTGCTTTGACACGAGCACTTGAAAGACTTTACGTAGTGGCTGAGGGCAATGATAGTATCGCCTTTTCTTTCTTGAAGACTCATAAAATGAATGCCATGGTTAAGCGGGTCATGTTAGATTCTCAGAAGTCTAAGCCTGAGTCGCCTGTTGTTAAGGACGACAAGCAACATATCCCAATGCGTCGCGTAACTGACTTGACTCGTTTTATTCCTGATGAGCTTAGTATGAGGATTATTGAACTGTGTAAGATGGATGTTGTTCGTAGTCCATATAAGAACATCAATATCCCTGATTCTATTATAACAGAGGGTGGGCTGGTTGAGATGGTATATGAGTTGAATGGAACAGCGATTCCTACAATTTATGAACACCGTCTAACACAACAGATTAGCATTTGGAAAGATTTGCAGGAACATTTCGCTGTGAAGTTAGAGCGCGATAGATCTTCTGATCTACAGTTTATGAAAGAAAAAATTCAAAGTGTCTTGTGTATTCCTAAAACATCTGCTGATTATCTGAAACTGGCGAATGTCTATTCGGCCTATATTTCAGGGTATATTCACAAGATTGCGCAAATCAAAAATTATTCTTGGTTTTCTGATGAGACGATTGAAGAGCTGTATTCTGTGTTAAAGGATACTATTGGCGAGCAAGGGGAGGATTCTGTATTTGAAGAAACACTGGAAGAAACATACAAGGATGTTCTTATCTGTGGGCGTGCAGATTTAATCGATAAATCTGCATTGTGGGAGTTGAAGTGTGTGAGTAATTTGAAGGGCGAGCATTATATTCAGCTTGCGTTATACGCTTGGATATGGCAGCACACTTGCTATAATGTAAAAGGGCGTCGTAGATTCCTCTTACACAATATTAGGACAGGCGAGGTGCTTGAATTAAAGGGTATTGAAAACCTTGATTATATTGTGGATATGGTTCTAGACAATCATTTCCGCGTGGGCCATAAAATAAGCGATGAAGAATTCTTGAAGCAATGTAATGACCACAGCCTTGGATATATAGATCCGCATGTGAGTACTATGCAGTGTTTGATTGTGGATTAGGATGGAGACACTTCTATCCTATTACCCTTCTTATCAAAGCACCAAATCTCATAAATAAATCCTTCTTTTTCACAAGCTTCCTTTTTTAGTTGAATATTGTCAGTCTTGCATTTATATGTCCAAGTAGATTTCACTTCAACTAACTTCTTCTCATGCGGAATGAATATATCTGGAAAGTGAATCTTCTTCTTTCCGTCTACTTCATATTTAACATGAGGAATATCTTTACGGTCTGTCATAATCTGTTTTTCAGAATACAGCTTTAGAAGTTCCTTTAATGCAAATGGTTCATAGCCTTGGACTTTACGAATCTCGCCCGAGGGCATTTTATATTCCTTATATTTTTTTGCATTCTTTTGAGTGCGTTCCATTACCTCTTGGCTTTGTGCGGGGTTATTTACTCCCCAGTTTTGTTGGCATGTAGATATTTTCTTTATTTTAACTGATTCTGCCATATTAGGACTTGGTACACCATACCTTTTCATAGAAGTATCAAGGCTCTTCTGTCTAGATTCATCGGTTATATTAATACCACCTGACTTTCCATAAACTTCAAGATTTGTGGTATTTCTTGCATCAGTCCATCTCTTTAAATTGCAACTTTTACATAAAGCACCACAATAACCCTTATCACGAAGTTCTTTTGTAAGCCCAGCAATCTTACAAAATTTTAACTCTGATTTTTCACCACATTTACATATAAATTTTATAGATGTATTCCCCACAAGGATAGAATAATCTCCATCTAACAGGGTTGCTTTATCACGAATTATATATTCATCTAAAGATTTTCTGTTATACGGACTATTCTCCCTATCTGGATTCCCTAGTGTACAGAGTGCTTTATCTCTATTTTCTTTGGTTCTCCCTCCATCTAAGACTTTACATACCCTTTTATGCATACAATCTTTACATAAAGCACCCGAGCTTTCAATTTGAATTAATGGTTTTGTATGTGCAATACCACATTCGCAGCGATATGTAATAGCTGCCCTTCTTCCACCACTACCGTACTTTCCAAGGTTAGAATAATCTCCAATTGATTTTGCAGTATCTCTTTACATGAGTACTTGTAAAAGTGACTCGCTGTAAGCTTTTTTAGTATTATTGTGTTCAGCCATATTTGTTAATATATAGATTATTAAAATTATAAATCAATTTTATGAAGTATTATAAAAATATTCTCCTAGTCTTATCCTCATCCTCACAAGCTTTATTCATTATTTCATTTTTCTTTTCAATATCTGATATATTAAGTATATGCTTAATAATATTAGATTTATTATCCCCCCAATCATTCATTAAGAATTCAAAAGAATCTTCATGTTTCTCAATCTCATCAAATATAAGGCCACTTTCAATTAATGCCTTAACTTTTCTAAAACCATTCCATCTTACAAAAGTAATATCTTCATTCTTTTTTTTTATAAATCCCATATAAGAATGTGATTCTAAATTACACCTCTTACATACTTTCTCAAAATCACCATATCTATATATCATCCATACTCTTATATTACAATAAAAACAAGATGCTGCTATATTATCAATACAATGTATGCCACTATTATCTATTCTATCGGCGCTTGGAAAGAAACAACACTTAACTCCACCGTCGTACTTTAATTCTTGTAAGCATGTATAACATTTTCCATCCTGTTCTGTTATTTTTTCAATAAACTCATCATATGTAAGAGTTCCTTTTCTTCCAATCTTTTTAATATCGCTATTATTATTCTTATTTATATTTGACTTGATTCTTGACTTTACTTGTTTAGGAAGATTTTGTAAAGTTTGCCTTATATCTATTCTGGCCATTGTGTTACCGCTAAGATCTATTGTGGGCAATGTATTACCACTAATATCTGTTGTTAAAGTATTTCTACTATTAGCACTTATAATAGCATTATCTCTTTCATAATCAGAGGAATCTTCGTACATTGCCATTCCAATATGATCACACCAATTATCAAAATCATCAAGCTGCCTTTCTATAAAGTTTTCTGTGTATACAAGGATATCTTCAAGTTCAGCATCTTCTTTTGAAGACATATATCCGCCAATAGAATATACTATATTCTTTGCAGAAAGCCATAAGAGGGTTTCAACTTCAGGATTCATATATATAGAAAATTCTTTATTAAATTCTGATTTATATATATTTGGGAATTCCCAATCTGCTTCGCAACTTAGCCACATATCAAACATCATTAACCAATTATCTTGGATTACCCTATTACATTCTTTAATGATATTATTCTTAACTATCTCAAACTTCTCAGAATATCCCATATATATAAATATTATACATGGGATATTTATACCTATTATTTTAGCTAACCTTAAGTATCTTTTATTAGACAGAGTTTATCATACTTTTCTTTCAAACCATTGTAATTTTTAATTATACAAGTTTGACATAATCTTCTTATTCCATTATTGTATATTGCTAAATAATCAGTTTTACTACAACATATACAGGGGTCTGGATGTATTTTATATCTTGACGATGGTATATTTAAAACCCAATTTTCTTGACTTCTTGATTTTACTAGTTCATATTCAGCTTTTGCCTCATTATCTTCTGTATACATTTGCCAGAAATCACATGCTTCATCGATATATAAGTCTGCAAAAAAATCGCCCCAGACATTTTTCAAAGCACATACAAAATATATTTTAGTTTTATCTTTACTTAATTTTACTTCAGATGGCAATAGACATTTACATAGTGGTCTATCTACAATAGTTTTTTCTGGAATATAATCTATTGGAGTAGACATTTTTAGAGAACCTACTATTCTATTTGGCCTTTCGCACATTGTTTTTGCCAATTCCATTGTGGCATCAAGTATCTCTTTTGTATATTTTCCACCTCTAACTCTATACCATTCATTGCCAGAACCATACTCATGGTTATTTCTCCTCTCATAAAATAATCTCTCTGTAATATGATTTTCTATAAGAAGATTATCTCCATCATTCTCCCAATCATCTAAAATGAATTTATTATATTCACCTGTTTTTATTGTATTTCTATATCTCATAAATGAGTAGTTTTCACTAACTTTATATAATCCAATAAGTTTATTGGGCTTATGCTTTATTGTATTGGAGCCACCACGACTTTTTAGATGTTCATTAAATCTTCTAAAAAGTCTTGTTGTTTCACCAACATAAATATAATCATTTTCACATTCAAGGACATATACCCAATGAACCATTTATAATAATAATGCGATTTATGTTTATACTCTTAAATAATTTATATAGTACACGTCTTGTGTAAAAAGAAAACCTAAATGAATTACCATAATATATAGTCAATGGCATCAAGACATAGACTATTTAATAATTTTACCGCCCATCTCACACAATACACTAAGGAACACGGCCCTCAGGCCCCATTGCAAGTCAAACAGCTTGCGAAGGATTATTGTATTCAGCAAAGGGGCGCGTATGATTTAACATGTAGAAGGCATTACTATAATCTATTCAGGTGCTACTGTTTTTTGCATAATATAGAATTCCCAGGATGGGGTCATTTAGAAAATACAAAGTATGACCCTGATAATGAGTTCCCAGATGATCCACGAATCATAAATCTAAAAAGAAAGTATGAGGCTAGGGTTATGACTCGTGTAAGAGGGATGAGTGAAGGGGGTACTTAAATTCGGTAGTTAACGGTGCATCCCTCTAAAGATAAATGAACTAAATACATAAAATGACCTCGCAAGAAGATAATACAAGATATCTTCAAGTTCAAACTCCTCATTATAATTTTGAAATGAAAATGACTAAAAAAGAAGAGCTATTCTACTATTTTAGTGTTGGAGATGATAAGATGCCGTCGCTTGAAGGTAGTATTTTACTTGATGATACGGTAGATCTAACAACAATAGACGCCCTTCAAGATTCTTCTGTAGAAGATATAAATAAAGGATATTTAAATACTCATACCTTTGGAAAAGAAGTGTTAGATGCTGTTATATTTTTAATAAATTCACAATTTCCCAGTATAAAAACAATAATACTTAATGATAGAAGTTATATACCATACAGGAACAATACTGCCGATATCTTAGATTTGTTAACATATTCTATAGGGCTTTATAAAAAAACCTGGTATGAAGAAAAGCTGAACGCGTACATTTTACCAAAAGAAATGCATGAAGAGTATCGTCGGCAAGTTGAAGAATATGCTTCTAAAGATACAAAAGATAAACTTCCTTTTTTTCATATTTATCATATAATTCGAATGAATAATGTATTTGCAAGGGATATCATATGGAGTAGCATGGAAATCTATGAAAAAATGTATGAAGAATCAGAAAGTCTCCCAGAGTTTTTTCAAAAGCTTAGTAACACTATTAAAGTTGAAGAAAAATGTAAATTTTTCAAAGGATGGTTACCACAATTAATACATAGCAAGATAACTCTTACGCGCGAATGGCACTTTGATATTTATCCGAAAGTTAAAATTATCAAAGATATAAAATAAAACCACGGAAGCAGAGAAAAAATCCCTCTAAAGATAATGAACTAAATATATAAAATGACCTCGCAAGAACTCGATAATACAAGATATCTTCAAGTTCAAACTCCTCATTATAATTTTGAAATGAAAATTACTAAAAAAGAAGAGCTATACTACTATTTTACTGTCGGCGATGGTTACATACCATCTATTGAAGGCAGTATTAATCTTGAAAATAAATCATCAAAATCACTATATAATACAGCACATTTATCAAGAATACACGTAATTGAAAGATGCTCAGAAGAAGATATAAATCAAGGGTATTTGAATAGTCATAGCATTGGAAAAGAAATGTTAGATGCTCTTATATTTTTAATAAATTCACAATTTCCCAGTATAAAAACATTGGAACTCTCTGACACAACTTATTTACCATATAAAAGTGATACTTATAATAGCTTAGATTTGTTAACATATTCTATAGGTCTTTATAAAAAAACGTGGTATGAAGAAAAGCTAAACGCATATATTTTACCAAAGGAAAAACATGAAGAGTATCGTCGGCAAGTTGAAGAATATGCTTCTAAAGATACAAAAAATAGCATTCCTTTTTTTGATATTTATGCTGTAATGGTAACGAGTAATCCATCTGCAGCGAATATAGTATACCCTAACATGGAAATGTATGAAAACATGTATGAAGAATCAGAGACACTTCCAGAATTTTTTCAAAGACTTTCTAAAACTATTAAACGTGAAGAAAAATGTAATTTTTTTAAAGAGTGGTTAGAGAAATTCATATATAAAAATATAAGTGTTACTAATGCATGGAATATTGATATTTATCCTAAGGTTACAGTTATAAAAGAAATAAAAATAAAAAATAAAACACGCAAACAAAGAAAATGATTTTAATCTTGAGTAAAAGGGGGTTCTAATCCTCTTTCTCTTGCTCTTCTTGCCTCGCCTGCTCCTGATCAAGCGCCTTCTTCTTATGATAATACTCGCGACCCCTCTGCTTCTCCTTCTCCTGATTCTTATAATAATACTTGCGCCGTGCCTCACGCATACACTCTACGATACGAGGATCGTCCTTATTTTTCAACCACCATTCTGTCTTGGGATTTATCTTGGCCCCTTGACTTACTGGAGTATCCATTACAATTTGCACAGGTTCCATTTTGTGAGTGAATTGAATACACTGACAAAAATCAAATTTTTATTCACAATTAAATTTGAACCCCAACCCCTTTTACACAGTTTAACAAATGGACACGCGCAATAAATTCCAGAATGATTGTGCGAAAGCTGTATTATCTGCTATGATGGTCAAAGATGGTAAATTAGGAAAAGGTAATAATAATATCTTTAGTGCTGTTGTCTTAGACTATTCTGTCATTGAGCAATTTACTGGAGGTCAGTCAGATAGTGGACTTACTCAACAGATTCCATCATTCTTCTATACGCATATTGGGGGTGGAGCATACAGATGTGCCGATTATAAGACATTGCAAGATACAGAAATTAATTTAGAAGATTTTGAGCATAATCATAATCCAAACATAGATGGAGAGCATTATGGAGCTATCTTTTGGAAAGAAAACGGAAATAAGCATCTTAAAAACCCATTATTTATCGCAGATATATTTGCGTATGGAGGAAAGCATAATAGGTTTATTGAAATCTGGATGGTTGACGGAGAACACCTTATAACTGATGATATGATAGAAGAACTAATATCATGGCATTATAACGGTTTCAGTGAAATAGCTTTGAACTGTATTTCTTCAGACTTTATATTAGCACAAGATAAAAATATGGATGCATCTAAATTTATGAAATTATGTCTTGATAATTGTGTAAAGAAGATACCAGAATATAAACCTGAGGTAAAAACAGCTGCATCATATACACGTGAAACAGTTATTCCTGGTGGAATGGATATTCGTGGATTCTTTAAGAGTAAAACATCTCGTATGAAGTAATAACACGCCCCCTTTCACTCAAACGCGTCACGAATCTCCTTGCTCACATGATTTCTCTTGAAATACGCACGCTCAGTATTCAACCTACTTTCTTGCGAACAGCACGGGCTCCTGCAATTATTTGAACGATAGCACATTTGCCCATTTACTACGTCAAATACCACATATGACTTCTTAATTGTAGCACCCGTCCTTATCTCCTTTGTAAAATACACATCCTTATCTTTATAGCGATACTTCTTATTCTTATCAAATACTCTTACCTTGACTGTGCGAACTGCATCGCTCTTCCTCGCAGGCGCATCGTTTATGTCTGCGTTGAATTCAGAATCCATTGTATAGGGGGACTTTCGTATCAGTAGCACATTGCTTTTCAATTTTTATTCACAAGTAAAATTTGAACCCCCTCAGCCCCCCAAACACTACTTCACGATGAAGTAAAATGAAAGAATATTTCTGGCACAGTTCCCCCCCTAGCTTAAATCTTGATGATACTCCACCTGAGCGAGGACACCATGGGCCTGGATATATATATCTAATGGTTAATACTAGCAAAGCTGGTGGGCCAAAGAAATGTCCTAGGGATATTATAAAGATAGGATTAACGAATAATCTAGCTAGACGCTTAGAAGAAGCTAGGAGTCATAGAAAGAATCCGACATATCAGCTCTCAAAGTACAATATGAATCCGTCGAACTACAAATACAAGTTTACCTTTAAGGTAAAAGATAGGAAAGATGCTGAGAACATGATGTTTGATATCTTGCGTGCATATCGTCTAGAGAGGGAATTCTACATACATGTTCCTGATAATGCGCTAAAGCATGCAATTCAGCGAACGAAGCATGAATATGGTGTCTAATAAATTTGAACCCCCAGCAAATCCCTTTTACACAGTCCCAAAGAGATAAGAAATGAAGTTTCCTATTACACGCGAAGCTCTTCAAAGATTTGACCCTGTGGAACAGGAACGACTCGCAGATGAAATTCGCCTTAAAAACCACATCTCTGATTTAGTTTCGCAAATATGCAGTAATATAAAGTGGCACATGGAATGGATAATGCCGAAGCCAGGTAAACTAAGAATCTCTGATGCAGAGACTGTTCAAATTGCGCACGAAAAGATAATGCGCGAGAAACGCTACATCTGGCATGGCCTCGAAAATATACGACCTGGTAATCAGTTTATTATTCCTGGTATTGATACGAGACAATTTATGCATCTAAGCGATGCTGACCTGATAGAACTTCTTATTCAAAAACTCAAAGAAACCTTTATCGGCTGTGATATTATTGTTGATCGGAATAATTCTATTATTATCGATTGGTCTTAAAGTCGGCTGGTGTAAAAGGTTGTTTAGGTTATGTTTAAAGCCCTAAAGGCATTAAGCTAACTATATAAAATGAGTTCCCAAGAAGATAATACAAAATATCTTCAAGTTCAAACTCCTCATTATAAGTTTGAAATGAAAATTACTAAAAAAGAAGAGCTATACTACTATTTTAGTGTTGGTGATGATAAGATGCCGTCGCTTGAAGGTGTTATTAGACTTGAAGATAAATATAATAGGGTACGTCTAACAGAAATACGAGCTCTTCAATTATGCTCAGAAGAAGATATAAACCAAGGATATTTAAATGCTCATACCTTTGGAAAAGAAGTATTAGATGCCGTTGTATTTTTAATACATTCACAATTTCCCAGTGTCAAAACAATAGAACTCACTGATAGAACTTATTTACCATATAAGAGTGATACTTATAATAGCTTAGATTTATTAACATATTCTATAGCTCTTTATAAAAAAACCTGGTATGAAGAACGACTCGGCGCATATATTTTACCAAAAGAAAAGCATGAAGAGTATCGTCAGCAAGTTGAAGAATATGCTTCTAAAGATACAAAAGATAAACTTCCTTTTTTTCATATTTATCATGAAATTCAAATGAATAATGTATTTGCAAGGGATATCATATGGACTAACATGGAAATGTATGAAAAAATGTATGAAGAATCAGATACACTGCCAGAATTTTTTCAGAAACTTAGTAAACTTATTAAACTTAAAGAACGGTGTTTATTTTTCAAAGGATGGTTAGATTCATTGGTAAATTCAAAGGTGGATGTCATTCGTGAATGGCATTTTGATATTTATCCCAAGGTTAAAATTATCAAAGATATAAAATAAAACGCGTAAGCAGAGAAAATGATTTTATTATAAAAATTGAACCCCCAGCAAATCCCTTTTACACAGTCCCCAAAGGAAAATGTCCATCCCTATGTATCGCGATCAGATGCGTGGCTTGAAGGCTAAGAAGGATCTCGCAAAGCATCTTCAAAATATCAAGAATCATGTGACACATATATATAAAGCTGCAATTGATGCGGCAGAGTCATTCGGTCATACATCATATAGTTTCTGTATTGATCCAGAGTATTCTAATGTGGATTATGACTTTTATATTGATAACATGGAGGAAATCTTGTCTGGTCTACAGGTCCTCTTCCCTGACTGCTATGTTACTCATACGATGACTGGGCCAAGCGAAAAAGAAAGGGAATGTATTGTGATTGATTGGTCTTAGAAATTACCTGCGCATAAATAAAAGGTTCCGCCAGTACCAAAGGTTCTGTCGGTCCCTCCAGTACGCTGGTATCACCTGCTATCCACTGCTAAAAATCCCCACCTTTCCACTCAATCTCCTGGCCTTCGCAGGATGCTTAGAAATCGTTCTCAATCCGCATAAGTCGCACTGGGTAAAAAATCTATATATCCTCTTCATTCATATCGCACCTTTTTTCTGGATTCCGCGTGATCTTTCTATGAAAGCATTCGGCATAGGAATCTGTGTCATAGGTGCTTATTTGATGTTTGTAGCGTCCATTGGAGAAAATCCCATGCATATATACGGTGTTCTCCTCAACGAGGACCATCCCCGTCTATCACAGTTCCAGAAGGATCGGTTTGCACTTTAATCCTTTGACACAAACGTATCGGCGTGAAAGTCCTTCGCCTTTTACTAAATGAATTCCTCCGGCATTCGCAACTATTACCGAATTCCGGTTAAAAATTGAGGAATTATTTTCACAACGCATGGTATAATAAAAAGGATGCCTACCTATACATGTGAGAAGTGTGCCAGAGTTTTCAAACAAAAAAGTGGCTTTAATGATCATATGGCGAAGAAGAACGATTGTTCAAATAACACGGTCATAGAAGCCGTAGTAACAGCGAAGGTAGAGCAGAAGGTGAAGGAGGCGATTCGTGCCACACAGCAGAAACCTGAGATTACAAAGGACACTCTTCCAGCTTTCTTTGAGGATTTGCACAACCTTCTTTGGAACAAGGCTGGACTCAATCCTGAACGTGCCCTCGAGCACATGACATTCTTCTTTGCATATCGTCTCATCGAGCAACAGGCTGATACTCTCAGTCTTCCTCAGGAGTGTCGGTGGTCCTACATTGCGAGTCTCAAGAATGAGAATGACCTCTTTGACACAATTAAGAAGGGTGTTGCTTCCTTCAGATCAAAGCCTAAGACAAAACCCTTCTTCAAGCCCCATGAGATTCAGAAGGCAGATATTGTATTTGAGATTGTTCAGCAGATCAACCGTATCTCTCTCAATATCCTTCAGGAGACTGATACACTCGGTGACATATTTGAGTACATGCTTGGCCGTGGTATGAGCACGATGTCAGATGAGGGTCAGTATTTTACTAACCGTGCCATCTGTAAGTTGGCCTTCAAGTTGGCATATGACATTAAGAAGAGTCTACGTAGGGAGGATGGATCCCTCTGCACATTCGCTGACTGGTTCTGTGGGACCGGTGGATTCCCTGCGGAGTTCGTTAAGGGTGTAAAAGGGGTCCTGGGGGATGCTGTCGATTGGAAGAAGGATTCTGGATCGGTATACTGTCAGGACATGAACTTATCAAGTGTCACTACCACACTCTTGAACATGCTTATTCTTACAGGTATTCCATTCAGTGGTAATACAATTCGTGGTTCCAATTCATTCACTGACCCAATTACTATTGGCAGTGGCGCTCCCTTTGATGGCCTCACGATTGATTATTGCTTTATGAATCCTCCATATGGTGGCGATAAGAGCAAGGGCAAGGAGTATAAGTTCGCTTACTCCAAGAAGGTCAAGGCTGAGGATGGGAGCACCTCAAAGAAGTTCTTCGTCAACCAGGAAATTCAGAGCATCGGTATTGAGGATGACGATAAAGTATCAGCAGGTGTTCAGTTAGCAATGGCTACTCTTTCTGCGCACGGCGGTGTATGCTCAATTGTGCTACCCCAAGGCTTCTTCTTCGGTGCTTCTAAGAAATGTGTCGAACTACGCAAGAAGATTGCAGAGGAATACAAGATTTGGTTTGTTGTTGATATTGCAGCAGGTGCATTTAAGAATACGGGAACAAAGACATCGATGATGGTATTTCAGAAGGGCGTAGGACCAACTGATAGTGTTGAATTTATCTCGCTTATTATGAAAGAGCCGAATAGTGTTCCAGATCACGAGGTAAAGCCTCTTATTAAGGCTACAATCGATGAGTTGCGGTTAAAGCACTACTCTCTTAACTACAAGCAGTATCTGCCACAGAGTGCACTGGAGGTGGAGGGGTTTGACATGGTGAAGTTGGAGACACTTCTAAAGCAGAAGAACTATCCTAAGCATCCTACTGAATATGGGAAGGAATCTGGAAAGTTCAGGTTTCATACTGGTGCTGAATCTACAAAGTTATATACTGATACACCAGACATTGATGATTTGGTAATCATCGTAAATAGAACAAATGGTAGTGGAAAATCGCATATCTTCCTTGATTCTAAATGTTCTATTGCTGGGCAAACAATTACATTCTCTTGTAGGGATGATATTACTACACGTTATGTCTATTACTATCTCAGATCTAATATCAAAGTTCTAGAAGATGGTTACGTGGGTGCTAACCATAAGAACTTAACGATTCAGTATGTAAATGATATGAAAATCCCCCTCCCCTCCCTTGAACGCCAGGAGCAAATCGTAGAAGCCATTGACGGCTGGGCGGGACTTGCACAGCAGGAGGAGGTCGCGCTGAAAATCCTTGAGAAGCAGATGATGTTTCAGGTGAAGGAAATGGGGCGTGGGCAGGCTCGTGTGAAGTTGGAGACAATAGTAAAGGATATTACGTTTGGTTTTATGGTTGCTTCTGGCGATTATGGAACGGAAGGAGTTCCAGTAATCAAGACAAAGAACATTAAATCTAAGCGTGTGATGTATCCAGCGGATGATCAGAAAATTCATACTAAGTTGGATGAGAAATACAAAATTCGTAAGGGTGATATGATGATTGTCCTTGGCGGATCTCCTGGTGAAAATGGAATTTGGGAATATGATGAGGAGGCCTGGCTAAATCAGGATTGTGCCAAGATTACTATTGAAAATCCAGTAACCAAGATGTTTGTCTTCTATTCTCTACAGGGGCAGGCATTCAATGATTATATTGAATCAAATACCACAAAGACTACGATTGGACATATATCCCGCGGGGTCGTTCGTGAGATTGAAATCCCCCTCCCCCCTCTCACAGAACAACTGACCCTTCAGGCAGACTTTGATGAGATTCGGCACAAGCACGCAAAAATTGCCACGTATAAGGCGAAGGCGCAGGAGGCAATTCAGCGACTGATTCCAGGTGCGGTATAAAGTATCTTCTTGATACATAGTTCATAATGGATCCTTCTGAACAACAGAAAGAACTTGAATTGAATCTACGTGGAATTCGCCTTGCAATACAATTTAAGAGTTTTTTATTAGGCTTAGATTTACAGTCTAGACGCCATATTCTAGATTATTGCAAACGATGGTTTGATTTAGAAAAGAATAAACCTACAGAAGGACCTGAAAAAAATAATAGATTATTTCGGTGGTTTCAAGATGCGCATAATATATATATGCATGATG
>Ga0214919_10005109_pt1 | contig 18814 bp, 19 predicted proteins | sample LL1503_MetaG_FD_177994 | JGI IMG/M metagenome (GOLD analysis project Ga0214919, IMG submission 177994) | Freshwater microbial communities from Lake Lanier, Atlanta, Georgia, United States - LL-1503 | ecosystem: Environmental > Aquatic > Freshwater > Lake | place: USA: Georgia | collected...
CGGAGATGGTTCGCCCGTGTCGTGGAAGTGTGGGGGTTGGAGGCGTCACCCGGAAAGGGAGGCGCGCAAGAGCGCACAAGTTTTTCACGCGCATACCCCGGAGTTTTGAAAGGGAATACGTACGATGGTGAGTCTTGGCAAGACGCACGAGCTCTTCCCGGGTATAACGATTCGGAAAGGCCTTGGATCGACGCGCCGTACACACCTTGGAGGCATCGACCACCGGTGAAATATTCTCCATAACAGCATGGTAGGGAAGACCCAATCGTTCACACATCTCCTGTTTTGATTTCTTAATCAAGGGACGCCACACGTTTTCATCGGGAAACTTTGACTTGACAAGAACAATCAGCTCTTCCCGTGAATAAATACGGGCCGAAGCCCTTGGTCCACAAACTTTCATTTTAATTTTATTTTTAAATTAAAATAAATTAAAAAAGAAAAAAATGTCATGGAAAATCATCCAGGGGATTGTCGTTTCGGTGTCTGTGTTTCCGTTTGTGGGTATGCTGATAGGAAATATAGGAAATGACTCGATCACGACCACCACCATAACGAGTCGTTCGAGTCATCAGTTCATGTGTACGGCATTTCATGTGGGGAATTCTCATTTTATGACGGCGGCGCATTGTATACAAGAGAAGGCGACGTACCATCTTGTTCTCGGTGCCGATTCCCTAAACTCACCGGATAGCCTCTATGTGCCGGTGGAAGATTGTGGAGTGCACATCCATCCACTCCACAATCCTGAAACCATGCAGTATGATGTTGCGATCCTCACCTTACCCCCGTCGTTGAATTTTGGAGGGTTGGGTCCTGATGAACGATATCTTCATTTACCGAGGAATACCAGCGAGGTCGAGGAATTCGAACGCGTCGACACAACACTTTCGATTCTTGGATATGGAGTGGATGAAACGGATCGGTTGGATCGAATCAATAACCATTATGGTGTGTTGCGAGAAGGAATGGTGCATGTGGTGGATCCTACCCATTTTCCAAACGAGAACATCGATCCTGCAACCATGATGATGGCTGAAGGCAACCCGGTGTTTTTTTCAAACCAAGTCGTCGATTCTTGTTACGGGGACAGTGGTGGACCGTTGTTTGATAAAAACACCAGTACGATCGTTGGTATTGTAAGCTGGGGCATCTCGTGTGGATTGGCAAATTATCCCGGCGTGTACGCCCGTATATCGTCGGCACTTCCCTGGATCCAACAAATCTTGAAGAAATAGATTCGTATACGTTGGAAAAATTAATTTAATACATTAAACGTTAACATCGAATGGATTCTTTTAAGATTAATTACAAATCGGAAAAGACGGAATTGTGCGAGATTGGTAAGAAATATGACACGGACAAATCATCCCAACGGTTGGATGTCACCGATTCCAGGCATTGTCATCCGTACACCTTGTTTTACGACGCCCTGTTTCGTAATCGGAGGAATGATCCGTTGCGCATCGCCGAGCTTGGAATTCTTGATGGTGCGTCGTTGTTGATGTGGAGGGACTATTTTCCTCATGCATATATTGATGGTTATGAATATAATCAGGAATTTACCGATGCTTTTCGGGAGAATCATCCAGAGACCTTGGATCGTATTTCCGTGTTTCACGTGGACGTGACCGATCCTCAAAGCATTCAGGATGCTTTTCACGGTCGCGGTGCAGCGTACTACGACATTATTATCGAAGATACGACACATTATTTTTACGACCAGGTGATGGTTATAGAGAACGTGCACCAACATTTGAAGCCGGGTGGTGTCCTCATTATCGAAGACATTTTTGAAGGGAATAAAGAAGACGAATATATGCACGCACTTCAACCGGTGCTGGAAGAACATTTTCAAGATTATTATTTTGTTACCCTGGATCACGTCAACCGGAATTCCACGGGTTGGGATAATGATAAATTATTAGTTCTTGAAAAGAAAAATGGTGACTCACAACAATCTTTATTTCCATTCTGTATATCACCCCAGACTATTTTGTGGTTGTGAAGTAAACAAACACTAAACATCTAATATTCTCAAGTCATCAGCAAAACAACACCTTAAATTTAATTGGTTGACAGAATAAATTTTTGAAAGGGGAATTTTATTTCGGATATAGGTTGCAAATTCAACCTCCGGGGACACCTTTGGATTTTGATAACTAAATTCTTTTAGATATTTACATCGGATAGCGTACATGCCTAATACACAATCCAAATCCATAAAAGTTCGCGTGCATACATTGAAAAATTTAATATACACCTCAAACTCTGGGTGGTTCATGATTTCCTTAAAAAAATGATCGTCTTTCGGGTGATATCGTCCTGTTAATTTTATTATCAAATCTTCATCATTTATACTATACTTTTGTATAATATAGTGTAAATCATTGAGTTCATTGATTCCCTTATTGTAAAGATTACATACGTTATATTGGTTATTATTATTTGTATAATTGATGTCACAAGGTAAATCATCTAAATACGTTGATCTCGGACCATTATTTTCAACAATAATTGGTTTTATAGAATCAGGTAGGATACTTAATGTTTTCTGTATACTTTCCAGATACGTTTTCTTTCTATGTTCTTCATTAACAACACCCGCATAATTATGAATAGAAGCGGTGATGATCAAATATATCATTCTAATAATTTTTAAATGTATAATTTTTAAATGTATAATTTAAAATTCTTAAATGAAGGACAGAAATCAATTCGGATTGGTTGGGTGGGGTGTGTAGTTTAATTTAACTTTGATTTTTTTTAAAGGGCAGAATTGGATAATTCATTAGTTAATCTAAGTGTTTGTCGTTTTATTCTTTAAAAACATAAATGACATCAACATCATCATCAACCTTAACCTCATGGTGGGGTCATTGCAAACTTGGAATGTTTGTGACGGGTGGAATCACGTTAGCAGGAACATTTTTAGTGTCTTCCATTCTGGATACGCAGTGGTATTTAGGTTCTTTGGTCATGGCCTATTTTACAACACAGGTTGCCATGGCGATGTTAAATCACCGGGTGGTAAACCGGTTAACAAATCGTTGTCAATATACAAACGAGGAATGGAATCAACACAATGTGTTGTTGGTATACAAAGAACAACAGGAATGGTTTCATGCTCATCGGGAGAAGATTCGTACGGCGATCTTAGTGGTTGGATATCGCGAGGATCCGGATTATTGGCGAGCCTGTTTAGAATCGATCCGAGATCATGGAATCGGGGAGGCAACGGGTAATTCCGTGACAGGGGTCTTTGCCTGTGTGGATGGGGATTCTGCAAATGATCATTTCATGTCGGACATCTTTCACGAGGTTTTTCGAAATCACACAGAGGAGGAAGAGGGTGGAATGAAGACGGTGGATCTTCATCCTCATCATGACCACATCATGATCAAAGAATTTCCGCATCGAGGAAAACGGCATACCTTACGGTCCGGAATAGAGTGGATCCGAACCTTTACATACGAGTACATTCTTGTGATGGACAGCGATTCCGTATTGACACCGAATGCGGTATGGTCTCTTGTGCGTATCATGAGTGAGAATGAGAATAATGGATGTGCGACGGGCACGCTCAAGATATATAATCGAAACAATTACATTACACGGGTGATTCACGCAAGGTATGGGTACGCCTTTAACATTGAACGAAGTGCCATGTCGTATGCAGGGTGCATGAATTGTTGTTCCGGACCGTTCTCGATCTACCGGAACGCCTTTGTGGACGAACAGTTCCTGGAGGATCTGACGACTCAGACATGTTTCGGGGAAAATGTGGGACCCGGAGACGACCGGCATCTCACCAATCTCATGATGATCAAGGGTCATTTCTCGATTCAGAGCCCGTTGAGCATTGTGTATACCGAGTGTCCGAGCACCATGCCACGATTTCTAATCCAACAGCTGCGCTGGATGCGGAGTTTTTACCGCGAACAATACTATCAGATCAAGGCGATCCCCTCGCAATCCTGGTGGCTCATGGTCGTGACGATCTACGAGCTCCTTTTCCCGTATGTGGTCATTCTTGGTTTCTTGCCAGCCTTTGGCTTCTTGCATTGGACACCTATGTCCGTCCTGCTCCACCGCCTCTACATTTGTCTGACGGTCATCGGAATTCGAACTTTTGTTCTTATGATGATGTCTGAATGGCAATGGGTTATGTTGTACAATTTATTGATGTTTCCAATGTATTTCTGCATCTTGCTCCCTATGAAGATATACGCAGGAATGACTGTGGGTCTCCAGAGCTGGATGACCTCGGACCGTTTACTCCTGAAAAAGAAATGGAACGTGGACGTATGGCTCATGTACACCATGATTGTCTTGTGGAACGTTTTTTATATAACGTTGGGACTTCACCGTTTCAGGATTATATAGATGGATAAATGGTGGGAAATGGTTCTCAGGTTAAAAAACATTAAATATAAATGTTGAATTACAATACTTTCCAATTGTAATTCAACATTTATATTTATTACTTCCTATCTATTCTTCTTCTTCCTTGTCTTCCATTTCGATTTCATCCTCATCATCCTCATCTGCATCCTCATCTGCATCCTCATCTGCCTCATCTGCCTCATCTGCAGCCTCAGCACCCTCATCTGCCTTATCATCCTCATCCTCATGATTATCATCCTCATCCTCATCCTCATCCTCATGATTATCATGATCCTCGTCTTCTTCATAACTTTCACGGAGTTTCATAATCATGGGGTGTTGATTGCTAAAGAGACGTGTGAGGCGATAATTTTCAGGGGCGCCGCAGATAATGCCGACCGATTCAAACCGTTTCTCTTTTGAAAAGTAGACAAGGCATACGACATTTTCATGGGAGACGCTGGATACTTTGCGCGATTTCGAATCATAACAGACATCGAGATCCGTAGAATCGAGAACAATGACGTCAAAGGGGAGATAGGGGGTGATACGGTCCAAGAAAAACAAGGGATCTTCAGAGACCAGATCCATGTCGTCTAAATCACCATTCACCATCGCCTTGATATACTTGGTGACCCATTGACACGAACACTGATAAAAGATTTCCGAAAACCTCGACATATGGTCTCGAAGGGCGGTCACCTGTTCTGGATGAATTTCTATATCCTGTTTCACGAGCCACCGTTCGACTCGGGGAGTAATTTCTTTCACCACGTGATCCACAAAGGAGACGGATTTCATGATCGCGGTGTCTTTCTGCCATAAATCCAAGATATTCGTTTCAAAGGCTTCGGCAGGAAGCGCTTGCACCCAGATACATACGACCTCCTTGGGAACCGAAATGAATAAATCCGAAATCAATTGATTCAAATCCTTCATCACCATATCATGTTCATCGTTGTTATCTTCCTCGTTATCCTCGTTATCCTCGTTGGTATCGTTATCAGTATCTTCCTCATAATGTATTCTTTCAATCAATGAATAATAAATATCTCTCATCCCATCGGCAATCTTGGCCAGGAGTTTAGAATCATCTGTATCCCACAACGATGCGGATTGAATCTGTCGCGCGTAACGGTACCTCTCCTTGCGTATATACATGGATTTTTCCTTTTTGGATAGTTTTCTAAAATCCGAAAAACAAGTATACAAACTTTCTAAAAGAACCATCGTGGTCGAGTCCCTTTCCTCTGTTCCTGTCCTCATCAGTGCAAACCGACAGGATGGATCTACTGGATCCACCGCGGCATGATCGTCGTAATAAATATCCAGAAAAAATCGTCGTTTCTCCAATGGCTCGCACAAGAAATCCACCATTTTTCTTTTTTTTTAAACTTGTCATTGTGGAGTCTTTAAATAATTAAGTGTGGAGGTTTGTCCGACGGGATGGAGAGGCGATCAAACCATTTTTTTTTGGAAATGCCGGAGAAGATTTGGAGAACAGGAAACGTCTGGCGTGAAGATTGTTGCGAAGAGGACGACGAGGTGTCACTCGTGTTATTAAGAAGTGTTCCGTGGATTCGCGCATGAGAACCGACCGCATGAATCGATCCGGGGGACAGATTCATCATATGTTTTCTCCACATGGAGAGACCAAAATTGCAGGATTCTTTTGGAAACTGCAAGATTTCTTTCTTGGTAAACCACCGTATATCATCAATTTCATTCTTATCATGGATATCGAGGGTACGATTTTCAATCCGCGTCTTGGCAAAATACACATTATTACCAAAACGAACCCTACCATCGAACGGACCATGTATATCCAGACCGGTTTCTTCAAAAAACTCGCGGATCGCCGTCTCCTCCTCCATTTCTCCGTTTTCCATATGACCCTTGGGGAACCCCCACTTGTGTGAATCGCGTCCACGCACCAAGAGATATTTTCCTCGATGTGGATCGTACAAAATACACCCACATCGTTTGGGGTTATTATTGTTTCCGGTACTATTACTATGATGATGATGATGATGATGCGAATGATCGATGGTTACGATAGAAGAGGAAGAGGTTGTTGTTTTTTTAGGATGGTGACCATGAAGGTCTATCAATCGCCGTTTTCCATCCGTGACAGTTATATAGGACGAGGTTGGAGATGAAACAGTGACCGTTGTTCCGTGAACGGTCGTTGGTGCAATAGGAACAAGAATGCCTGTGATAATTTTTGAGAGTGACATTTTCTAACCGTTGTTTTTATTTTTGTGACTCTTCTGTTTTTCGTAGGCAACTTCAATTTTTTGAAACACTTAATTTTGAAGAAATTTTTTATTTAAATAAAAAAATTTTTCAACAGGAAACCTTATTCGGAAAAAAAAAATAAATAAAATAAAGATTAAAGAGGAAATCAATTCAAAGTGAATAAAAAACTATGCCTCCACAACAAACAATCATTACATCTAACACCACCACCACCACCACCACTGACACCGGTGTTAACAACACGACAGTCAGTCCTTACATTGAAAAAGTCTGTGCCTTTGTCAAAAATCCAGATTTTCAGTCGTTTCGACAAGAATACTTGCGAAGCTGGTCGGATATTGAAATGTTATTCCTCTACCTGACAACCGCGGACATGATCATGTTACAGTACCAGAATCGTTATGGTAGTGAAATCAGTTCCAGCAAGTTACACGATGCGTTGAAAATAGTATTTGCCACCTCTACCCTTCGGAAAAAAGCGGTCGATGTCTTTCGTGAACGACAAATCGCCAATGACCCACATATTATGGCACCACCACCACCCTTAACTGTTAGTGATCAGGAGAAGAACAATAATCTCCGTCGTCTTCCATCGTACGTTTTTCATTGATGATTGATTGATTGATATATTTTTTCATGGTACATAAACAAACCTCATGAAATCTAAATTGAGTTTCGGATTCGCAAGTTCAATCGGGCGAAAGATAAGAAATGATTTATGGGGGCCGGCAGAGTCGACAACAACAACAACGACTTTACCATCACCACCACAACCGATAAGTACGACGACGACGAACAATAAAAAGGAGGAATGTGATTTGTTGTGGGATAAGTACAGGTATTGCTCTTGTGTACACAGTTACGGCGAGTGTCCGCATTTTTTTAATCGATAATGAAAATCATCCAAATGTTTAAATTAAATATATAAATATATAAACATATAAACATATAAATGAAAGGGTTGTTTCGTGTTGTAACACCAAAAGATATACCGGTACCTCCAGACAAGGTTCCAGGAGATAGAAGAGATGCCGGGTATAATATAGGTGATTTATTGAATATGCCAAGTTTAATGGGAATATGGAATCAGAACCCGCATCATACAGATGAACTTCTTTATCGAATGTACTTGGTGGGTTCTTTTTTTAAAAATTCAATTCTGAATAAATACTGTGCACAACGAGACAATGATGAAGAAATCGTACCTAATATACCAAGAATTCGTGAAAGTGTTATGGAATATGTGGAAGAAAATAAAAGTAAATTGAAAGATGCGCTTGACATGGTTCAACATGAAACGACACTTTGTGTTCATGTGCGGAATGGTGATCTCGAAACCGAAACCGAATATATAGAATTGATCAAAAAGTTGTCCAAGTCCTACGAGACCGTGATTCTTTTATCTGGAATTCATAGAGATATTCACTTGAAAAAGTCAAATGAAAAAATAGATAACTTTGTTCAAACAATGAATAACATTCTTTGTTTGAATTCCAATATCTATTTATGTTTAGAAGAACCTGATGATCACCTGGCATTAATGATGAATGCCTCCAATCTTTTACTGCACAAAGGAGGATTTTCATGTTTAGGTTCCATTGTTTGTCATGGTAATGTATTCATTACAAGTTTATTTGAATATTCCACTCACCTTTTATGGCAAACAATGGTCGGTTCCAAGTTTACAGAATTATCTTTTTCTTCTTGATGTACATCCTTTCAAAAGATGTGGTTCAGGAGAATATTTTTTTTAAATGATTTAAAAAAATATTGAAGAGAGTCAAAGATTTTATTTTATGACGACGACGACGACGCCAATGCAGGAGCAGCAGCGTTACTGTTTATTCCCGATTGAGCATTTGGATATCTGGGAGGCGTACAAGAAACACAAACAGGCCTTTTGGACGGTGGAGGAGATTGATTTTACGATTGATCGCAGTGATTGGGAAACGAGACTGACCTCACAGGAAAGGTATTTTATCGAATCCATCCTGGCGTTTTTTGCGGGATCGGATGGCATTGTATTGGAGAATTTGGTGCAGAATTTCTGTTCCGAGATCAAAATCCCAGAGGCCAGGTGTTTTTACGCCTTTCAGGCCATGATGGAGAACATTCACAGCGAAGCCTATTCGCTCATGATTGATACGTTTGTCAAAGACGCGTCGCGCAAAAAGGAGCTTTTTGAGGCGATCGACAAGATCCCGTGTGTCAAGAAAAAGGCCGATTGGGCGATCCGATGGATTTCTGCCAAGGAGGATTTATTGACGCGAATGTTTGCGTTTGGTATCGTGGAGGGATTATTTTTTAGTGGTGCCTTTTGTGCCGTCTTTTGGTTGAAGGAAAGGAATCTCATGGTCAATTCGCTGGGTAAGAGCAACGAATGGATTGCAAGGGACGAATCGTTGCACACTGATTTTGCGGTGTTGATGCATCGCATCTTGCAGGAATCGTATGGACATGTACCCATACCCGAGGAAAAAATCGTTGAAATTATGAAGGAAGCGGTCGAGATTGAGACAGAGTTTGTATGCGAGTCCCTACCCGTCCGACTTATTGGAATGAACCAGGACTCCATGACCAAGTATATTCGATTCGTCGCAGACCGTCTGTTGGTGCAGTTTGGATATCACAAGATCTTTCATGTCACGAACCCATTCCCTTTTATGGAAAAGATTGGCCTGGACGGCAAGACAAACTTTTTTGAACAACGCGTCTCGGAATATAACCGTTCTATGGTGTTTTCAACTACGAAGAAAGAAGGGGAAGGGAAGGACCGATGGGCCCAGTTGTCTTTGTCGTCGTCCTCACCCACGCCGTCTTCCGAGACGACTGGTACTGGTCTTTTTCATAATCTTGATCAAGAGATTTTTTAAGGTTACAAAGAAATATTCGTTGCTGGGAGGATATTGGACACAATTGTCGCAAATACTTCCGGTGCAGATTCTTTCGCAGATGATGAATCTGGGTAATAATATTCATCAAGTCATGCATATCCACATGCATATCTGCGTGTATATCCACATGCATATCTGCGTGTATATCCACATGCATATCTGCGTGTATATCACCACCATGCCTATCACCACCATGCATATCAAGATCCATCATGGTCGTCGTTTTTTGAAACGTTTTGACCGGAAAAACAGGCCGGGTTTTCACGGTTTTGATCTTTTTCATCATCAATAGATATAGCATTCCTACCATCACCATCGCCGACCGTCCATGTCCACCTTTACAATGGATAATTAATGGATTGCTTGTTTCTGTATGCGTGTAAAAATACTCACACAGCCAGGATAAAAAAGTACAGAATTCCTCGTTACATTCTGGTGCCTGGTTGTCCTGAATCGGAAAACTATAATGCTCCACCATGACCATTTCAACCCCCCCATCTTTGTTCGTGTTGTTGTTGTAGCTATTTAGTCGATGATCGGTTTTTTCATTCGACGTGGTCAAATCAACAAGAATCATACGATTCCCACCCCATCCACGTACTCGGCGTCTCCACTGTACCATATGATACTTGCTTGGGTACCCTCCAAAATATAATCGCCGAGGAATCACCTCGGAAAAAACCGTCTCCAAGGACAACCCCTCTTCTTCATTAGGCAGCGTGGTGTCGACGACGTCGTCGTCGTGAGGATACGGAAAGGAAGAGGTCTTTTTTTTTATCATGAACGCAATACGATTCTAATTAACTATTCACGATATTTTTATATATTATAATTTATAATTTTTCAGAAACGACGTCGTCTGTCATAAAAGTTACTTGAAAACATTCTTTCCTCCTCTTTTCATTATTTTCTTTTTTGTTAATTTTGTTGATTTTGTTGATCTAACATTTTAAAATTTTAGAGGTTAAAATAAATAGTACAATATAACAATACAACAATACAACAATACAACAATACAACAATACAACGATGATGAACCGCAATGGATTAACGGTATGTTTGTACAGTAAATATTCACCGAGCTGTGTTGAATTTTTCAAGGATATGGTCTATCTGCGTGGGATTAAAATGTTGTGCATTGATAATGAAGAAGTGCGAAAAGAAGTAGAAGAAGACCGGGCGCGGTACGAGGTCATGGAGGTTCCTTGTATCTTGGTCTTTTACAAGAATGGCCGATTGGATAAATATGAAGGAGAAGATGCCTTTTCGTGGTTACAGGATCGGAAACAACGCATTATTATGTCTTCCAGGATGTTAACCACCGTGATGGGATCTTCGCCAGATCAAGCCCTACCATTACGTCCATCCATGACGTTGGAACCACCTGCACCTGCACCCGCACCTGCACCTGCACCCGCACCCGCACCACCAATGATTGCTCCTGACACTTCACCCACGCCACCACCGGTAGTGGCACCGGAGATGATGTTGGAGAGTACGACACCGGGTGATCCTAAATTAGAAGATGTAAGCGATTCTCAAAAATATGGCATGGAGGGAAATACAACCATCTTAAAGAAGAAGGGGAATATACTTGCCATGGCTGCCAGCATGGCGAAACAACGAGAGTCCGAATTCGAAGCGAATGATCCGAAAAAGAACATCCCACCCGTTCCAACCGGTATTAATCCATTGAATAACGGCAACAACGAGGGTCGTGTATAGTGCGTATGCGCCGCACACCGCGCTTGATCAGAGTGCGTATGCGCCGCACACCGCGCTTGATCGGTGGTTATCGGGTGTTCACAAGGAAACCCTGGCCACAGTCGATCGGTGCTCCTGACGGAGCCGGGGGTATTTAAAGAAATAAACAAATCATCATCTCTTTAAATAACCCTGGCGGCGGGGGGAAGGAGGGCTCTCGAAGAGAGCACCGACGGACTGTGTCCAGGGTTTTACTGGTGATTTTTGAAAGTTATCGGTGGTTATCGGGTGTTCACCAGGAAACCCTGGCCACAGTCGATCGGTGCTCCTGACGGAGCCCTCTCTCCCCCCGCCGTCCCCTACCGTCCCCTAACGATCAAGCGCGGTGTGCGGCGCAACGCACAGTGCACCTAACGGAGCCCTCTCTCCCCCCCGCCGTCCCCTACCGATCAAGCGCGGTGTGCGGCGCATACGCACAAAGGCACAAAATAGAGACATTTTTATTTTTTATTGCAAGGCAATAAAAATAATGACGACTATTACTCAGCCACAACGACAACCGACGCTTGATCACTACATCAAGAAAGTGTGGGCGCACGAATGTTCTGGTTCCAAAAAAAAACTTGGAAAGGATGCAAGAGAATGGATCCACGGTGCCTTGGTGGGTCTTCTTCAACGCCTGACACATGGTGGAATCACGATGATGATATGCGCTCGGCGCAAAACCATTTCGGAAGATGATATACGGGCCGTGGTGTCGATGATTATGGTTGGTCATCTCGGTGAAGAAACCGTTCGTTTTATCGATGACACATCTCATGTGTATTCCACGTCATTAAAAAAGAAGAAGAAATCGGTATCCTCATCATCACGCATCTCCATGGCCGAACGCAGTCACTTGTTGTTCGCTCCTTCCCGCATCCGAAAGATGTTTATCAAAGATATACAATCGCGTTTCCATATCCACGATGTCCGTCTTCCACCACTGACTATACTTGCCATAACGTCGGTTCTTGAATTTGTGTTACGACACCTCTTGAAACTGGTCTGTCAATCGAACTCGGATACTAATAATACCACCATAACCACCATTCACACCCAAAATATCATCGACCTTCTTACACCACACGAATCGTTAACCAAAAGTCTCTGTTTTCTTGGATTATGAACGCAGTGGTTTAAATAGATAAAACACAACAACAATAACAATAGCAACCAATCAATGTCTTCTGTTCGTGATATTATTTGCGTCAAGAGTCTGGCCACAAAAATAATAGTACCTGATGTTATTGACCATGACTTTTTATTGGGCGGGGATGAAAAAGAACAAGCAGAGTGGCGGCGCAAGGAAATTTTGGGTCTCTTGAATCATTATATAAGGGAGTTGAAGGAAACAACCACTCCGGGGTTAACGCTACCGACCGATGTTGTGCTTCCTGCCACGCCAAAAGAAAAAACCATGGTGTTGATCTTTTGTGGTGGCAAGTGTGGGTCGACGTCCCTCTACAAAACCTTGGAAACCTACCGAATTCCGTGTTTGCGGGTTCACAACATCGATCACTTTCTGGAGGAATACCTCCCTTTTTTTAAAAAGAAACACCCCCAACAGGCCAACCACATGGTCGCGGACGACATCCTCGATTTCTTGCTTCAATTCTACGGCTCCATTATCGTCCTGGATTCGTACCGGGACCCATTGGAACGAAAGATGTCTTCCTTGTTTCAAAACCTTGGTGTGAACCTCGCGCGTATCTCCATGACCATGAAACAATGGGAAGGCATGTCCATGACAGAGCAACAAGAAATCTTTGAAACACAATTACTACCCATCCTGGAACGGCGACACGGTCTCGATACCTATTACCCCGAATTCTTTGTACAGCACTTTGATTTTACAAGGGGGTTCCAAGAGATGCTCCATCCGGATCCACGGTTGCGTTCCCGAGTCAAATTCATCAAACTGCGTTTTTGTGATATCCACAACTGGGGTAAACGCATCGGAGCCGTGTTTGGATGGCCTGAAGAATATTCCCTCGAAATGATCCCTGCCAATCAATCTTGTGAAAAACCTTATGCCAATGTGTATAACGAATGGAAAACAACGTTTCGCCTCCTCTCCCGTAAAACACTATGGTCACTTGTCGTCGATCCCGTGTTTATGAAATATCATACGTGCGACGAATTACAAAACTACTTTGATGTTTGGAGCAAACGGATGATGGAAGGCTCCAACATCGAGGACCAGGAAACCTTGTGAACCATCGTAAAGAAGGTCCATTCGGGTTCGGGTACAATGACCGAGGGGGAGAGTTGTTGGATCTTGAGACTGGAAATATAATGAAGATGTTTGGCAATCTCGAGGGCCTCGGGGTGCAAAAATAAACCCTTTTCGAGAAGTGTCGCGATTCTTTTATGATAAAGAGCTAACACATCGGTCACCACAACCGACCATGTGTCAGGATCCTCATATTGATCCACCGGGATTTCGCGAAAACGAAAATGAATCATTCGAGTCAGATTATACGATGCAAGAAGATCGGATTCTCGAACCCAGTGATAAATATCCCACCATTTGCCTGTTTCAGGGATCCACTCTGGAAATTGAACACCATCCTCCGTCACGGTCTTGCTATAAGAAATGCTATCCATCACTCGCATCAACAAGGTCACGTCTTCCTCCACTGGTAATACCGACCGGAGATGATTTTCCAATAGGATCGAATAAGATTGTAATTGTGAGTTATCCTTCATGTACTTTTTATCCAACACATCGTGCAAGATGATCCCATGCATGGCGATAAGAAGTGTGGTGGAATCGAATGGATCGGTGGATAAATGTTGTTGTTTCATGATTTCCAGAAACCAGAAAAGAGCTTCTTTGCTGTGTTCGGTGTTGTGTGATTCGTCCACATTAAAAAAAATAGACCACTCGTGGACGAAATTCAAGGAAGACTGCAATGCTTCCAAAGGTGATATAGAAGGTGGTGGTGGTGGATCATCATTGTAATTTCGATGATTTCGAAAATATCGATGATAAAGATGATAGAGAGGATAAAGAAAACGCATAATATTAAATTTTTTTACGACAATCGTGAATCGTTTCTTGCTTACATAATGTCAACATTTTATCATTTTATTTTTATAAGTTGTGATACCTTCTTGAAAAAATAAAATTAAAACCATCCGAATAACCTTTGTGACGATGAATCTAAACGAACATTCTTCTTTTTGAGTTGGTTAAGGATAATAATTTCCGCTTTACACAACTTTAACTCCTCTTCCAACATTTCCACTCTTTCTTTCAACTCCTTCTTTTCTTGACATACACTGGATATTTCGACCTGCTGATCCAAAAGTAATTGAGTTACCTCCGTGACTGCTTGATTCAACTTTTCCATTCCTATTTTTTGGTTGATTGATTGGAAAGTTGAAAATGTTATATATGTTATATGTTATCTATCTCTTTAAATATTCCTAAATATAAAAATATATCTATTAAAAATATCATCTCTTTAAATACCCCAGTTGGCGGTAGGAGAGCACCGATCGACTGTGGCCAGGGTTTCCTGGTGAACACCTGATAACACCCGATAACACCCAATCACTTTCTAAAAACACCCGTAAAACCCTGGACACAGTCAGTCGGTGCTCTCTTCGAGAGCCCTCCTTCCCCCCGCCGCTGGGGGTATTTAAAGAAATGTGTTGTGTTTTATTTCTTTAAATACCCCCGGTGGCGGGGGAGAGAGGGCTCTCCGGTAGGAGAGCACCGATCGACTGTGGCCAGGGTTTCCTGGTGAACACCCGATAATAACCGATCACCTATCCGATGAAGCGCGGTGTGCGTTGCGCCGCACACTGTGGCCAGGGTTTCCTGTTGAACACCCGATAATAACCGATCACAATCCAAAAAACACCAGGAAACCCTGGCCACAGTCGATCGGTGCTCTCCTACCGGAGAGCCCTCTCTCCCCCCGCCGGCCCCTACCGATCAAGCGCGGTGTGCGGCGCAACGCACATTACGCATTGATATTTTTCGTTCTATATGATGATCAATCACTTCTTTATTGACTGTTGGTAAGTGATGCCAGTACCATTTATGGAAAATGGTCTCATATGGATTTATAGAATCTCCATAAAAACTTCCCTTGCGAGAAGGATGTTTCATTTCATTGATCGTCCAATTCTCTTCTTTCCTCCAATCAATCCCGTGGTAACGCGTAAGGATACATCCAATGTTGAATCCGTATTTCCCCAATAAACAATTGGAAAGACCATACTCACCATTGATAATAACATCTTCTTTCGACTGATGATCGTCGAAGATCGTGCTTTCCTTCATCAACAAGTGCAAACCTAACAGGTCGGTACACCAGAAGAATCCTTCGATCTTGGGTCCTCTTCCTCCTTCATCCTTTTCCGAGAGACAGACAAGACTCGTTCCATAAAGACGGACGGATGGATCCTCTACAAAGAGGTGATGGAAATAGTGTACCCAATCCCAATCACAAGAATTATGCGTGATGGGGCCAATGACCGACGCGTTCAGAAAAACGAAAAAGTCAATATTCTTTTTTCGAAAAGGAGAATCCAAACCATGAAAGAAAAATTCCAGACCTGTATGAAATGCGCCGAAATCATACCCTTTATTTTCACGCGAAATTACATGTACATTTTCACGAGAAGAAGGCAGGTCGACACTACACGTCTTCCCATTGATTATAAAAATATACTCATGCTGTGGAAGAATTCCACCAAAATTTACAAAATAATCAAGATTAAAACGACAGGGTTCGGTTTCATGATAAGCATAAAAGATAACTGCCGTCACCGTCATCTTCGTCTTTTTTATTTGAGATTAACTTCTTCTTTTTAACGTATTATGAATTATGAAATCAATCACTCTATCAGCTCCATCCCCGACAATTCCTTCAGCATCCTCTGGCATGTCGTTTCCACCAACAAACCACCATTCGCATAAATTCCATAATTCATGTAATAATCCTTATTTTCAAGGGCCAAATGATAGATATCAAACAACCCTTCCTCTGTATACGGTTCGGCACGGCGGTCTACACACGCCATCAACCGGTAATGTTTATCCGTTACAAAAATCCTGTTTAATAATTCCACGGTTTGTGTTCGTTCCTCCTCCGAAATTTTCTTGACCAACATGGAATGACACCCTGTGAGAAAAAGATCCTTTGTAAGTTCAGGATATTTACTGGGTGTCAGTCGGTACAATCGATTCTTGGATCGTTGAGAGTTACCTGGATTGTACATCTTGGAAGTACCAATCATATCGACCTTTTTGTAACCATCAAAACACGTCTTGACCAGGTCTCCTTTTCGTAGGGATTGAATGGGCACATACATTTCCTCGTTGGTGATGGGAGAATAGCACAAAATTTCAGAGTCGGCGGCAAAACAGGGAACGTTGGTCGATACCCAATAGGGACCGACTTGCATATAATCAGAGGTATCAAACATTTCTCCAGGTTGAACCACTTGTAGAGCTGTATAATCGAATCCGGTTGACACATTGGCAATGATCCATCCTCCAAACACCTTTCCATCGGGAACAGTGATGGGTGGAGTCGTGGCGTTCATGACCGTGGACAACGGTAAAAATGTTCCCGAATCATCCAATATTGGTGTACCACTCGTGCTGTAACCGCCTCCTCCATAAATCGTCACCATCGGATAATATTCTACTCCAAAAGTAGGAATTCCTACGGCCATTCCGGTTTCACTCATGGGTCCAATCATTAATCGGGTTTCCTCGGAAGCCCCTGTGACTTGATGACACATCCCTCGGTCAAGAATAAATCCAGTATTTTTGGAAATTTGGTACGACGAGTCCTCGATGGTTAGGAAACCTTTGTTATCGGTGAGGTAGAGAACACACGATTTTTCAAACGTGTGTTTCCCTTGATCTATATGAGGACGCATGTTCCCACGCGCCCACCTCATTGGGACATGAGACCCTTTCAATTCAATTCCAAAAGTTTCGTTGAGTGAGGTTCGTAGCTCCTCCGAGAGCGGGTAATCAAAAGAAACGAATGTCTTGCCTTCTGGAGGTGAATGTTGAAGAACCAATGGGTTCTTGAGGATTTCTTCTAAAATCGTAGACTCCAACACATTATGATGAAATTCCATAGTTTTAATGGTAAAAAAAAATTAAAAATATTTTTTTATCGAGAAACTCGAAGTCCCCCACACGTCTTGCACCCACCTCCTCCACTGGATTTACTGGATCCACTGGAGGTGTTTCGAGATAACGAGTTGGACACAGACGAGGAAGCCGTGCGAAGGCTATTGTTGGCACTTCTGGATAAGGAGGACGTCCATCCGATCATACCCGTTCTCATCGCCTGCGTCCTCCATCTTTGTTGACGCATTCTTTCCATGGTCTTGGCGTGTTGAGGATTCTGAGTATACAACGTTGGAATGGGTTGGGGTTGAGGTTGGGTTTGGGGTGGTGGGGTTGGGATCGGTTTTTTGGAATACACATGGTCTTTCAGTGCCTGGTACCATGCGCGAAGCTCCGTGGTGTCGTTTGGCACCGTGGAAAAAGGTTGTTTCTCTATAAATTCTCGAAAGTGAACCCGGCACTCTGCACACGGAAGATAAAGAGCGGCCCAGAATTGATCCAGGTCCTGACGAAGCTCTGAATAATTGTTCATTTCCGGTGGGATCGTGTTCATCACGGCGTCGAGAAACACCCACGTGGGGGGACCCCATTCTTTTGGATCTTGAGAAATCATATTTTGTGATTGGAAAAGAAAATAATTTATTTTTTACTTGTGGTGGTGGAATGGTGGAACCGTTTTTCGGTCGGATCGTACACGAGCTGATCCACCACAAGATATTTGCTGCACAAGATGGAGTTGAGGAGACGGACGAGAAACTCTTTCCGTTCCTGTCGATCCGTGGTGATATCGTGTTCGAGCTTTTCATAGACTTCGGGACTCCGTGTTTTTATCGCATGAGTAATCACAGAAAGGGCCTGGCAGTTATCGCTCGAGTTATTCGTTGGAGTTCCGTCGGCGTGGTCGTACTCCATGGGAAGGATATGATTATCAAGGATCACGTCCAAAAGCCGGTCCCGACATTCCTGTCGTTGCAAAACATGAATCTTTGTCTTTTCCGAAAAATTCCGACGTTTTGGATTGGTGGTAACTAACGGTAGCTCCAACGCCGGTGGTGTCAATGGTGGTGGTGGTGGTGGTGGCAGTGATGTTGTTGTTGACGCAGACGCAGAAGCAGAAATCATCATCTTTTGTAGATAAAGACTCTTTTCCTGGTCCTCGCATATTTTTTCGTGTCGGTTCTGCAAGTACTCCAACACATTCCGCAATTCCCCTTCCGGAATACCCCCCGCATTCTTCTTATTGAATTGAACACCCAGAGACATGTTCAGTGCATAATTTTTGTATTCCACCTCGTGTTTCACAAAGTACTGCATTTTTTGTGAATCCGGGTGACGAAGATTGATATCCCGCGCGACCACCCGGTTTCTGCGTCTCATGTCCAACCGACACGTCGCATGTCGTTGCATCAGCTCGGAAGAT
>Ga0214919_10005110_pt1 | contig 18811 bp, 21 predicted proteins | sample LL1503_MetaG_FD_177994 | JGI IMG/M metagenome (GOLD analysis project Ga0214919, IMG submission 177994) | Freshwater microbial communities from Lake Lanier, Atlanta, Georgia, United States - LL-1503 | ecosystem: Environmental > Aquatic > Freshwater > Lake | place: USA: Georgia | collected...
GACCAGCCCCTGCCAAGAGAATCTTTGGATGCTTGAGTTTTCTCGGGGTCATTGTGATATTCGAACTTTGCTGAACTCTCGAAGTAGATCGTTCCAGTTTGGCCAGTCTCTAGTTCCTTGCCATCGTCATCGAGGATATGAATGACTCCCTGAAGGGATTGACCGACCGTGCCTGGGTGGGCAAGCCATTGCTCGGAATTGCAATACACAAAACCATTTCCTTCGCTACCTGCGTAATACTCGTGGACAATCGGTCCAAGCCATTCAATTGTCTGCTGTTTGATGTCAATCGGGCATGGAGCGGCAGCATGAAAAATGTGTGTCAGAGATTTGGTTTTGTATTTTGTGCGTATATCAGTGGGAAGTTTAAGCAGCCGAACAAACATTGTTGGAACAGTTTGGGAATGGGTCACATGATATTTTTCAATAAGTTTTAAATATTCTTCGGCATCGAAGTGCTCCATGATGATTGTCGTGCCACCAACGCGGTGCACTGCAAGATTCCACCTCAGAGGTGCTGCATGATAGAGCGGTGCAGGCGACAAATAGATAGTGCTGTCGTTCATCGCAAACAAGAATTGACCTAGTGATGTAACACCATTTGGTGACCCGAGCGGAAGTTTGCCGAGATTGAGCGCGACGCCTTTTGGGCGTCCAGTTGTTCCGCTTGAATACAGCATGTCTGATCCATCCACTCGATCTTCAAGTGGCAGTGGCGATTGCTGAGCAACGATGTCTTCGTAGCTTTCGTACCCATCGATCGCACCGTCCAGCATGAGCCTTAGCGCAACATTTGGAATTACATCTGAAATTTCGGTGGCTTGGTCAGCTTTGTATTTGGTTGTAATGAATGCTTTCGCATTGCAATCGTTGATGATGTACGACAGCTCATCGGATGTGAGGCGACTGGAGCACGCTGTGTAGATCAGTCCCGCATAATGGCAACCCCAGATGATTTCGAAGTAGCGAGGGTGATTCTCGAGGCAGATAGCGATGTGGTCACCGGGATGTAAACCGTGTTGGAAAAGTAATTGGCTGAGACGATTAGCAGCCTCGTCGAGCTCCTTATAGGTAATGATTTGAGACGTTGAAGCCATGATGACGGCCGGCTTATCTGGAGTCAAGGCTGCAATCTGTCCTGGAAACATAGGCAAAAGTTAGCCCAAATTTTGAAGCATCAAGCAATTTGGGATGAGGAACTTACAGGACCAATACAGCGTAAAGTACTCAGGGTTACTAGATTTGTTTTGATCAGAAGAGCAAAATAGAGAGCGATACAAGGGGAGCACATGTCGACAGATCAAATGCAGACGTCGTTGGACGAGCAGATCATTAACGATGCGGTAACTGAACTACTTGACGCTTTTCCACCAAGCAAGACAAAACCTGTTGTGTTTTTGGGCGAGCAGTTTGACCGTGGTCTTGCGTGGGTGCACTTTCCGGTTGGATCAGGTGGTCTCGGATTGTCGCCTAAGCACCAGAAAATCGTAAGTGAAAGATTGTCTGCAGCTGGCTGCCCTAATGCCTATGCACGTAATCCAATCGGATATGGAATGTGCGGGCCAACTGTTGTCGAGTGGGGAACACCAGAGCAGTGCAGAAAATACCTGCGACCACTGTTCACTGGTGAAGAAATTTGGTGTCAATTGTTTTCTGAGCCTGGTTCTGGCTCAGATTTCGCAGGACTCTCGGCGAAGGCAATTAAAGACGGCGACGAATGGTTGGTCAACGGACAAAAAGTTTGGACCACGTTGGCCCATCTCTCGAAGTGGGGTTTGCTCGTGGTGCGCACAGACCCGGATGCAGTGAAGCATGCTGGAATGACTGCTGTAGTTGTTGATATGCAAGCACCTGGGGTTGAAGTTCGGCCGTTGCGACAGATGACTGGTGAAGCCGAATTCAATGAGGTGTATTTCACCGATGTTCGGGTACCAGTCTCGGAGACTCTTGGTGGGCCTGGCGACGGGTGGCGCGTGAGCTTGACAACGCTGATGAATGAGCGAGTTGCAATCGGTGGAGCGATTCCTCCTAAGGCCTCTGGTCCAATCCGCGAGGCAATGAAGATTTGGGAAAAGATGCCGACAGAGCAGCGAGACGCTGCCACTCGCGACAAGTTGACTCAGTTGTGGATTCGCGCTGAGGTGCTGCGTCTTACCAACATTCGAGCGGGACAGAATCGGAAACTTGGTGTTCCGGGCCCGGAGGGTTCTATCGGCAAAATGGCCAGCGCTGATCTCAATAAGCAGACTTATGAGTTCTGCATCGAACTCATGGGTGCGCACGGCATGTTGTATGGAAGCTACGCGATGGTCCGTCCGGAAACCGCAATGAGCTTTGACTCTGTGCCTAAAGCGTTCTTGCGTGCTCGCGCCAACAGCATTGAAGGCGGAACCAGCGAAGTAATGAAAAACATTCTTGGTGAGCGAATGCTTGGATTGCCAGGCGACGTTCGCGTTGATCGCGAAATTGCCTGGAGCAAAGTGCCACGCAACTAGTTAGTGAGTTTTTGCAAAACGGTGCTGGCACTCACCGAGCGGTCGTCTAAGTGTTGACCACCTAAAAAATTTCCGCCAATCATCACGGTAGATGCCTGCTCGATTGCATGTTGAAGTTGGCGAATGTTTCGTGGTGGCGGAAAGTACTCATCTTCGGTTGTGAGCCGGACCTCTTCGACTCCTTTTCGCGGAGCGAGTCGGTTGACCACTGCCATTACCAACTCTTCTGGAGCAGATGCTCCGGCGGTCACTCCGACGGTTCCCGAAATATTGTTGGGAATTTCTTCGGCAGAGTTGATACGAAGAACGGTTTTGTAATTCATAGATCGTGCAAGTTTTTCCAACGCAAGAGTGTTTGATGAATTTGATGAACCGATAATTATCACCGCGTCGCATTTTTCTACTATTTGCATCAGCGCGGTCTGACGGTTGGTTGTGGCAAAACACAAGTCGCTTTTCCCAGGTTGCCAAACTTGAGGGAAGCGGACCTTGACGGCTTGCGCTACTTCTTGCCAATCACGATGGGACAATGTGGTCTGTGCGAGAAGTGCGAGTGGTTCATTTGTGTCGAGTAACGCCGCAACATCTTCAATCTTCTCAACACGTGTCGTGGCGTGTGGAGCAACAGCCATTGTGCCAACTGCTTCCTCATGACCTTCGTGTCCGATGTAAATGATTTTGTATCCCTTGTTGGATCGAACACGAAGTTCGTGATGGACTTTGGTAACGAGAGGGCATACAGAATCAACGACATAACCTCCCCGAGCAATAGCATTGGCGACCACTTCAGGAGCAGAACCGTGAGCCGACAACATAATCGGACTTCCAGGTGGAATTGCATCAATATCGTCAACAAAGATGACGCCTTGTGCGATGAATCGATCAACAACAGATTTGTTGTGCACGATCTCGTGAAAGCAATAGACAGGAGCGGGAAATGTGCGAACCATCCATGAAAGAGCCTTGATGGCCATCTCGACGCCGGCGCAGAAGCCGCGGGGAGCAGCGAGCAGCACTCGTTCAACTTGCGATGTCGTTGTCTCGCTCACAGTTTCACTTTAGTGCTCATCGTTATCACGTAAACCGCTTGTAGAATGCATCTGTGACTGAACGATTGCCTACCGTTGTAATCGTCGGTCGACCCAATGTGGGTAAGAGCACGCTGTTCAATAGGTTTTTGGGCGCTCAGGTTGCGATTGTCGAGGACCAACCCGGTATTACCCGCGACCGTTTTGAACGAGATGTCGAATGGATTGGCAAAAAGTTCAGTGTTGTCGATACGGGCGGATGGATGCCTGGCGGCACCGAACTCGACACCAAAGTGAGTCGCCAAGTTGAGGAGGCCGCACGGGCCGCCGATCTTGTGTTATTTGTTGTTGATACATGGGTTGGAGTAACTCACGACGATGAACTCATTGCTGCTTGGCTGAGAAAGATTGATCGTCCGGTACTTGTTGTGTCCAACAAGATCGATTCTGAACGACGTGAGACTGACCGATGGGATTTCTTGTCTCTTGGGTTTGGCGAGCCAATTGCGGTTTCTGCCTTGCACGGTCGCAAGTCTGGAGATTTGCTCGATGCAATTCTTGAGCGCGTTGAAGCGCTAGACATGGAACCAGAACCAGAACTAGGTGATGCCATTCGTGCTCCTGGCATTCCTCGTGTGTCTATTGTCGGTCGTCCAAACGTTGGCAAAAGTACTCTTTTTAACAGGTTGGTAGGCGAAGATCGCTCTATTACTCACGACATGCCAGGGACCACACGCGATGCAATCGACACACAAGTCGATACCGAAGATGGGCCAATGGTTTTCGTTGATACGGCTGGAATGCGTCGTAAAAGCAAAGTCGACGAGTCGGCGGAGTATTACTCATTTGTTCGTGCGCTTCGTGCCGTCGATGAATCAGATGTTGCATTGTTGGTTATTGATGCGCACGACGGCATTACGAGCCAAGACCAAAGGCTTGCCGAGCGCATTGATGCTGCAGGTTGCCCAGTGATCGTGATCCTCAATAAGTGGGAGACGCTCGACGCTGAAGGTCGGGAGCACATAGACAATGAGATGACTCGCAAGCTCTATTTCATCGGCGATGCTCCAGTGCTCAAAGTGTCAGCACTCACAGGTAAAGGTGTTCATAGGCTCTTACCAATTTTGCAAGAGTGCATTGTTCATTATCACAAGCGTGTTCCTACGCGAGATGTCAACAAAGTGATGGCTGAAGCGCAACAAAAACAACCAGCGGGTAGTGGTGCACGCGTCTTGTATGCACTTCAAGGTGCGACCGATCCTCCAACGTTTACGTTGTTTGTCAATCGCGAATTGCCTGCGCCTTATTTGCGATATCTCGAGCGTTGCATTCGTGAAAAGTTTGAATTTGGTTCGACGCCTATCAAGATGCGTGTTCGCAAACGCTCAGAGTAACCGCATGCCTTGGTGTGAAGATTGCGCAAAGTATTTGGCGCCCAGCGCAATGCTGTCCGACGGATCGTGTCCCAAATGTTTAAAGCCCGTTGGCGATGCAACCATCAATGGTCAACTCACTGCAAAAACTATTAATTTAAAAAGACTTGCTCAGGGTTCAACGGATGAAGAGGTCTCTGTGCCGTGGCATTTCAAACTACTTGTCGGTGCATTGATCGTGTATTTGTCTTGGAGAGTTATAGATCTCTTTCGCTAGGGTGATGAGTCGAGATGCGGGCTGTAGCGCAGCTTGGTTAGCGTGCTTGTCTGGGGGACAAGAGGTCGCGGGTTCAAATCCCGCCAGCCCGACTGAGAAAGCCTTTTCTCGGTAAGGAACCGTGTTTAACTATTCGACGCGTAGCCAACCATGGAGAGTGAGATTGCGGCCAGTATCAATCCGATGATCTGACTCGTATGCAACTTCTCTTTGTCGAGTGTGACTGCAAGTCCGACTGTGGAAACTGGATAAAGGGCAGTGATCACACCGACAAGTGAGAGTAATCCACCATGGATGGCCAGTAGGTACAGAGCGTTAGCGGTTGTGTCCAGCAAGCCAGAAAGCATTGCAAGTGGCAGGACGGAGCGAGCAATGTGAATGCGTCCTGATCCCCAGAACGCAACGATCGCAACAGTAGGAACACTGACGAGGCGCTGACCTAGCAGCGGCCATAAACCAGCATCGTCTGAAGTCTGTGCAAGACAAACAAAGATCACTCCGAAACCAAGTCCAGAAATAAACGCATAAACAATTGCGCGCACAGGAGTAGGCAGGTCATGGTGACCGAGTGCATCTCCAACGAGGGCCACCGCAGCTGCTGCCAAAGCCATTCCCACATAGGCGATAGATGCCGGACGTTCGCCTTGAACGAGACCAACAACAACGGGACTGCACATACCAACGATTGCGGAGATAGGAGCAACGACAGTCATGGATCCAAGAGACATCGCTTGGTAAAAAGCGACGAGGGCAATTGCGCCACCCGCACCAGCAAAGCCGCTCCACCACCAATCGTGAGCACTCATCATTGGTGTGTTGCCGAGCGTTATGACGAGTGCGAGCAGAATAAGCGCAACGAATTGTCCGAGAAAAGTGACAGCGGCGGCTTGGGAAATTTTTGAGGCACGACCCCCGCAATAATCTGCAACTCCGTATAACAATGCCGCACCACATGCCCATACAAGAACCATGCACATCAGTATGGCGGTAACGCCGTATCCTTCAGTCGTCAGTTACGGCATTGGCCAGTTAAGGCATTATCCAGTTTGCAAAGGGGCGTTGTGTGCGCGGTTTAGGGACGTTGATCAACACCACGACGGTTCTTGCTGGCGGTGGACTTGGATTGGTTATTGGAAATCGCATCCCAGAGCGAATTCGAGTGTTGGTGGTGCAGGTGATTGGACTGGTGACCCTTGCCCTCGGACTGAGTGATGTCATAAAAACTCACAACATGGTTTTTCCGCTACTCGGCATGGTGTTGGGTGGCATCATCGGCGAAATGATCCGTGTTGAAGATCGTCTCGTGCAAGTTGGGGAAGTGTTGAAAAGAAAGTTTGCCTCAAACAGCACCGATAATCGCTTCGTAACCGGGTTTGTTACCGCTTCGCTGCTGTTTTGCGTAGGGCCACTGACCATTTTGGGGGCTATTGAAGACGCAAGCGGTAAAACGCCGCAGCTCTACATCATCAAGGGGAGTCTCGACGGTTTCATGACCGTAATTTTTGCCGCTCTGTATGGAGTCGGTGCCATATTCAGCGCCGTCAGCGTATTTGTGGTGCAAGGAACTTTGACACTTTTTGGAACGCGTCTTGATCTCTTGTTGGATGATCGAATGCGAACAGAGCTTTTCGCTGCTGGTGGTTTGGCGGTTATGGCGATTGGCTTGAACTTGTTAGAAATCAAAAAGATCAGGCTGGGCTCTCTGTTGCCAGGGTTGGTAGTGACGCCAATACTCGTGTGGATCTTTGCAACTCCTGGCGGACTTTGGTCGTGAGTTGGACTATTTTTTAAATTATGTGTGGAAGATTCGTTCGCAAGACTTCGGCTTTGCAGGTATCTCAAGTATTTGCAGCACAAATTAATACTGACGAACTTGCCATTAGTTTCAATGTCGCGCCAACGAGTCGGGTCTTGGCTGTCGTTAACGATTCGAATACTCGCTCGCTCGTCAATTTTTCATGGGGACTCATACCGCGTTGGGCGCCAGATTTTTCACGTGCTGCGAGCATGATTAATGCACGCGTTGAAACTGTGGCAGAGAAACCTTCGTTTCGAGATTTAGTCTCCAAAAACCGTTGCGTGCTGCCAATGGACGGATATTTTGAGTGGAGAGAACAATTACGTCATGACGCAATGAAGTCAATGAAGCAACCATTCTATTTTTCAGCGAATTCAGAATCCCGTTTTTCCCATAGAGGAGTGCTGGCAGTCGCGGGTCTTTGGACGTCATGGAAAGATCCAAACCAATCAAATGGTCAGGCACTGCACACTGTTGTTGCGTTAACCATGACTGCCAATGACATGGTTGGCGAGATCCATCATCGGATGCCAGTGCTGTTAGATAAACAAGGCGTCGAAAGTTGGCTTGATGAGGGTACTCAGAGACCACTCGAGGATTTGGAAGTAGTTCCTAACGACGCTCTTGTCGTATGCCCTGTGAGCACCAAAGTAAACAGCTCGCGCAACAACGGAAGCGAGTTGATTGACCCTATTGATTTAACGCAAGCTCAGCCTGTTGACGAACTTAAATTGTTTTAAGTACCGAAGCTAATTTTTCTGCTTGTTCCGACAATTGTTCAGGATCAACATGTGCCGCCGCATGTTCGAAAGCTAGGTCTGACATTGTGTTTGCGGGAATGACATGCAGATGGCAATGGGGAATCTCGAATCCAGCAACGATCATGCCAACTCGAGTGCAGTTATAGAGCTGCTTTTGCGCCAAGCCAATCCTTTTTGCGACAAGCATAAGGTGGCTTGAAGTTGCTGTTGGGAGGTCAACCCATTCGTCGATTTCCTCAATCGGAACAACCAGGGTGTGACCGGTTGCAATTGGGTTGATAGTCAGGAACGCTACGCAGATCTCATCTTTGTAAACAAAATGACCTGGTATCTCTCCGCGGATAATGCGGGTAAACAGGGATGCCATAGTGAAGATTGTAGTGTCGGTTGTCGTGAGCACTGAAAAGCCAAGTTTGACTTCCGGAATGTTGTCTATTCCGAATGCAATTACGTTGGCTCGACTGTTTATGTTGCCGGTATTTTTGTATGTGTTGTTTGCTCGTGACAATCGCGCGGGCGCCGCATGGTTGTTGGGCGCAATTTCGTATACCGATTGGATCGATGGCTGGGTGGCTCGAAAACTGAACCAAACGTCTGTATTCGGTTCAGTTTTTGATCCGTTCGTCGACCGGATGCTCTTCATCGTTGCAACGATTGGCGTCATGATTGATGGAGGTGTCCCGAGTTGGTTTTGCATCGCGATCATGGTGCGCGAAATCGCGATTGGTGGAGCCATGTTGATCGGGACGATGTTTGGCATGCAACGATTTGCCGTCAGCTATTGGGGTAAGTGGTACACACTGCTCTTGATGACATCGGTGCCATTGTTGTTGTTGGGTTGCAGCACCAGTGGGCTGGCAAACGGGGCGACCGTACTGGGCTGGGTGCTTGCAGTACCAGGCCTTGCCTTGAGCTATTACACCGCAGTGATGTACGTGCCTGTAATTCGCGCGAACTTGCGAGCAGGGCGTCTTGGCTGAACGCTACGGTATGGGTATGGCCTATACATTTTGCAATTCTTGTGGGCATCGAAATCCGCCTGAATCCACATTTTGTTCCGCATGTGGCACTGTTCTAGATCATCCGAGCGAGCGAACAATAGTTCTGGCAATGGTTGATCCACTGCAGGACGCACCAGGGGATCAGGACAATGTGCAAGTGCTGTTCAGCGAGATTCGCGGAAATCAGAATGCTCACGGACTGTTGGTAATGCGTTCGGGCGAGCGTTCTGGTGAACGGTTTTCGCTGACGCTTGAGCGTGTCGAAATTGGACGTAATCCGGAGTGCACAGTTTGTCTTGACGATGTGACTGTTTCGCGCCGTCATGCCGAATTGAGGCATGGAAACGATGGCTTTGTTGTTACCGACATGGGTTCGCTCAATGGCACATATGTCAATCAGGAACGCGTTGAAGAGATTTTGCTACAAAACGGCGACGAATTACAAGTAGGTAAGTATCGCATGGTGTATTTCGACGGCGCCAGTAACTAGCGCCGCTTTATAGTTTTTCTGTAAATAATGGCAGAATGTACGACCTGTGATGACTGACAAAAACTATCTTTCAATTGGTGAGGTACTCGGACTGCTCCTTGAAGAGTTTCCGGACGTAACTATTTCCAAGATTCGTTTTCTCGAGAGTCAAGGTTTGATCGAGCCGGAACGCACATCGTCCGGATACCGCAAATTCAGTAGATCCGAAGTTGAAAGGCTTCGTTTTATTTTGCGTGAGCAACGCGAGAATTATTTGCCACTCAAAGTTATTCGCACAAAATTGGAGGGCGATACCAGTGACGGCATGATCAGGCCATATGACGACACTTCGCCCCACATTGAAAGAAGTCAGTCAACTAGTGGTGGACATCCTGCCGCACGGCAAAATCTCGCTAAAGCACCAAGTGCTCCATCGCGTAACGCAAAGAAAGCTGATGACACATCCTCGATCAGCCGAACTGAATTGTTGCAGGAGCTGGATGCAGATGACGTTGTTTTGAAATCTCTCGTTATCAATGGACTCGTAAAACCTCGAATCGTCGGTGACATAGAAATGTATAGTCCACTCGATAAGGAAATCGTTTCTATAGCCGCGCAATTTATTGCAAAAGGAATTGATGTTCGCCATTTAAAAACATGGAAACATTCTGCTGAGCGAGAATTCGATTTGTTTGAACAACGGATCATGCCATTCCTGCGTCAACGCAATCCGGCAGCACGCCAAGAGGCGATGGAAATGCTTGAAGAGTTGACCGATCTCGCCGACCAACTGAGATCAGCATTTGTGACAGTTGCGGCTCGTGCCTACAACGAAGGGCGAGCACAGTAGTGCTCATCGAACTCGATCTCGAGGGTGTTCGACTTGAGATGCCATCTAATATGCCGATTCTGATGTTGCGTGAATCTGGTGGTAGTCGTCGAATGTTGCCGATTTACATTGGTGGTCCTGAAGCTTCTTCGATTCATTTTGCTCTTGAAGGAATCACTCCGGAAAGACCATTAACCCATGATCTTTTTGTTTCACTTTTTGGTGCGGTCGATGCAGAATTGAAGAGCATCGTCATCACTGAAGTGGTAGACGGTACTTATTTTGCGGAATTGCATCTGAAGGGGAGTGGTGGGGAACGCATAGTTTCGTGCCGCCCGTCAGACGCGGTGGCGGTCGCTTTGAGGGCTGGAGTACCTATGTACGCGACTGAATCCCTGATGGACGAGGTGGGCAAGGAAACGGCAGTGACCGATGTGGACTCCGAAGAAGAGATTTTGGACGAGTTTCGGGATTTCATAGACAGCATCAGGCCAGAGGATTTTCAGGGATAGTCAAACTCATTTTGTGCACCTAACCTTGAACTATGGGTCAAGGGTTTAGCGGCAAAAAAGCAGCGGAGATCGTCGGCATTACATATCGCCAGATCGACTACTGGGCTCGCACAGATTTAATTCGTCCGTCTAGTTGCGATGCTGCGGGCAGTGGCTCGAGGCGTGTGTATAGCTACCGAGACTTATTGGAACTTCGCGTGATCAAGACATTGTTAGATGCAGGCATCAAACTTGAATCGGTACGAGAGGTATTTAAGTATTTGCGAAATCATGTCGAATCCGAAATAACTGCTGCACATATTGTGATCAGCGGTCAATCAGTGGTTTTGTGCCAGGGTGATCAACTTGTCGACGTGCTTCGCAACGGCCAGGGAGTACTTAATGTGCTTCCGCTTGCTGGAGTGAAAGATCAAGTTGATTCACAGATCGTGGCACTTTCTCGGCCACAAGCAACAGGCAAGCAATCGACAACGGTTGCGCAATCTGTTGCAGTCGCTCTCTAGCGATTATTGATCTTGCTTTGGCAAGAATGCCATGAGCGGAGCCAAATTGTTAGCCAGGTCGGCTAGGAGAGTGCTCGCATCCGCAAGTTTTTGGATTGGATCCTCAATTTCATCGAGCAACTTGTCGACCCGATTGGCAACTCTGTTGAAGTTTTCCATTGACTGCAAAATCAACTGCAGACTTGAAACGACGGTTTCGATAGAGCGCTTGGCCTGATCAACGACCTTGGCTCCATTTTCGGCAGGGTTAAGAGCACTGAGTAGAGCAAAAATTTCTTCGATCGTTGGAACGGTAAACGGCTTTGATTCGCTGCTTTGCGTCATGACGAAACCCTAGTAGCAAAAATATTCACGACAATGTGCCATATGCGCCGACGTCTCCGGATCTTCCAGTATCGAGCACGCTCAATATGCAGGCGTCTAGGTCAATGAGCATTGCGTCAATAACCGATTCATGAACAGCATTGACAGTGCAATGTAAAGATTGGGGAGGCTCTTGGCGGTCAATGTACCAACCACGTTTCCACATCTCGTCCGCAACGGCATAGACGTTGAGTCGTTGTGGATCATTCGCGATGAACGACAACAACAAAGCTTCTGGTTGGGCGAGTAAAGAAATGTGCGGGTGACCAGAGATGTGGTGTGCGAGTTTTTCGGTTGCTACACGAGCACTTTTGGTGAGGCCCAAATATCCATCATCGCCAAGAAAGTGCATCACCGCCCATGCTGCTGCAATCGCACCACCAGATTTTGTGCCGAGCATGCCACTTGATGCGTAGACGCCACCAAGCCATTGATCAGTGAAAAATCCCTGATAGGAACGCAGACGTTTGTCGGCATACATGATCACTGATGCACCCTTGGACGTGTATCCAAATTTATGCAAATCAACAGAGATCGAAGTGACGCCATCAACCTGCAAATTCCAAGGTGGGATTTGATGTCCGAGTCTGCCGAGGTAGGCGAGTGAGACTCCGCCCATGCACGCATCAACATGGCAATTGATGCTCCGACGCTGAGCCAAGGTGGCCAATGCCGGGATGTCATCAATCACGCCTTGCGGATATTGAGGGGCTGACCCAACGATCAGGATCGTGTTCTTGTCAATTCTTTCGGCCATGGCTGCAACATCGGCGCGCCAATCGGGAAGCACATCAACGCGCCTCAACTCGACTCCAAAGTAGGCAGCGGCTTTGTCGAAGGCCGCATGGGCAGAGGTTGGGAGCACGATATTTGGGTGGGTGATCGAAGCCTCGGTACGGAACTGATCCCTGGCTGCTTTGACAGCCATCAGGATGCTCTCGGTGCCTCCGCTGGTGAAATACCCAGCAGCTGTAGCGGGCGAGCCGAGCCACACTCCAGCCATCTCAATCACTTCGCCCTGCATTTGACGCAGACTGGGGAATGCAGCCGTATTAAGTGCGTTGGCGCCACTGAAACGCCTGTAAGCCTCCTCAGCAACCGCCAACACTTGAGGACCAGCGTTGTATGCCAGGGAGAATGCTTTGCCGTCTCGCCATTGAACATCATGTGCGGACATCTCATCGAATGCAGTGACAATGCTTTGAGCGCTCAATCCAGTCGCGGGGATGATATGGGGTACAGATTTGCCTTGTTTCATTGCTTATCCTAACTTTACATAACTATGATTATGGGCGTAATACGACTAGCAAATAGACCGTTATGTCTGACTCTGATCCTGGACTAACGGCCGCGCGGCGTCCAATAGCCACGATAACGCAGCCTTGTAATCACGTGTCGTCGGATCAATTGATGGATCCAAATCTTGCTCGACATCCTGTACCGCACATCGCAACACAAAGATCTGATCGCGCAACTTGTCGCGCTCGGTTCGCGTGATCACCAGCTCGTCTTCACTCAGAGCCAACTCTGTTGCCCGCTGGCGTGCAACCCAGTCCCATTGACGACAGGCCTGCGAACAAAACTCTCGTGGTCTGCCGGCGCCTGAACTCGCAGGTAAAGGGCTCCTACACCATCGACATTTGAGGTTGTCCTGGAAAGTTACTGGCGTCTGGGTATTACTCAAGGTTTCTGACGGTTTATCTGATTGTTTCGTCATGACGAAAAGGTAGGCCATGAACCGGCAAATTGCGAGTATTACAGCGCATACTGAATAGATGCCTACTCGTGTCGTTCCTTCTCATCTTGTTGCTCCAAGCAAATTGCTGTCTAGTGACAATGCATCAGGCACTCATCCCCTCGTCATGGAAGCACTGACCAAGGCGAATTCCGGGCACGTACTCGCCTACGGCAATGACCAATACACGCATGATGCCGAACTTGCATTTTCTGAACTCTTTGGCAAAGACGTTGTAACTCGTTTCGCGTTCGGTGGCACTGGCGCCAATGTGATGGCCCTTGCCAATATGTTGCAACCTGCAGAAGCCGTTGTGTGCACCTCGTGGTCACACATTGCAGTTGACGAAGCTGGAGCACCCGAGCGATTCCTCGGAGCAAAACTTATTGATATCCCCTCACAAGATGCCAAATTGCGTCCGAGCGATTTGCATTCGCTCGAGCATCTTTTTGGTAGCGAGCACCATGTGCAGCCGCGAGTTGTATCCATAACACAGGCAACCGAATTGGGCACTTTGTACTCAGCACAAGAGGTGAAAGCTCTCTGTGATGCGGCTCACGAGATGAACATGCTCGTGCACATGGATGGTGCGCGTATTTGCAATGCAACTGCGGCACTTGGTGCCACGCGTCAAGCATTGCGTTCATTCACGATTGATGCAGGTGTCGACGTGTTGACATTTGGTGGCACGAAGACTGGTGTGATGTTTGGTGAGGCCGTGATTTTCTTCAATAAAGCTCTCGCCGCACGCTCACTCTATATTCGCAAGCAATCAACGCAGTTGTATTCCAAAATGAGATTCATTTCGGTGCAGTACTCGGCGTTCCTGAAAAACGATCTGTTTATCGAGTTGGGTGTCGCAAGCAACGCTGCAGCACAATCGCTTTTTGATCAGGTGAAGGGCACCGAAACGTTGCAACTCTCAACCCCCCCACTTGTCAACAGCATCTACCCCGTACTCGATCCTCAAGTAAGCAAGGCTTTGCAGGACTGGTCATTCTTCTGGGATTGGGACGCTGCAACCCACCAGGTGCGCTGGATGACGGCCTGGGACGTAGATCACAGCGACATCGCACGTTTCGTAGCAGGCCTCGAGTCGCTACTGGGCTAAATGTCACAAAACTTTAATTGACCAGTCAGTTACTTACCCACTAGAGTCACCCTCAGCGGGGGCACTATGGCGGCAGTCGAATTTGGACAGCGAATTCAAAGTGATGATGAGTGGATGGAGAACGCCGCCTGCTTGGGTCTTACCAACATCTTCTTCCCCGCCATTGCAGAGCGCCCTCAAACGCGTGAACGCCGCGAGGAAATGGCACGATCAGTGTGCATGGATTGCTCGGTGCTTGAAACTTGTCGAACATTTGCGCGTGAGAACCATGAGTATGGTTTCTGGGGTGGAGAGTCCGAAGAAGAGCGCCATGCTGCGGGTTATCGACTCATCGCACCAATTGGCGTGCGATCACTCCGCTCCTAAATTCGTCACCCGTTCGTTACCGCGATGATCGACGCGGAAAGAATCGTTCGGCTTGCTTGGGCCGATTACGGGGATCCGCGGACCATCGTTGAGGTTGTCGAAGTAAGTGCTCACGTTTCCACTAATCACGTATTTCGTTTATATCTCCATGATGGGTCACACGTTGTCGGAAAAGTCTCGTCGTACGGTTCGTATTTCTTGTTCGCCGAAGATCATGATCGACTTTTTAAACTTGTGCAATCTTTACAAAATTCACGATGGGCTGGTTTTCTTGCACAGGTCTTACCACGAGATAATCGCGCGTTTACTTGGTACGACGGAACATGTTGGGCGGCTTTTTACAGCGATGTAGAACGCGGTACACAATTGCCTCGCATAATCACTCATGACGACATAGTTTTCCTCGCCCGAGAAATCGCATCGTTTCACAAGTCATGTGCAGAGGCTTCGGTTCATCTACCACCAACTTCCAATTCGGTGAAGGGTGATGCCATTCACCTGCTCGAGCAACTCTCGAGTGAATTCGCACCAAGGAATTTTGATTTAAGCGCTAGTGACATCACCTACTTGCGAACATCAACTCACAGTTTTCTGCAACATCTTGAGGACATTCATTTTGATGAATGGGCAAAGATTCCTATCTTGGTCGATTGGAATCTTGGTAACTTCTCGGTGACTCAAATAGACGGTGTTGATAAACGTCTCTTCACTCGTTGGGATTATGACTGGTTTCGTATTGATACTCGCATGTTGGACTTCTATTTTCTCTCACGAGCCGCTTCCCACACCGGCGACAAAACTCAGTTCACGTACTCCCCTCACACGTTGATTGAACCACGTTTCGTTGCCTTCTTGCGGGCGTACCACTCCGTGTATCCACTGGCGAGAGCAGAGATTGAATTTCTTCCATCTGCTTATCAATTTTTTATTTTGAACTATGTCATCCGTGAAGGCGCAAAATTCTTCAGATCAGATTTAAGTACGCAATTCCGCAAAGACGCAGTACGCCTATATCTGCCGATGCTCGAACATCTTGACATTACGCCTCTCTTACAAATACTCGAATAGTCGTCAGTCAGAGATTTTGCGCAGGTCGGTGCGAAATTTCTTGCCCTTCTCTACATAGATAAGCGCTCCCATTTCAATCTCAATCGAACGAGCGCGACCTTCCTTGATGGTCGCTGGGCTTCCAACGGCCAATGCTCCTGGAGGGACAATGGTGTCATTGAGAACCACAGAGTTTGCAGCGACTATCGCACCGGTGCCAACAACAGCTCGATGCAAAACAATTGCACCCGAAGAGACTTGTGCTGAGTTTGCAATCGTGCATGACTCAAGATGAACAATATGTCCGATCACACAATCGTCTCCAACGATCGTTGGTTGATTTGGCATTGTGTGGATCACCGTGTTGTCTTGAATACTGGTTCGTGCGCCAATAATGATTTCGCCATCATCGCCGCGCAGTACAGCGCCGGGCCAGATGGTTGACTCTGCACCAATTGTGACCGAGCCGATGATCACAGCATCAGGATGCACAAAAGCAGTTTCATGGATTACAGGTACACGGTCGCCGTATGCATAAATCGTCATGATTATTACGGTAGTTCCATGGCGATCTCATTGGAGAACTAGGTCATATGGCTGTACCGTAGAGCCCCATGTCTCGCCGCCTCGACATAGAACTGACCAGCAATCGACAAGATGGAACCTGGACTTGGCGCGCCGCTGGGGCCAAATCTCCTAAGGGAGTTGTCAACGGCTCTTTGTTGTCGACCACCGCAAAGACAGGCGATGTACTCAAAGTTGAGGCCGATTTTGACATTGATGGCATTTCGGTTTTGTCAGTTGTGCAGATGCGCGAAAAAGGTCAGCGTGGCAACATGCTCGAAATGCTCGCCAGTGAAAAGTCGTTCACCCCTGTAACTCAAAAACTTGCTGAGAAGCCTAAGTCAGATCGCAAAGGTGGTCGCGATGCAAAAGGTAAGCGTGACGGCGACAGTCGTCCTGCTCGCCCACCGCGCGATCCAAATGCTCCAAGACGTCCTGCATCTACTCGCCCAGACGGTACAACAGGTCGTCCAACACGCCCAGCACGACCAGCACGACCAGCACGACCAGCACGACCAGCACGACCAGCACGACCACACTTCACTGCACCGCCCGAGATGCCGAAGCGTCCAACTGCAAAACGACTGAAGCCGAAGCATGTTTACCGCACTGCAGTACTTGAGACTCTGCCTGTCGAACAACGTGGTGTCGCCGAGCGCGCACTCGAGGGTGGCATCAAGGCGGTTCGTGATGCTGTCAAGATTCAAAACGATCAACTCCGCAAAGATGGCAAACCTGAGGTTCCATCCGATGGTTTGATCTCGATGGCGCAAAACTTGTTGCCTAAGCTTCGCGTTGCCGACTGGCTTGATAAGGCTGAAGCAGCAAAATCTGATCTTGCAACACTTGATCTACGCGATCTGCGTTCAGTAGTTGTGGCGTCCGAAGATCCAATGGTGATGCGCGATGAAACAACTCGCGCACTTGCAGCAGAATTAAAAACTGCACTGAAAGAGCGTCAAGACGCAGCGCAAACTTTATGGTTATCTGACATTGCAGATGCGCTTAAGCTTGGACGCACCGTTCGTGCGCTCAAGATGACAAGTGAGCCACCAAAAGCTGGGCAACCGTTTCCTTCCGAGTTGGGCGCCAAACTTGCCCAAGCAGCAACCGCTGGTCTTACAACTGAAACTGCTCCCGATCGCTGGATTGCGTTGCTAGAAGCTCTTGCGTTCTCACCAATTCGTGGTCAAGTAAAACTGACCACAATGCCACAGCAGCCTTCAGAGGCATTGCTCGCAACGGTTAAGCGACTCTCCCCGTTGCTCCCCCAGATCGCTTCGCTCTTCGGCATTGAGGTTTCGCCAGGCGTAACTGCTCCGCGTCCACTACGCCCTACACGCCCAATTCGTGTGAAGCCAAAAGCGGCACCTGCAAAGCCTGTAGCAACTGAGCCTGTAGCAACTGAGCCTGTAGCAACTGAGCCTGTTTCGACTGAACCGGTAGTTGCAGAACCAGCAACAACTGAGCCAGTAGCACCGACTTCCGCTGAGTAAGCCCGATCTCATAGTCTGTACATATGTCAGACGTCGTCACCTATGAAGTTCAAGGCAAAGTCGCACTCATCACGCTCAATCGTCCAGAGGCACGCAACGCGGTAAACGGTGACGTGGCTCAGGGTCTTGAGGCAGCCATCGACAAGATGGAAGAAGATCCAAATGTTTGGGTGGGCATTTTGCGAGCAAACACTGCGGGTCAAGAGCGCCCCGTTTTTTGTGCAGGAGCCGATCTCAAGGCAATTAATTCTGGACAAGCAGGATCGCTGAATACAGCGCTTGGTGGTTTTGGTGGTTTTGTTTATCGTCAACGCAAGAAGCCAGTCATTGCCGCCGTCGACGGTCTTGCGACCGCTGGTGGATGTGAGATTGTGCTTGCCGCAGACATGGTGGTGGCAACAACACGCTCGGCATTTGGACTTGCTGAAGTAATGCGAAATCTCATTGCTGGTGCAGGTGGTCTGTTTCGACTTCCACGCGCCATTGGCCAAGCCACAGCAATGGAAGTCATTTTGACCGGACAACCGCTATCGGCGGAGCGTGCTTACGCACTTGGACTAATCAATCGATTAGTCGAGCCAGGCAAAGCAGAAGAGTCGGCTTTCGAGTTGGCATCACGCGTTTGTCTCGCCGCACCACTTGCCGTTTGGGCATCGCGCAAAATTGTATTGGCAGCAGCTTACGAAAATGACGAGACGCTGATCAACATGACAAATGCAGAGTTTGGAAAAGTTCTGCAATCAGAAGACACCAAAGAGGGTCTGACGGCATTTATCGAAAAGCGACCACCAGTGTGGCAAGGCCGTTAAAGCGTTTTTGAAGCAATAAGCAGACGTGCTGGCATGCCAACACGTTCATAAAGATTCTTCATCTTCCTGTCGCCAGGTAACGCAAGCGCATCAAGTGTTGTGCAACCTCGACTCTTTGCAATGCGAGCAAGCTCTGCAATCAACCCAGCGCCAATTCCGATTTGTCGTGCCATCTGATCAACATAGATGTGGCTGACAACGCAACTGGTGCTTGCAGCACTGATGTCCCCTTTTGCATATCCGACAATTTGGCCAGACGTTTCTGCAACGAGAA
>Ga0214919_10005111_pt1 | contig 18810 bp, 22 predicted proteins | sample LL1503_MetaG_FD_177994 | JGI IMG/M metagenome (GOLD analysis project Ga0214919, IMG submission 177994) | Freshwater microbial communities from Lake Lanier, Atlanta, Georgia, United States - LL-1503 | ecosystem: Environmental > Aquatic > Freshwater > Lake | place: USA: Georgia | collected...
AGCCTACGCCATCCTTTGACTTTACTACCGCACAGTAGTCGGTCTTACCGTCTCCATCTACGTCGCGCATGTAGTCATCACGACTGGTCTTGAATCCCTGGCCGACTGTAAGGGTCTTGTAACTCGTGGATGACAGGTTTTCTGTACCAGCGAGACCACAGGCAAAGAACTGCTGTTTTGAATTCGTTGAACCCTTGGGTATAAGCATGCGACAGAAATCATGATTCACTCCGAGTCCTTGGACGTCGGCGTATCCCATGACATTGCGAGGGTCCTGTATATATCCTGCTTCGTCTTCGTCGAACGATATATCGCCCCGACGAGGGAAGTAGCTTGCTAGGAAAGGATTTTCACTGACACCGATGGCGGATCTGAAGCCTTCGAAGTTAATATAGCGATAGGGCTTCCAAATATCAATACAGAGTGTAATACATAATACTGCTACTGTTATATATAGAAGTGTCTCCCAGGACATCTACTGCCACATGTTTAAAAAAATGTAGGGGGTTTGATACGCTTTAGTTTTTGGCACGCTTTTTCTAAAAGCGTTTTGGCACACTTCCTTTTGGCTACGCTTTTTTTAAAAGCGTTTTTTTAAAAAGCGTCGTAGTAGATGTATGGCGGTCGGCTAGCCGGTCAAGGAACCTACGGATGTGTATTTCAACCCACACTTCTTTGTAGTGGATCAAATCCAAAGAGAGACAGCTCAAAGGTAGGAAAAATTACCACGAAACAGGATGCCAAGAATGAACTACAGATTTCAGCCTATATCCACACCTTACCAGATGCCCATCTCTACACCGTCGTGCCTGATATCGATTCCTGTATACCACAGTCCCGTAGTAAACAATCGGACCCAGGTCTTTTGAACTGCGAATTCCTCGAAACAATGCCTCTCGAACGGACTGTACAGCTTGTGCTACCTTGGGGAGGAAACCCCCTAAGTAAAATCAATCTCAATCCTGAAGTCTTTGATTATTATCAATGCATTGAAGATGTACTAGCCGTCGGCGCATTTTTTGTATTGAATGACCTCTGTCATTTCGATATCTGGGGGCAGAATGTACTCTTCGACCGGATGAACAAGCCCCGTCTCATTGATTACGGATTCTCGTTCCAACCAAGCAAACTCGTACAGCACGATTTGTCAATGCGCTGGCGTGAAATCGGTGTAGACCACGATACGGAGACACCAGAAGTCACCTTGATGGTAGGAACACAACACGGACTTCAAGCAAGCAGTCTCGCACGGGAAGTTCAATTGTCAAAACCAGCCGTCCAACGACTTTCCGCCATATGTGGCCTCGACGCGACTCAGTGGGTACAGGATCTGGTAACCTGGACGGAAACATCCCAGAGTTTTCAACAGCATGATTGGCTAACCTGTTGGAAACTCTATTGGCCGGGATTTGATGCATGGTCAATCGGTGCCATGCTTCTACAGATTCTGGAAATACAACTAGGACAACCAAGCTTTGTAAACGATCCACGCTGGAATACAAGAAGTGATGATATAAAACGTGTGCTTACTGGGCTTTGCCATGGGAGTCCGGCATTACGTCTCGACGCCGCCGAGGCACTCAGTCTGTGGACGAATCGCGCTCACCCCTTGATCGCCGACGGGTTGCCTGGTAGCGACTGGGTTGAAGCGAAGCAGAATGCGAGGCTACATTTGAAGCGATAGAAGCAATCGCAGATCCGCCACGACGAACATCTGTCATCATATGGATGGGTTTCCCACGAGGAACACAGAAATACCCACAAAAACGTGTATACATAAGTGGCTGCTTGTGTTTCGTATATAGGAAAAAAGCTCTGTCAGGTCGTAGAATCGGCCGGCCAGAGGCATCCTTACGAGTCACATCCATGGCTCCAGGCTTATGAGACCAGTATCCATCCGGATCTTGACGCAGGAAATGATAATCGCGTTTGGGGTCGACAATCAAGGCAATCTTACTGGTTTTGTAAGGGCATTTCTCATAAAAGCTGGATGCCACAATCTTGGGGTTATCACCCCAGACCCTCGAGACCATATCCCCGCAACCCTTTTCTTTCTGTTCGGAAAACCGTTTGAATCCCGATGCGTAGCCAGGTTGATGGAACCCTACATTACACTCTGGATCATCTTTACATTTCTGTATGAGTTTACCATCGACGGCATTCATGGCATAGGCGAAACAGTTGTGGCTTTCACGCAGAGGATCCTTTGTATTCCATGCCTTCATATCAAGCACTGGTTCAAATCCGCTTGTAGGGCCCATTTCACATCTCGATTTCCGTGTTTTCATATATCGTTTGCCCTTCTGCCTTTGGTGTATCTGACACCACGGCTGGTCGGGAAGTGGTTTCTTCTGACATACTAGGGAGCATTGGCACTTCGAAATTCGAGGAAGTTCTACGAACTGTGGGAGGGCCCTTCCCATCTACAGTAGATGTCTGTTTACGAGGGACTAGACCCGAACTTAGTGAATTTCGTCTCATGGCACCCAGCCAGCCTTCAATAGTAGTCTTCTGATCGTGGGGGAGTAGGGCCAAGGCGCCTTGTTGTGTAATGGGTGTCTGTACTGCGCCAGGGAGTTTCTGATTTGTCCCATTTCCAACACCTGCAGTGTCTGTGAATTTCCAGTACTCTTCTTCAACCTGACGCATCTTGATTTTCTCGGCCATGTGCGAAAATGTCAAGAATTGATTCTCGTGTGTTGGAGGCACAGGAGCATCCTTGGGGGCATAGCGACCACTGAGGCCGATATACTGCCATCCCTCGGAATGTAGGAGTTCAAGAGTTGTATGGATGAAAAAGTATTTCTTGTCGATTTTGAATAGGGCAATAAGACCATTTGATATTGTTACACAGAGCGACAACATCCAGGCAGCCCAATATATATTATCTTGTACCGTGCCTTCAATCGATAGAAGTGCTGGTATTAAGATGCTACCGACAGTAATAATAATGCGGGCGGTGTAAAACAAATAGGTGAATCGGTTCGCTCGGGTTTGGAAACTCTGTAGAACTCTTAAATACCGCTCTTGAAGGACTGCTTTTTGATGCGGCTCAATGTCGAGGCTTTCAAACAATGTATGGAGTACTTGCGTTGGCCCCGGTTGACTTGGCTTACAGACTAAGGCCATACCTACACTAGGAGGAGTTTAGGATTCTAATCATTAAGGCTGTATGGTACGCTTTTTGATTATAAGGATTTTTGGCACGCTTTATTATAAAAAGCGGTTTTTGGCACGCTTTTTGACTATTGGATTTTTGACATACTTTTTTATAAAAAGTATATAGAGAGATGAAAGATCTCACTGACGTAGAATTGTATTACATAAATCTTGATGCCCGTAAAGACCGTAAGGCCCAATTTGAGTCACAACCTGCTCTCGCAGCGATGCCTCCTGTTACCCGTGTTTCGGGAGTACACGGCCTATCTCTTAACATACAAAGCGATGACAGAATCGGCATTCAAACCCGAGTCCAGGTGACAACACAATACCGTAGATCTCACTACGAGATTCATTCGAGAGGTGCCGTTGGTGCGTCGTTTTCCCACATTAAAGCCTGGAAGATCTTTCTCGAATCTGGCGCAAAGTACTGCCTTATTATGGAAGACGACGTACAACTACCCGGTGCGTTTTCCATGATGGTTCGGGATTGTATGAAAGACCTACCGCCGAAGTGGGATATATGGATTATGGGATGGAATCATACTCCTGGTGATATGAATGTCAGATCAACACACTCTACTATCCGTGAAGTACTACACTTTACTGGGGCACACTGCTATGTTGTATCAAGAGCCGCAGCAAAGATACTCGTCGACGAAGCATTTCCAATCGAAACACATATTGAACACTACATGAGCAATGTCTCATTTCTTCATGGTCTCAAGATTATTCGACACACGAGTCTCCATATGCCCCAAGTAGACCGTGTGTTAAATATTTCGGATGTCAGAAAACCTGAGGGATGCCCTACATGTGTTGTCGACGACAATGAGCATGCCATCAATGCCAGAAGAAATAATGTCAATACAGTTGTATAACGCGTCATAGTAAAAAATTGAAGCCCAGCCTGCCATGTATGTCTAGTAGACCCACATGACAAGTATTTACCCCTACACATATTCCTCCGAGGGCACGGGACCCTGGTGGGGAATCAAGTGCTCCAGGGATTTCTATGAGACTATCGTACGTAATTTAGCCGATACAGAAACAACACGTTGCTTTGTGTATCTTACAACGGTACGAGGGAATACCTTGGTTGTTGCGATTGAGGGGCCACACAATGAGGGCAACAATATCTTCGCACCCGATTGGGTATTTACACGCCTCGGAATTGAGATCGGCTCGGATGTTGTCATGGAAGCCATCTTGGAGCCACTACCCAAGGGTACGTCTGTCACTCTGCGCCCTCTGACTGGCTCTACCGTCGAGGGCCCAATGTTTCTCGAGGGACTCACGGAGGCTCTGAACCAACTCGGTGTAGTTCAGGATGGTCTACTGTCTGCGATTGTTGACCCATCGATGCCTGAGGTTCACGAATTTATGGTGGAAAGTCTGGCACCGGCAACTGTCTGTCTGGCCGATGGAGAATTGCGCGTGAATTTGGAGAGAGCACTCGATAGACCTCCTAGTCCACTAACTGTGCCTGCTGTGGTACAACCTGCGGTTGAACCTGACATTCAGGAGAGCATGTTTGATATGCCATTACCAATTACAGCAGGGTTTGTGCCATTTGCGGGTAGAGGCAATCGATTGGGTGGTGTCTAAGGGCAGTCACGCTAAAATTGAAGTGTAAACCGCCATATTTTTCACTATACTATGAATAAAGTTCCAAGAGTACGTGAGAAGCCATGGACTCTCAATACGGCACTCTACGACGATTCTGATCCGAATGCTCGAACACGAATTAGCGAGATTCTCAAGATTCGCAAGATTGGTAGCATATACAAGGACCTACCCACAAGCAAGTATTTACGAGACCGTAGAACTGGCGAAGTTATTGGAATCCGTCTGAAAACGCAAGTAGCTGAGGCAGTAGTTGAACCTCAACACTCTGAAATTCAAGATGATGTAGGCGCAGTAAACGACGCAATCTACAGCGAGAATGACGAACTTCCCGATGATATTCTCGAACAACATTCAATGCCAGTTCGCGGCCCTGGTCGCCCAAAGAAGCCCATTGACTTAGTTCAGACTCTACACGAAGAACTACAGCGCAGTCGTCAGACAAACGATACGATTGCCAACTGCTTCGAATCCCTCATGCCATTGGCAGAAAAGAACAAGGTCAAAGCCAGAATTCAACCATGGTTCAAGAAGAAGATATGGCTCAAGAACTATGGTGCCGATGTATTCTCAGCAAAATGTCCTGTATGCTCGATTTCTACGATTACTATGGACTCGTTTAGCGCAGGCCACTGTAAACCAGAATCAAAGGGTGGACCTATTGCCATTGACAATATGATGGCAATCTGTGATGAGTGTAACTCTCAGATGGGAACGCACCACCTCTATTGGTTTGCCTGGCGGTATTATGCCCGCGCTCTCTGGCCCTTTCCACTGGTGTAAACCACAGGTCTAAATATTTGCTACGGTATGTAAACAATGAGCACGATATCTCAAGAACAAATTGATGCCGGCGCCGCAGCCATTTCTTTTGCTATTACTACCGCACTCGAGAATGACGATGGTGCTCTTATCGGACGCAATGGAACCATCGAACTCGAATCGATGCTGTACCCCCAGACTCGAGAGGCCCTCGAAAAGAATGCCGGTATTTTTCCATTGTCTACCATCGATACATGGCGCGACAGATCGATTAAGGCAACGAAAGAAGCCAATGTACTCGCCACGGGATGGTATGAGCCTCTCAAGAAGGCAGAAGCCCATGCCCTAACATCCTGGAATTCCAGTGCCATTCAGATTCCCCTCAGATCTCTTGAGCCGTATTATGTCGAACCCTCGAAGGCATGGACGACACTTCTAGCCGGTCACAAAGTCGCCGTCGTATCGTCTTTTACAGTGTCCGCGATGAAGCAAGTGGGAAAGCTTGACAAGCTATGGCCCAAAATGCTACCACCAACGATACGGTGGCGCTGGGTTCAGACTGGTCATCCACCGTCGGTAGCCATGGGCCGCAACGAATGGCCTCCCCATATTACATCGTGGATAGATGCCGTCAATCATGTGGTCCTAGAAGTCATTCGAACTGGTGCCAGATTTGCGTTGATCGGATGTGGAGGACTCAGCATGCCAATCGCCAAGGCACTCAAAGACCGCGGTGTAATTGCCATCGTTCTCGGTGGAGCAATACAGGTTCTGTTTGGCATCAAAGGAAAGCGATGGGCATCTCATCCCGTTATTTCCAAGTTTTGGAATGACTCGTGGATTTGGCCATCGGAGAACGAAACACCCCGTGGGTTTACAGGGGTTGAGGGGGGATGTTATTGGCAAGGGTGAAAATTTGAATTTGGCGCATGCCTACTTCATAGTATACTACTCAATGTTATCCACGGAGCCTACAAAGCGTAGAGTCCTCAAGGTAAGGAAACCAAGTGAAAATGTCATGGTTTCAACAGCTACGCAATTGCCAGTGGCACCTAGACCTGCCACACCGCCTGCTGTTGTGGTTCAACAAGCCGAGCAGCCAAAGAAGCCATCATGTAGCATTTGTACCGAACCATTCAACAAGGTAGCTAACACAGAAGTAACCTGCTGTTTCTGCGAGAAGACAGCTTGTCGCCGCTGTATACAGACATTCTTGACATCCAGTACAAATGACCCTCATTGTATGTATTGTTCGAAGGTCTGGGAGCGCGAGTTTATCGACGACAACCTCACAGCCACATATCGCATGAACGAGTATAAGAAGCACCGCGAGAACATTCTCCTCGACCGAGAGATTGCCCTGATGCCCGCAACACAACACCGCGCGGAGCAGATTCGCGCGTCGGATAAAATGTCATCCGAACTAATCCCTCCACTTGATGCTAAACTCAAAGAACTCAGCGAATCATACAATCAAATACAGAAAGAGATGAATACCATCTATAAGTTGCGCAACGATGCCATATACCAAATCCGTCTTCTCCGTACAGGCCAAGGTGAGCGTGCCAAGGTCGAAGTCTCCTTTGTCCGCAAGTGCCCAGACGGCGAGTGTCGCGGATTCTTGAGTACAGCATGGAAGTGTGGCCTCTGTTCAAAGTGGGCCTGCCCCGAATGCCATGAAATCAAGGGAACGGAACGCGATGTAGAGCACACATGTAATCCTGACAACGTCGCAACGGCGAAACTTCTCGCTAAGGACAGCCGTCCTTGTCCTGGCTGCGGTACAGTCATAACGAAGATTGAGGGGTGTGATCAGATGTGGTGTCCTCAATGCCATACACCCTTCTCATGGCGTACAGGAAAGAAGGAAACTGGTGTGGTTCACAACCCCCATTATTACGAGTGGCAACGCAAGCAAAATGGCGGTGTGGCACCGCGTGTTGCGGGCGACGTGCCCTGCGGCGGTATTCCTCATTATACTGCGATGCGTCGTGCTACGGTAGGCCTAGCTACAACAGTACAGAATCATCTTCAGAATTTCCATCGAATCGTACAGCACGTCCAGCATGCCGAGTTGCCACGCTACCACAACGTCTTCAATGAGAATGACAACCAGGATCTGCGTATTGACTATCTCCTAGGAAATACAACAACTGACCTCCTGAAGGTGGCAATCCAGCAGCGCGAGAAGAAGCGTGAGAAGGAACGTGCCATCCGACGTGCGTATGAGGTACTAGTCCAGGCCGGCACAGACCTACTAAATCGCGTTATCGCAGAGGATGACATTACTAAGAAACATGGTATTATCGATGAGATAGATGCGCTACGAATGTATATCAACGAACTACTTGCCAAGGTGAATGAAAGGCTAAAGTTGTCCGTGCCTCAATACAAGAGCGACTGGACTGCCTATTATCCCTTCAGTCCTACATACAAAAAGACACTGGAGAGACTACGAGCACAAGCGGCACTACGAGCACGGATACAGCGAGATACCGATGCTGCCAATACGCAACAGGACTAGACGCGCTCTAACTTCACTCCGAGAATACGATGAAGACTCTGAATTTGCGTTGACGTGGGACAAATCCGTCCAGACTCCCAGGCATTGCACGAGTTCGCAGGGAATGAACAGCGCATATCGAGTTCTTTTTGCGTAAGTTTTAATGCTACACGTGCCGCCGCCATTGCGGCTCTCGACTCCACACTTAGTATCTTTGGCTTTCCACAGTCTGTATCAGCAATCTTCCGTAGTTCGCTGGACCTAGACGATTGTGGCAAGGTCGGTTGTTTTGCCTTATCCTGCGGTTGAGTCTGACGACGGGTTCCCTTTAATGTAACAGTCTGCCAATCTTGTTCGGACATTTCGCTATACCGAAACAGCTGCCAGGCCACAGTTTCAATTTTTACTTGCCTATCATATAGAGTACCCCATGTATGCGGGAAATATTCCTCCGGGCCCTGTACTAACAGGAGGGAAAACACGAAAACATATAGCAGCCAAACGATATAAAACAAAGAAATCGAGACGAGTACCAAAGGGTATTCCAAAAGCGAAAGGGATGAAATGGCCAAAGGGGTCAATTGTGTATATCTGCGGTGTAAGCCGAGAGGCATTCGGCCCTTCCGATACTGCGCTCGGTGGCTCAGAGCAAGCCGTTGTACAGCTATCGAAGTGTTGGGCTAAAGCAGGCAGGGCCGTCGTCGTCTATGGTACGGTCAAAGAATGTATCAAAGATGGAGTCGAATATCGCTCGATATTCAAGTTAAATCTGGCAGACCAATTCGAAAATGTGATTTTCTGGCGTTCGAATGGCATCAGACTCTTACCCCTCATCCAGGCGAAACGGCGGCTCGTAGATCTCCATGACAGTTGGGACCCTAGAACCTATGTGCCAGAATCACAACTTCTAGCCCTGACAGACTACTGTATGGTGAAATCCGAGTATCATAGAGGCTTATACGACTATATTCCAGATTCCAAGATTAAAATTATCATGAACGGCGTTCAAGTAGACCTATTCAACAAGGTCATTCGTACTGTTCCCGAATCAGACAGGCTGCCCCATAGATGTATTTATGCCTCAACATACGAACGTGGTCTAGAGCAGATTCTTCAATACACGTGGCCAAAGATTCGAGCAGCGATACCAGATGCCACGTTCGATATTTATTACGGCATGAATCGTATAGCAAAGACACCTCTCGGAATAAAACTTACGAAACTCTTTCAGCAGCCCGGTGTAAAAGAGCACGGTCGCATCTCATTGGAGCAAGTCGCAGAAGAAAAAGCCAAGTCTGCCATCCATCTCTATGTCAGTACTAGCCCAACTGAAATAGATTGTATAAGCGTACGTGAATCCTTGCTCTGTGGATCTGTACCTGTTCTAGGAAACGACTATGTATTTAATGAACGCGATGGGATTCATATTAAAGGCAGTACAAAGAACCCGGGTCAGGCTACAACCTTTAGGAATGCGGCTAGGACAGTTGTACGATATTTGAAAGACCAAAATGCCTTAGCATTAAAGAGAGCCGAGATACGGAAAAGCGATACTATTGTTTCATGGGAACAAGTCGCGGAAAAGTGGGTGAATGCGTTCATTTAATTCCTAACAAACTACACTGGACTAATAGACTTTACAATGTCATCGTGGATCATTGCAAAGAGTATTCCTAAAAAGAAGGTAGCACAACCTATTACACAGTATCACAATACCGAAGTATCAAGCGATATACCATCGATCTATATCGACACTCTTGCGGCATACATCCATACTCAAAAAATGGGTGAGACATGCTCTATCTGGGATCCGTCAACCATTTTGTCAGTAAGCCTACAATACAATCCACAGATAAAACTCTTGAAAGAAAAGCCCGACGCACCTGCTTCGAGTGTTTCGTCGTATTCTCCTAGCTTGGCACCGATGAAGTTGAAAGATATACAGAAGTTTGCTCTAACCGTCCTACAGTACAATTCCAACTTCAATCAGTCTGTAAAGCAAGTACTTGATAAAGGAGGTATTCGACAGGTATTCGATGTTGGCATACATATTACTGGCCCCCCCGGTGAGAATATTCAGATCTATAGTGAGATTCTTAAGGCATACCAGGCCAAATCCAAAAAGACTACTCTTTCTATCTACGTCATGGCAGATTCCTACGCTACAGTACTGGCACTTCAACAGTCAGGTCCACCCTCTTGGAAGATAGTAAGTCTGAGCAGGACGCCAGCAAAAGAATCTGTCGAAATATTTATACAGATGATGGCCGAGGTTCAGATTCTATCATTGACACCAGCTCTTGTCTTGGATTTCAGCAAATCGCTAGACAGACTCGTATATTTACTCCAGCGTTCTCCCACTGGATTAGATTTCTTTAAAGAGATTAAGGATAGACAATGGACCTTGATATAGGATATGACTGGGAATTGACACCAGGTCTACCACTTAGCCTTAGTACGGGCGATACGAGTTATACGAGTCTTATAATTATTATGGTTTTATGGTCTATACAACTGTACTTTATATTTCGAACAGTATTATAGATACATGGACGCAAAGAAGTTCTTTAAAGTACGTGCTTCTGAAAATCCTCTTATGACACGGAAATACAATGGTGTCAAAGAGGGATGGGGGGAGTATATGAATGAGCCTCCGCCTATACCTGAGCCTCCGCCTATACCTGCTAACTGGCCAAAGGATGCGAAATGGGTCTGGCATCCCAGGCTCATGCAGCATGTGAAAGGATTGAAAGAATTTAATTATGCTTATAATTGGATGGATTGGAAGAAGGCTAACCCTCCGCCTATACCTGCTAACTGGCCAAAGGATGCAAAATGGGTCTGGCATCCCAGGCTGAATAAATATGTGAAGGGATTGAAAGAATTTAATTATGCGTATGATTGGATGAATTGGCGGAACAAACACAAAAAGGGCACGCATACGTATAGAGGTGGAAAGTACTCAAGGCGTAGAAGTCATGGCAGAAGTTCATCAACACGGAGATATCGTTAAAAAGCGTTTTTTGCCATGCTTTTTTTAAAAAAGCATATAGATGGCAGGACAGTTCCATGCCGAAGTAATCAGCGATACTCATCTGAATATGTGGAAATATACAGATGAGCAGATTAGCGCCATTTTTCCCGGAACTACCCCAACCCTGATTTTAGCAGGAGATATCGGAGATCCCGATGACGCATCCCTACACAAAGCCCTACAGATTGCCTGTAAGAAATATAAGAAAGTCATTTATGTACCTGGAAATCACGAATTCTACAATCGTGTACAAGGATCCAAGAAAACACCCGCCAGTGTTCTGTCCTGGTTCCAGCAACTCGACGACCAATGGTCAAATTTCCATTTCTTTTATCGCCGCACAGAAGTCATTGATGGTGTTCGAATTATAGGAGCAACAGCATGGTCTACCTCACAAAAAATGACTCTCTGGTCAAACACGATAAGTGAAGAAGGAAAGAAAGACGTCGACTATATACAGCAGGAGTTAAGCCGCTCTAAGGAGCCAACACTAGTAGTATCGCACTATCCATCAACCCTTCGTGTACTTCAAGACGGGTTCAAAGATAAAATAACACAATTTGACTATGCCCAGGATCTCGAACGGCTCTATGTTCCTCCCCTCGATACATGGATATTCGGCCACGTCCACCAGAAACACGACTTCATGCTACCATATTCCTCCCTACAAGGGAACGGCGAAGTCCGTATACTATGCAATCCCTATGGATATCCGAGCGAAGGCATTACGGCATCTATTCCAAAACCGTTTTCGATTCGTAGGAAAGCCGAGGCAAAATCTCTCTATGGTATGTCTTATCGAACTCTATAATACTATCTCTGAAATTCGGACTCGGACGAAACGCAATTGGTCGAATACTCTGTATATACGCGATTGCCTGTTGCCATGACATCCCTTTTGTCGCAATTAAATACATGGCAACAGCTGCGGCGGACCGCTGCATTCCAGCGAAACAATGAACCAATATTACATTCCCCTTGTTATGCTGTTCAAGCATCTTATATACTATCTCTTGTGACCACAATGTCATATTCCTGATTTCGTCCGCCTGTAAATTGTCGTCAATGGGTATACGATACTGTTTTTGAATACGTGGTGAGAATGGCAAATCTTTTGTAATATTAAATACAGTGGACACTTTATTTCGTACTAACCATACATCATCTTTGGCGGCATTTCTATCGCCTAGCCACACACCTGGTACTATCTCATGGGCCTGAGGAACTTTTGCCATACTGTTTACCGCTACAACTAAAAATGAAAGGGTTTCACGTAGAAACCGTGGACAACACGTATGAAACATTCTAAGAATTACCTGACCATCCATTTGTATCGCAGGGACGAGGCTCTCGCTTCTATACGGTGGGCTATACTATCTCGCAATTATACCGAGGCAATCTTTTGGGGTCTCGAACTCTACGATTCAAACATGGAACACGATGCCATACAGGTCCTGGCATCAACATGGGTATCACGAATCGGATTTGGTTCCATTGCCGCCCTACAATCACTGCAGAGTCTCGATACGGCCGATAGGGAAACATGGTGCCAGACTCTGATGGCCTGGTGTCGCATTCGTGTCCATGATACAACGATATTTCACATTCTTCTCCGGGGGTCTAGTTATACCTGGCAACCACGCTTCGCACATTCAAAGGAATATCGAACTCTCAAGTCCGCACTTGAAGACACCCTAGAACGACGGAAACTTCTCGAAGCCTGGTACATTTCTCGTGGTATGACACCCGCCTCTCAATGGACCATATTTGAACATATGGCAAAACAGAAAGGTCTTGAATCACAGTACTCTATCATACGAGCATCTGTACTAACTGACGTCGAGAAACGAGCAGCAGTATGCGGGCTTCTTACACTAAGACCTGTCACTTCCGCAGATGAGGGTTTGCCTACTGGGGGTCTGCCCACTGAGGGTCTGCCCACTGAGGGTCTGCCCACTGAGGGTCTGCCCACTGAGGGTCTGCCCAATGGGGGTCTACCAATTGAACTCGCCGAGGCTATTGCCTCATGGGATGCCGAGGATTCCCTACGAAAGCGACGAGTCTTCAAGGTAAAGCCCGAGGCAATTACATACAGTTGTCAACGCAGTTCACAACCCGTATCAGAATCAAATGAAATTGAAATACAAGATAACTTGGAAAAAAGCCTCGTAGAGTCGCCATATTGGCAAGAGGTATTGAACTCACAGATGAAAACTACGAAAATCACAGATACAACCATCGAAAGAGAACGAGAGAAATTCTACGAAGTATTCTTTCCGTGTGATATCCCAGACGAATGGTCAAGCGCAGATAGAGAAAAATCACACGGTCGAGGTCTCGGTAAAACGGAAGAACAGGCTTGTAACCAATATGTACATGCCACAGTCCATGGGTCAACAACCCTTGGACTATGGAATTCTATCGTACCCAGCGATATAGTAAGCCTCGATTGGCCTACACTCTATAGTAAAGTCCATACAATACACCTGCCAATCAAACCTACTACAAAGGAATTCATGATTGTTTAGTAAAAAGAGTAGCAATACGATCAATATCTTGATGATCAATCGGGTCATACGTTGTCACGCAGGCCCGTACAACTCTCGGCATATTTGATGCCCTAGAGATACTACAGAATACTCGGCCTGTTAAGCGGTCCTTTGTGAATGTCAAACATGTCTCTTCCTTGCCAATAAACACAAAGATATTCTCGGCAGGACTATAGGTATCTTTCAACGGAATCGAATACGACGCCATATTTTTCGCCAAATCGACGGTCGTAACGAGAAATCCTACTGTGTCATCCGTGAATCTACAAGAATCGATGGCAAGTGAGGGGAGCGGTGTGACGGTATCAGGGCGCACAAGGGGACGCACAGTCTTTACCTTTAACGTTGACTCAACAAGACCCATTCTATCTAGAACATATCGAAATGGTTTAGATGCTCTCTAGTACGCGTTCCCCCTGTAAAATAAGTTGACGAATTTCTAGTTGTAGTCTGGCCAATTCGATAAAGTCCTTCATATTTGTCGCAATATAATACCGCCGTGTTACCTTTAACCATTTTTGAACATACAAAGGAATGTTTGTAAAATGAACTAACCTGGCAAATTCATTAATAGCCACAGCAGATAACTGTGAGCTGTAGGCATATTTATCAAAGAGATCAATCACCATATCTTTTGCCACATTAGTTAAGGGACCCTTAAAAAATGTGATAATTGCCTGATGATGTAGTTCTTGGTTAAATCGCATTTCAAATATACTTATCTCACATTCGCATGCGATATAGCGATCCAGCATCCATGAATATTCTCCATACCGTCTACATTGTTGATGAATTGATACTAATTGCCCGTACGTGAATTCCGTATTGGATAATGTATTTACCGGGTCTTGTGGCTCAGGAAACATATAATCCGATAAGAGAAGACGGTGTTCAATTGTTCGTTTTAGACTCGATGCCTCGTAGACATAGGAGGTTCTCTGCTTATAATCAATGACGTACACGGGTTGTATCGGAGGTTCAAGTGTCACAGTGTCCACCGTATTTTTAATATTTCGAATACACTTCTGTATACGCCAGTTATAGACGAGTTTCTTCAGATATCGATTACACTTTCGAATCTTTTCATAGATTAGCTTTACTTTCTTGTACTCATTGCGCTGTAAGTCTGTGTAGCGTTGAATGACAGATAGCACACACTTCGGCGGTTTCCACTCGGAGCCATGGAATGGACTGGCTGGAGGTAATAGTGACCTAGAAGGGTTCTTCATATAGATGCCAATATGCGCCAATGCCGTATCAATAGGATATCTATCAAAAAAATGGAATTTGTTGGAAACAGAGGGAGGTACCTTGATTCCCGATGGAATATGCCAACGTTGACCGATATATGGTTTAAATTTATCATAAATATCTCTTGCTGAACTTGCCGTCTTTTTACGATGTACTATAGACGATATAGTTGACTTTTTTACGTTTGGCTTTTTGACCTTTGGCTTTTTGACCTTTGCCTTGCTGACTTTTTTTGAGTTGGATATCGTTGCTACTCTTGGACCTGGTACGCCGACCTGAAACATCTTAGACTAGAGTACGCCGTACTGGTTTAGGCTTAGGCTTAGGCTATTCGATCTCAAACAGTGTTAACGTATCATCCTTCCAGGTACCACAGGGATTTCCATCAACTGTATACACCTGTTCGCCACTGCACATATACGTGGAGTCCGGTGTCTGTAGACGTTGAACAGCTTCTAAGGATGCTACCTGGTCTGTCTTAGACGATAGATGATTGGCACACGTATCCCCGAATGTCGTACATCTACATCTGGTGTATGTAGCCCCTTTCTGAACGAACGCCTTACACTGATACGTGCTATCTTCATCGGGTACAATGGCAAATTTCCCCCTCTCCTCTTTCTTTAGCAGTTGAATCAATGCCTGAGGTGGAACCCCGAGTTCCACAGCAATATCTTTCGCAAGTGCGAGTGCCTTATTGAAGAGAACGCCATCGAGACTCTCCCACAACCCCTGTTGAATCGGATATGGCTGCATGGTGTTTGATGCGTTTACTATTCGCTCTAAACTTTCATTTTTTACAGCAAGTATATTAACATGGTATCACCATCCGAATGGGGACCAAACGCCTGGGAACTTCTACATGGGCTTGCTGAGCGTGTTGGTAATCAATCGTCTCTTATCCTTATTCGAGATGAGCAGAATGCCATTCGTCTGACTCTAAAGAATCTATCGGCCCTTCTCCCTTGTAGGACTTGCCAGGGACATTATCGTGAATGGCTTCATAAACATCCTCCCGAGAAGTTCCTACAGAAATCTGGAGCCTATTTACAAGATGATATGCGAGATTGGGTATTCCGACTTCACGAAGATGTAAATCAACGTCGTGAAGTTGTATCTGGTATTTTAATTGAATCTGTGTCTGAACGCTATAAATCTGTAGACCTACGCAGGTCTGCCCTACAGTTGAAGCAGATGTATACTCGGGGTGTGGCGGCACGATCTCTAAAGCCAGACGAATGGAAGGTCGCCTGGAAACATCTCGACACGCTTCTACGCTATATTGGCGTCTAAGGTCTATGTTTGCTCTGCGGTACACACTACAGGGTTGCGAGACATTGCCGACGTAGGTAGGATCTGAGATAAAATTCCGAATAAATCTGATGCTCTCGAACCGCACTTCCGTGAAAAAGAATACATACCAAACCCTATTGCTGCGGCACCGAACGCCGCAAAGAAACTTAGTATCCAACCAAGTGTTCCGAATCCCTCACATGTACTTGCCAGTCGGAAACGAACAAACAGAAGAGCAAGAAAAAATACGCAGGATGCCACGATAACATAGATGGAATGTGATCTACGCTTCTCGATATTAATAGAATTAGCATTGGTTTCTGATGGTGTATTGAGACTATCGACCGCATTTGATATCGCATATCCGATAAAAAACCCCATACTCATTAACCAGAAACTAGGTACTGAGGCAGTCGATGAGACATCTAGAGAACCGATCGAAAGCCTATCATTGGATTTTAATATATTACACGAATCACCTGTGTTTCGTTTCCAAGATGGATCCATTTTCATTGACGGAGTCCACGATAATACTGTACCAATAATCTTTTGTAGACCCCATGTATAAAATGGTATAACAAATATTAGGCCCGCCGCAAGATTCGCATGTGCGACAGAGCCGGATGCGATTGTAAATAATAGTGAAGTTGACGCCAGTACAATCGGAAATTGTTGAATGCCACGGAAGGTATATTCTTTTATTCCTCCTATGACACTTGAGGCTGAAACCAGCGACATTCTACCTTGCCCTGTACTTTAAAAAAAAGCCAGCAAAAAACTCCTGTGCTTTACTACGCAGGTCCACACACATACATCGACGACTTACCAGACTCACTTGGTGTAAGAATCATCGGCAAGTTCAATATATTAATACCACCACGACCAAACACTACGGTATTCTGATTCATTAAAGCAACTCCAGCAACAGCACCAAGTATAACGGAAAGGAATAAAGGGCCAAATGTTTCACATCCATATGTGATTCTGAAGGCGAACATGGCAATAACTAGGAATGAACTCAATACGACGGCTGCTGTAGTGCGTGCCTGAAGGTCCCCACCAAGTGTTGTAATCTCATTTTCAAATTCCCTTACAGACGAAATAATATAGCTTATAACTCCTGTTAAAAAGAACATTACCGGAGAAGGGAAAGAAGATGGTATACCAATATGCTCAAGTAGAGATATTCTCATTGAATTTGGAAAGACGAATCCAGGTTGACATATACCTTCTAAGGCGTGTATTCCTGCTCCAACGGATTGAACACTCGCAAAGATATTCGCAGCCAGGCGTTGAAACAACATCAGTTCAATCATTGTTATTAGTAGAACACCATACGATTGACTCAAACTTAATAAAGCTAACATACTTGTTCCTAGTACAAGGCTGTCCGGAAGTAAGCGAAGCGATTCAGTTATAATTGGTATAATACCCCCTGTAAGAATTTTTGTCATTTCTTTGTATTTTTCCAGTATTACTGAACCGGACATATAAGGCCTATCTACCTTACTACTATAAAGCAATGGGAATACCATCGTATTACAGGACACTGATATCCAAAATACCTCATGCGATTCAGAGATCTGCTCCAGCGAAGGTTGGGACTCTCGTTATTGATATGAATTGTATGATTTATCATGTACTCCGTGAACCCGCAATGATGGCACACAAGTACCCTGGAGCCGCCGAGCTCTCCCTCCATCGCTCCTGGGAACGGAAACTTCAAGACGAAGTCTGTTCGTATTTAACACATATCTGGAAATCGGCTGGGGCACCAACACAGGTCTATGTCGCCCTTGATGGCGTTGTTCCCTACGCGAAAATCAAGCAACAGAGATATCGCAGATTCAAGTCTGCCTCTGCTCATACTAGTGAGGATGAATCCTGGGATACGAATGCCATTACACCAGGTACGGACTTTATGACCGCCATGGGAAATGCCCTCCGTTCTTGCGGCTCGAAGCATGGGTGGAAAATAAGCGACACCGATGAACCAGGCGAAGGAGAGCATAAACTTATTCAATGGCTTCGTACGTCCACCATTCCAGAAGGGCCTATTGTTGTATACGGCCTCGACGCCGATTTAATCTTATTATGTTTGCTGGCCGGAACTAGCAACGTAAATAACCCTATTTACCTACTCCGTGAGGCGATGGCATTCGGAAAGATGATTCGTCTAGAGGGGTCCAGCGAAGTAGAACTCGGATTCTTTCAAGTCAATACATTGCGCGAATCACTTCAGCGAGGGAAAGAATGGACCAAGCATCAATTCTACGACTACATTTTCGGTATGTCCTTCTGCGGAAATGATTTCCTACCGACAGGTCTATCCCTGCGAATTCGCGACGAAGGCCACGCGATTCTCTTGAGCTGCCTCGAGTCCCTATGGAAATCGAGAAAGCACCTTGTTACCATGGGAGAAGACGGTATTGCCAAACCGAACCCTGAGGGACTTCTGGCATTCGCCAAGTGGATATCTGGTCAAGAAGAACGCCTTATTCTAACAACAATAAAGCGTAAGATGACATCGAGAATGGGAGAGTCAGAAGAAGACAATCTGCCATTGCGAGAGCAAGCAGAGAAGCCGCTCGTAGAAGGCGGTGTGGATAGACTTCGGCTATGCGCAACCTGGG
>Ga0214919_10005113_pt1 | contig 18805 bp, 23 predicted proteins | sample LL1503_MetaG_FD_177994 | JGI IMG/M metagenome (GOLD analysis project Ga0214919, IMG submission 177994) | Freshwater microbial communities from Lake Lanier, Atlanta, Georgia, United States - LL-1503 | ecosystem: Environmental > Aquatic > Freshwater > Lake | place: USA: Georgia | collected...
CCGACAGGAATCGAACCTGTGCACCCGCCTCCGGAGGGCGGTGCTCTATCCCCTGAGCTACGGGGGCTCATGAGCATGAGTAGGTTATCAGCGGGTGCAGTTATCTCGCCTTACTGTCAGAATGAGACCTATGAGTTCAATCGCATATTTTGCAACAGGTTGCTTTTGGGGTGCTGAGCGCCGCTTTTGGCAGTTGGATGGAGTGAAGCAAACTTCAGTTGGCTATATGGGTGGTACGCGTCCAAACCCATCATATGAACAAGTGTGCACAGGAGTAACTGGTCACGCTGAAATGGTTGCAGTCACATTTGATGAGTCAAAGGTGAGTTATCAGCGATTGCTAGAAGAGTTTTGGACAATGCATGATCCAACATCTTTAAATCAACAAGGTGGCGATATTGGAACCCAATATAGAAGTGCCATTTACACAACCACACCTGAGCAATATGTAATAGCTGTTAATTCACGTAATGTGTATCAAAATGCTTTAACTTCTGCAGGTTTAGATGAGATTGTGACAGAGATCAAGAGTGCTGAAGGAGTTCCATACTACTTAGCTGAGGAATATCACCAGAAGTATTTGCTAAAAAACCCTAATGGTTATGACTGCCACTCAAGCACAGGCATCGCATACCCAAACGCTGGAATACATGCATGAGTGAGAAAAACTATCCTGTTCAGATAGATGAAGCGGCTCTAAAGGCAAAATTAGACCCACTTTCATATGAAGTCTTACGCAACGCTGCTACTGAACGACCATTTACTGGTGAATACACAGACACTGACAAAGTGGGTGTCTACAAGTGCAAAGCGTGCAACGCCCAACTTTTCCGTAGTGAAACTAAGTTTCACTCTGGATGCGGTTGGCCATCCTTCTATGCTCCAACTTCAGATGATGCTGTTGAACTCATTGAAGATCGTTCACTATTTCCACGGGTCAGAACTGAAGTGCGATGTGCTGCCTGTGGTTCGCACCTAGGTCATATCTTTAAAGGTGAGGGTTATGACGTCCCAACGGATGAGCGCTGGTGCATTAACTCTGTCTCATTAATCCTTGAGGATATTTAGTAGTCCAGCCCGCGGCTTTCATGAACTGCTTGATAGCAATACCAGGCAACAACACTTCGGTATGGATGCAGTTTCTCACCCTTTACATCTAATTCCTTCGCCAGAGTTTCTTCCTTGTTCTTATGGACCAAGTCCCAACCCCGGCGCACAGCTAAATCTCCAGTGGGCCAAACATTCAAACGCCCCAATTGAAACATCATAAACATCTCAACAGTCCAGCGCCCTATGCCCCATAGTGAAGTTAACTTCTCATAAATCTCCTGATCATCATGGATTTCATCGATGGTATCTATGGCAATTGATTTATCGGCAACAGCTCCAGCTAAGCCCTTTAATGTGCGAGCTTTTGCACCGGATACACCTATTTCTCGAAGTGCAATCTCATCTAGTTTGATCAGTTTATTTGCATTTATCGTTCCCTTACAAAGATCAATCAAGCGCCCATGAATAGTCTCAGCAGCCTTTACAGCTAATTGTTGGGAGATAACTGAACTAACCAAAGATTCAAAATGAGACTCTGTTGGAGTACTTCGGCCGATTGTGCACAGGGGGCGACGAGCAATCAGTGGTGCAAATTTGCGATCCATCTCTGCAACTTCGGCAACTATACGTCGCATCTTTTGTGCAGAGTGGACCGCCATAGATTAAAGGGAGAAAGTTGGGTATTCGTCAGTAACCATTAGTAGGGCATAGCCGACAATTCGATTCCAGTAAGCGATTGTTCCGACTACACCTTCTGCACACCACTCAGGATAGTTTCCTGTTAGGACAACACTTACCCAAGCAAAAATTGTAAGAAAAAAGGCGTAGATAGCATAAATCAGACCAACGAGGTAGAGAGGAATCGCCAAGAACCACTTCACTAGAGGCAAGTAACGGTTAAGGGTTTTTGGATCTACTTCTGGGAAAGTCACACTCACGACATCATTTTCTTCTAATGAAGGATATTCATCTGTTAATACGAGCAGATAAGCATCAACTCGAGTTGAAAGAGATAGGAAAGCCTCATTGAAAGCCAATAAATATGATGGATATGCCTGGCGGAAAACAATTGACAGAGCTACAGGCAGAACAAAAAACCCTGCTGCCCATGACATGTTGCCGGAATCAAACTGCTGTGGAGCAAAAGATAAAATGTAAATCGCTATTGGCGCGATAAGGATGAGGCGAAAAAATGCAGTTGTGCGATTTCGCTCGGTCAGGGACACATCAATCTGGGTTTCAATTTGATTACTCATAGTGGTCAATTTAGTCCTAAATGAGTGCGAGGTATTGCCAATTGCAGTGTTAATGCCCTATTTTGCAGTCTCTTGCGGAACTATTTGCAGGTTTTTACAGTATGCGGGGGCAGTTGATGGCTGGCATTAAGGAAGTTGCGGAGGAAGCGGGAGTCTCCACGGCAACTGTTTCACGCGCTCTTCGAGGCCTGCATCATGTAAATGATTCCACTCGCGCAAAGATCATTGCAGCTGCTGAGAAATTAAGTTATCCGCTCACACCCTCGAAGGCAAATACTGCCTCTGGACGGACAAATAGCGTTGGAGTTGTAGCACCATATATCTCGCGTTGGTATTTCTCTCAAGTTATTAGCGGTGCCGAACAAGCTTTGCGCGAAGCTGGACTTGATCTTCTTCTTTATAACTTCAGTCAAATGAAGGGCCGCGAAAGGTTATTTCAACATCAACTACTAAAGGGACGCGTTGATGCACTTATTGTTATAAGTTTGCCACCCACAGTTGAAGAGTTTGATTCAATGCTTAGCCTTGGAATCCCAATCGCACTTGTAGGAATGGAACATGAAAAATGCGCTTCAGTAAAAATCGATGATATCGCTGGAGCGCGCTCAGCAACTCAACACTTAGTTAATCAAGGGCACAAGAAAATCGGATTAATGTCAGGACGCCCTGATGATCCATTTAACTTTAGTGTTCCCCAAGATCGTCGAAAAGGATTCATGCAAGTACTGGCAGAAAATGGCCTTGAATGGTTACCGCAACGCGAAGTCCACGGCGATTTCACAATGCACACTGCTGCCCGCGCCATGGATGATTTATTAGCCCGACCAAATCGCCCCACCGCAATTTTTTGTGAATCAGATGAGATGGCCTTGGGCGCGATACAAGCACTTCGTCGGCATGGACTTAAAGCTCCAGATGATATTTCTATTGTTGGCTTTGATGGCCATGAGATGGCAGAGTTTTCAGAGTTAACAACAATTGAGCAACCAGTGCAATTGATGGGTGAAATGGCAGCGTGGTCGATTATGGAGAGATTGCGCAAACCAAATATTGATCCACCTTCACTCGTACTTCCAACAACTTTAGTTGTGCGAAATTCAACAAGGCGTATTAGCCCAGAAGAAGCCTAGTTTTAGCCTCTTTCACTAATTGAGCTGGGCAGGGTAACCTAGCCGCTATGTCGGATAACAATGTTGTCGCACCTTCGCTCAGTGAACTTCTCACCCACAGCTCAGAAAAATGGCGAGGATTTGCAGCTGATGTTCTGCCGCTTCCAGTTATGGAAATGGACTTTCCGATAGCGCAACCAATCCGTGATGTTTTGATCGAAATGGTGAATCACTCAGACCTTGGTTATTTAGGACCAGTTCCTGAACTAGCCGATGGCTTTGCTGCATTCTGTGCAAAGCGTTGGAGCTGGGAAATAGATAAGTCGCAGGTAAGAATTGCAGCAGATGTTGGAGTTGGTTGTGTAGAAGTTTTGCGTGTCTTCACGAAGCCAGGTGATCGCATTCTTATCAATTCTCCTGTCTATCAAAATTTCTACAACTGGATCAACGAAGTAAAGTTAGAAAAGGTTGATGTTCCTTTCGTGAACTCTGGATTACAAAATGACAATGTAAATCCATGGAGTTTGGATCTTGACGAAGTTGAAAAAGTTTATGCCTCTGGCATCAAGGCGCACCTTCTTTGCTCTCCACATAATCCATTGGGCCGCATCTACTCCCGAGAAGAACTCACTCGAATTGCAGACATGGCCAAGAAGTATGGTGTCACAGTTATAAGCGATGAGATCCACTCGCCATTAGTTTTTAAATCACATGAATTTGTACCATTCTTGGCAATTAGTGACACAGCCCGTGAAGTTGGTGTTGTAGTAACTTCTGCCTCTAAAGGTTGGAATATTGCTGGGCTCAAGTCAGCTTTAATCGTTTCCCAAAATGCGAAAATTGATGAAGTACTCGCGTTGATGCCGTTAGCAGTTAAATTTCGATCCTCAATTCTAGGAGCTTTTGCCTCGGCCGCCGCTTTTAAAGATGGCGGGGTCTGGCTGGATTCAGTTCTGAAAACTCTTGAAGAGAATTCAATAATGGTTCGCGATTTACTTAGCGCCAAACTGCCATCAGTGAAGACCCATTTACCCCAGTCCAGCTATGTTTCTTGGCTAGATTTAACTTCCTTGAATTTAGGTGAGAACCCAGCACAAACACTATTGGAGCGCGGCAAAGTGGCTTTTAATGCGGGACATATGTACGGACCACAAAGTTCACAGTTCGTGCGTTTAAATTACGCAACAAGCCCAACAATTTTGACTGAAGCGATTGATCGAATTGTGAAATCTTTGTAGTGAAGCAATATGACGTTGCGGTTATTGGCGGGGGCCATAACGGTCTCGTTGCAGCAACATATTTAGCTAAAGCTGGAAAGACCGTAGTCATTCTTGAAGCTAATGCCGAGGTGGGTGGAGCAACTACAAGTGTTAGAGCATTTCCCGAATATGACGCCATGCTCTCGCGTTACTCCTATTTGATTTCACTATTACCTGATCAAATAGTCAGTGAACTAGGGTTAGATTTTGAGTGTATTTCAAGAACAGTTTCTAGTTACACCCCATATTCTCGAAACGGAAAAGATTCTGGACTTTATGTGGCACGCCAATGGGACACAGAAACTGAAGCCTCCTTTATTGAGTTAGATCCAAGCGGTGCAGAGTGGGCGGCTTGGCAGGATTTCTATAAAGAGATAGCCGAGTTTGCAGTAAAAATCGCCCCATCTATGCTGCAGCCTTTAAAGAGTAGAAGTGAGTTAAAAGCAGAGATTAATATGCCAGAAGTATGGAATTACTTGATTGAGCGCCCAATCGGTGAGGTAATTGAAGAACGATTCAAGGATGATCTAGTTCGCGGTGTTATATTGACCGATGCGCTGATTGGGACCTTTTCCTCAGCATATGAAATGCAAGCAAATATCTGCTTTTTGTATCACTTGATTGGTAATGGAACTGGCGAGTGGAAGGTTCCACGCGGTGGAATGGGCGCACTGGTTAAAGAGTTAGTGCGGGTGGCCACTTCTGCTGGAGTTGAGATAAAAGTAAACGCTCGAGTTAAATCTGTTGCTACAGATAAAGAAAATGCAATTCTGAGATTAGAAGATGGATCCTCAGTTACATCTAGCTTTGTATTGAGTAATGCTGCACCTCAAGTTTTAGCTCGATTACGTGGAAAGACACCACCGATAAGTCTTGAAGGTTCGCAGATGAAGATCAATATCTTGTTGAAGTCTCTTCCTCAATTAAAATCTGGAATAGACCCACGATTAGCTTTTGCTGGAACTTTTCATGCTTTTGAATCTTTTGCTCAGTGTGAATCAACATATCTGCAAGCTAAGGGTGGTGCTATGCCAGAAATGCTTCCTGTTGAAATGTATTGCCACACGCTCACTGATCCATCAATTCTTAGTGCTGATCTGCAGGCGCAGGGATATCAAACACTGACACTTTTTGGATTGCACACACCAGCTGCACTCTTTAATACTGATAATGAAGGGGCTAAAGCTGCCGCACTCAAAGCTGCTCTAGCCTCACTCAATCAATATTTAGTAGAGCCACTTGAGAATGTTATTGCAGCAATTGAAGTTAAGTCACCGCTAGATATCGAGAGCGATGTTGGCCTACCGCGAGGCAATATCTTCCATAAGGATTTGAGTTTTCCATTTCGTGAAGATAGCCAGCAAACACGCTGGGGAGTAGAAACTGATGATCCACGTATCTTTATCTGCGGCGCTGGAGCAATCCGTGGCGGTGGAGTCAGTGGCATTCCAGGACACAACGCTGCAATGGCAGTGCTTGAAGCATCAGCATAGGATTAGCAGATGAGCAAAAAGATTGAAACCAGCGCAATTACTGCCGGACGTCCAGCAGTCACACCAGATGCACCACTTAATCCTTCAATTGATTTAACGTCAACTTTTCACTCAGGTGGTCCGATTGGTTATGGCCGTTATGGAAACCAAACATGGACATCGCTAGAAGATGCAATAAGTGAGTTAGAGGGTGGACAGACTCTTACTTTTTCTTCTGGCATGGCAGCTATTAGTGCGGTTTTTTCAATTCTTCCAGTAGGTGCACCTATCGTTGCATCAAATCAAGGCTATAGCGGTGTGATGAGTTTGTTGAATTCTTTTCACACAAGCGGTCGTCTGGAAGTTAGATTCGTAGATGTAGTAAATACTCAAGAGGTAATTGATGCGATGAAAGGTGCAGCTCTGGTTTGGCTAGAGTCGCCAACAAATCCATGTTTAGATGTGGCTGATCTTCCTGCTTTGATTAGCGCAGCAAAAAAGCTAGGAATAGGTGTTGCAGTCGATAACACCTTCGCAACTCCACTTGTGCAAAATCCGCTGGCAATGGGCGCTGACATTGTGATGCACTCTGTTACTAAGTTCTTATCTGGCCATAGTGATGTTTTGATGGGATCACTCTCAATTAGTGATCCAGCATTATTTAAGCGTCTGCATGATTCACGTAGCTTTAACGGCTCTATTCCAGGTCCATTTGAGGCTTGGCTTGCACTGCGTGGATTGCGCACATTCCCGCTGCGTTTTAACAAGTCACAAGCAAACGCTAAGGAGTTAGTAAAACGACTCACGAGCCATCCAAAAATCTCACGTGTTCGCTATCCAGGTTTTGGTGCCATCGTTTCTTTTGAAGTTGATGGAACTGCAGAACAAACCCAAAAAGTCTGTGAATCATCAACAATGATTGCTCATGCCACATCATTGGGTGGAGTTGAGTCACTATGGGAGCGCAGACGCCGCTGGCCAATTGAATCTCCAACCGTTCCAGAGCAGCTCATTCGTCTATCAGTGGGCTGTGAGCACGTTGATGACATTTGGGACGACATAACTAGGGCTCTAAACGCCATCTAGGGCGGGAAATCGCAATAGAGAGTATTTTTGTCTCATGATTAAAGCCCTTCGCCGGACCATTGCAGCAGTAACTGTTGCTGTGTTGGCTTTTCGCGCCGTGGGCTCATTCCTTTCATGGATAGAACACCAAGAAGATACTGCGGCAGATACGTGGATCGATGAAGATGAGTTTGAGGATGTCTGATTCAACCTACATAGCAGGAATATGCAACATTGGACAAAAAGAGATTCGTAGAAGGCAATTTGTTGCCCTCGTTGGTCTATTTCTTTCCATATCATCTTTAATTGGAATGATTTCAGTTAGTGCTCCAACTGGTGCACGCGTGGGAATATTTCTACCTTTAATGGTGGCATCGGTGGGCTTTGTTCAGTCACGCAGTAAGTTCTGTTTGGCTTATGGTTTTGCTGGCACGTTCAATTTCGGCAAACTTGGCGATCTTTCCCGGGTGAGTGACCCACAAGACAAAGCAGCAGATCGAGCTACAGCGTTAAAAATTCTTGGAAAATCTTTTCTCCTTGCTTTTATAGCAACATTGGTGGTTCTAGTACTACCCTTTTAAACATGAAAATTCAAATTCATGCCCGTAATGCCGAACTTGCTGAAGACTTTAGAGAAATCGCAGAAGAAAAATTAAATTCTATGGAGCGTTTTGGTGTCGTTATAGACCGCGTTGAAATAGAAATACTCCATGAATCTAATCCACGTCTAGGTAAACATTCACACCGAGTGATTCTGACATCTCATGGCTCAGGGCCGCTGCTTCGTGCAGAGGCAAGTGAATTTAATGATCTTGCCGCTTTTGATGCTGCGATGAAGAGCTTTGATATTCAAATCCGTAGGATTCATGAAAAAAGTAAAGACTATAGTCGAGAAACAGTAAGGACTAAAGATATTAATTAAATTATCTCACTGCCATCTTTCCTAGTTGCAGTAAGGCTGGCTACTGTGGTGATCGCTAAGCTGCCAATAATTACGCCTAAACTAAGTTCTAGACCGACCTCTGGGATGTGGACACCGGCAATGTCATGAATACCGATGCCATGAAAAGCTTCCATAATCATTTTTGTTCCTATAAATCCCAAGATAAATGAGAGTCCTTTAGAGAGAAATACCAAGCGAGTTAAAAGGCCCTCGAGCAAGAAGTAGAGCTGACGTAAACCCATGAGGGCAAAGACGTTAGCAGTAGTAACTATGTAAGGATCTTTGGTTAAACCAAAAATCGCAGGAATTGAATCGAGAGAGAAGACCAAGTTTGTGAGTCCCAACGCGACTAGTGCAATTGCAAAAGTACTAAATCCACGCTTTTTCAATACTCCAACTACTTTGCCCTCCTTCCACTCTTCTTCTTCATTTCCTTTAGCCAACTGCCAGGCTGTATAGATGAGAAATATTCCAAAGAGAAAGAAGATGCTAGCGAAGCGGGAAATTAGTGCAGCGCCAAGTGGGATCAATAGAGCACGAATTGCAATCGTGAGCATAATTCCAAGTAGGAGAACTAACTGCTGTGCTTCTTTTTGGACTTTTAAGCTAGCTAAAATAATGATAAATACAAAAATATTATCTACTGAGAGCGCATATTCGGTCAGCCATCCGGCAAAAAATTCTTTCTGGCCTTCATTACTTACCCAGTGGGGAAGTAATGCACCAAAGACGAGAGCAGTTGCAATGTAGAAAACAGTCCAGAAAGATGCTTCGAGCATTGACGTTGCTTTTTTGCGTCGAATAACCGCAATCCCCAAGTCAAAGAGAATGACTACAGCTAGTACTGCAATTGTGATTACCCAGGTAGTGGTTGTTTCCATAGGAGAAGTCTGTCAGTTAAGCCAAGAACCAAGCTGTTGAACGTGCTGGAATGACCTTTTTTCCATCTCGAGCATCAACTGTGCCTCCACTCACGATTATTAATTTGCCTTCAGCGTCACATTCTTTAGCAGAATCTGAAAGATTCATGACCACGGTGATAGCTCCTCTGGAATATGAGAGTAATGATTCGCCCTTACTCCCGTGATAACAAGACTCGAGCCAGGTTATTCCACCTGCTCCGACTAAGAGTTTTTTGCGAAGTTCCAAGGCATTTCTATACAAATGAAGTGAACTCTTTGGATCAGCCAATTCACTCTCAACAGTTAGATCTTTCCAACTCTGTGAAATTGGTAGCCAAGGTTTTCCAGTGCTAAATCCAAAAGGAGTTGTATTTCCACTCCATGGCAATGGCACACGTGCACCATCTCTGCCCTTGATTTGCCCATTGGTTCTAAAAAATGTTGGATCTTGTCTATCTGAGTCCTCAATCTGTCCATCAGGTAATCCTAATTCCTGACCAGCAAAAACATAGGCAGAGCCAGGCAGACCAAAAACAAATAGCGCAAGTGCGCGTGCTTGCTCATCACCTATTCGGGTAGCAACACGTGGTGAATCATGATTACTCAATGCCCAGGTTGGCAGGGCATTTACTGTGGCATTGAGGGAAATAGATCTTTCAATGACATCAAATAGGACTTTAGAATCAAATTCAGCAGTTAGTAAATCGAAATTAAAGACTTGATGGAGTTCATCTGCGCGGACATAGCGTGTGGCATTTACTGGTGGATGAACCCAAGCTTCTGCAACTGCCATTATTTCACGCTCTCCATATGAATCAAAAAGCTTTCGCCATTTCCTATAAATCTCATGCACGCCTTGGCGATCAAAATATGGCACTGTAAGCAAAAGTGCGTTACGTACTTCAGCATCCATTGCCACATCAAGGCGCAAGGCGTTACTCAACCCTTGTGGGTCAGAGTGATTTATCAATACGTCTTCTTTAATTAAACCGTGGGCTACATCAATTCTGAATCCATCAACACCTAAATCAATCCAAAAACGCAGAGTCTTCTCAAAGTCAGCATTTACTTCAGGATTTTCCCAATTCAAATCTGGTTGCGAAGAATCAAAGAGGTGTAAGTAGAACTGTCCATCTGCTACTTGGGTCCAGGATGGACCACCAAAGAGTGAGATCCAGTTGTTTGGCGGAGTTCCATCGGGATTTGCATCATAGAAATGGAATCGCTCACGCTCTTTAGAACCTCGACCGGCTTTCAAGGCTGCTTGGAACCATTCATGTTGATCGGAGAAATGATTAGGAACAATGTCTGCAATTACTCGCAAATTGCGCCTATGAGCTTGTGCTATTAATTCTTTTGCGTCATCAAGATTTCCAAATCGAGGGTCAACATCGCGGGGATTAGCAACGTCATAACCACCATCTTTGTTGGGGGATGTATAGAAAGGGCTCAACCAAATTGCATCCACACCCAAATTTTTCACATAGTCCAGTTGGCTAGTAACTCCAGGTAGATCTCCCTCACCATCGCCATTGCTATCAAAGAATGAGCGTGGATAGATCTGATAAATCGTGGCTTCTTTCCACCACGGCGCAGAATTCATGAGGTGAACTTATTCGAGAGTGTTGAACACAGGCAATGTAAGAACTCTGAAACTGAGGTTAGCAAGGTCTCGCTTTTATAACGATTTAACTCTTAAGTCGAGCCTCAACATCGTGCATTAATTTATGCATGTCTTTAGTCAATTGGTGGAGTTCAGTTACTTCTTTGTGAGCTAAGTCTCTAGCTTCTTTGGCTAGTTCGAATTCAGCAAGCGTAGCGACGTGGGTCTGATTGATGGTTTCTTCAACACTTTGTGATTGTACTTTTTGGCCAACCATAATTATTGAGAGTAAAACTAGTTGTAGGAAAGTTTGTGCCACCCAAGAAACGATGATAATTGAATCACCGGATTGAATTGCTTTAGGAAGTGAAATAAGAGCGATACCTGCAAACAGATATGCACACCACATCGTTGCAACACCAGTAGTTACTTTTTGAGCTAGCCATAAGTTAAATTTCTTCACGTACTAACGATAGTCAATAATTTCCCTATTTGGTTGGAGAAGGTGAAGATTTCTTATTTTTCATTTTGTTTAGGATAGCCACCTCAACTGGCTTAATTGGCTTTACGGGTGGAGTAGGAAGAGAACCCAACGCAGCTATGGCGGCATCGCGGGCAACGCTTGCCGCGGTCACTGCAATCTTTTGATTAGTGAGAATCTCATTTTTGGATGCAGCTGTTTTTGCTAATTTCATCGCTGTGCGAGCTTCACGGTTTGCAGTTTCGACTGCAGCCATAAATATTCGATTTATTTGAGATCGCGCTTTTTCACGATTTTGAACTAATAGTCGGTATTGATCCAAATCAAATTTGTACTGATTCATTAGCATTTGATAATCCGGAGATGGCGAAGGAGAGTCATCGGCTGAAGCATGAAAGGAGGTAGAAAGGAGAAAGGTCATCACCATGACAATTAGTGCCAGCCCTCTGATTCTCATGGCTAAATGATGCATGTAAGTGTTGTGATTTTTCTGTGAAATGCCTTCAGAAAGTGACAAATTATTGGATTTACTGCTTCATCATGCAAGAGTGGCCCCATGGCACAGCTGATCATGATCGTTGACGATGAGCCGGGGGTCCGTGCCCTTCTTAATGACACTTTGCGCATCGCCGGCTTTGAGACTGTGGAAGCCACAGATGGAATGTCTGCATTAACTCTATTGCGAACCCATAAGCCTGATCTTCTGGTTATCGATATCAATATGCCTCTCATGGATGGTTTTGAATTAGTGGAGCGATTGCGAAGCTCTAATGACTTAACACCAGTGCTCATGCTCACTGCACGTGAAGATAGGGAAGACATCACCCGTGGATTAAAAATCGGTGCAGATGACTATGTTATTAAGCCGCTCAAATCTAATGAAGAGTTGATTTTGCGTATTAAAGCGATTCTACGTCGCTCAACCAAAAATACTGATACTCCTACACTGCTCTCATGTGGACCAATTTCAATCGATGATGATCAACACCAAGTCACTTTTAATGGAGAGGAAGTAGATCTTTCACCAACCGAGTACCGCCTTCTACAGATTTTGATTGAGAAGAAGGGGAAAGTGCTCAGCAAGAATCTTTTGCTAGATGAAGTTTGGGGTATTACTTTTGAATCTGAAAGTACCGTTGTGGACACCTACATCTCATATCTACGAAAGAAACTGCACCGAGATGGATTTGAAGGCATCAAGACAATTCGAGGTGTTGGATTTCAAATCCAGGAGCCTAAATAAGTCTAATGAAGAATAGAACTCGTCAACTAATTTCCACTGCTCTTATTACTTCAATTCTCTCCATTCTTATTGGTGGCTTTGCAGTTGTGAACACATATCGCAGTGAAATTGCGATGATTGATAAGCGTCTTAATCAAGTTGAAAGTGATATTCGAGTAAATCCAATGGATGCCGTCAGTATCGCCCTGCTGAGTATTGAACAAAACAATTTTGATTTTACTTTAGGTTTTGCAACTCCTTCAGGAGAAGTAACTATTTTACGTGAATCCATTGGCACACCTTTGGAGGGACCGGACCTTCGTCTTCGCATTATTCCAATCCCTGAAGGCGATAAGTTAATAGTCGTTGCATCACTAGCTGATATCAATAGAGAATTAGCCATCAATCTTTGGAAGCTACTCATTTTCATTATTTTTGCAAACGTCCTGGCGTCAATTGCAACAACACTGCTTTCTCGCTCTGGAGCATTAGCTCAAGAGCGATTGCAAAGGCAGAAGATGCAAGAGTTCATAGGTGATGCCGCTCATGAACTGCGCACACCTATGACCGTTGTGAAGGGCTATGCCGAACTTCTCAAAGGTAAGCAGTTAGATCCTGAGCGAGAGAGCGCAGCATTTGAGCGACTTAACAACGAGTTAAAGCGAATGGATTTTCTGATTTCTGATTTATTGATGTTGGCCCAGCTTGGGGAAGAAGGAAATATTGAGTTTGAGAGCATTGATATTGCCCAGTTAGTGCGTGAGAACATCTCTGACTTTAAAGAAATAGCACCTACTCATCCGGTCACCACTCAGATTGATGAGAGTGCCAAATTAGTTGGCTCTGAAAAGTATTTACAGCGCTTTATCCAAAATGCACTAACTAATATCCGCTTACACACACCCGCAAACACCTCAGTGCGAGTAAGCGTTAAGGCCGAAAAACAGATAACAATCATTATTGAAGACAGTGGCCCAGGCTTACCTCCTGAATCCTATGGAGAGAAAATTCGAGGACTTAAGCGCTTTGATAGATCTCGCTCCCGAGAAACTGGCGGCACGGGACTGGGTATGAGCATCATGAATGCAGTTATTGAAAGACATAAGGGGACATTTACTCTTCGCAAGAGCGAACTTGGTGGCTTGGCAATTGAAGTTCACCTGCCTCGCACTTAGACTTACTAGGTGAAATCTCTCTCGCTGCTAATACTAATCATCATTGCACTAGGTCTTGCCTATTGCATCCGTTTACTACGTAATCTGCATCAAAAGGTCAGTGCACGTTCTGAGCGAACTTCACGAGAGATTGCTGCATCCACCAAGGAGTTAAAAGCCGAAGTCTGGCAGTCCTATCGCCAGAGTGAAGCAATGCAGCAGTTGTTAACACTTTTAAAATTTAGTGCACCAGTTCCACCAACTCGCAGCTGGGCAGCCTCTCCAGATCTTTTACTAACTCTGGCTCAGCTAGTTCGCAAGCATAATCCAAAATTAGTTGTTGAACTTGGCTCAGGAGTTTCCACATTAGTAGTTGCTAAAGCTGGGGCAAAGAAAGTTATCAGTATTGATCACTCAGGCGAGTTTGCAGATATAACTCGTGGAGTATTAAAAGAGCACAAGGTACGTGGTGTTGAGATTAGGGTTGCACAACTTAAAGCCCATATCTCAGGTGTTGATTGGTATGACACCGCAGTCTTGAAAGATTTGAAGCGCATTGATTTACTCATTGTTGATGGTCCACCAGGTTCTAAAAACCCAGAGGCACGCATGCCAGCCCGCGCTGAGTTCATCGCCAAACTCTCACCTAAAGCCATCATTGTTATAGATGATGTCAATCGTGAGGGAGAGCGTAAGTTGGCAGAGAGTTTTGCTAAAGCTCTTCCTAATCACTTTTTAACCATTTACCCACACGAAAAGGGCACAGCGGTAATTTCGCCTAAATAACACATGCCTCAATCCATAGAACAAGCTCTAGAGAAGGCATGCGCGCTCATCCTTGATACCAAAACCTTAGTTCGCGTTGTTCTCTCTGGTCGAAGGCGCAATATGCAGGTAGAGCATGAGCGAATTGATATACGACCCGTTGAAATAAAGGGCTCTATTGTTTTACAACTCACCTATAACGATGGCAAGGCAACAACTACAAAAAACATTCCTGCAGATAAATCTCATGTGCTAGAGCTGCTTTGTAGCGGCTATGCAAATATCACTATAGATAACGTGGGGGGCACAACAAGTATTCGTGTGACAAAGAGTGGCGAGGCTCAGGTTCACTCTGAAAACAAAACCCTTGAACAGAATCTTTCTCACGATAAGAAGAAAGAACGCTTGCTAGATCCAGCTGACCCTTTTCTCCGTGAAGTTGGAATTGCAGATCATAAGGGCCAAATTAAGCCGTCTAAGAATGATAAATACAAACAGGTAGAAGAGTTTCTACGCTTACTCATTCCAACACTTAACTCAGCAATTGAAGCTGGTCAGATTGCAAAGCCTGGTAAAGATAAGCCACTATCAATAGTTGATTTGGGTTGTGGTCATGCCTATCTAACTTTTGCAGCCCACCAGTATTTAAGAAGCATAGGAATACCTGTTCATGTCACTGGAATTGATGTTCGCCCAGCATCACGTGATCGAAACAATGAGATAGCTGCAAAGCTTGAAATCACAGACACAATTACCTTTAAAGCAGAAGAGATTGCTTCAACAACTGTCAACAAGGTCGATGTTGCAATCGCACTTCATGCCTGTGACACAGCTACAGATGATGCAATTGCCTGGGCAGTAAATGGCGGAGCCAAACTACTTTTAATAGCTCCTTGTTGCCATCACGATATTCAAAAGCAGATGAATCAAAGCCCAGAACCATGGGGGGCGATAACTAAGTTTGGTTTGATGAAAGAGCGGATGGGCGATTTACTTACTGATGCACTTCGAGCACAGATATTGCGCATCGTTGGTTATCGAGTTGAGATCATTGAATTCATCGGGGGAGAACACACGCCTAGAAATATCATGATTCGTGCAGTTAAGACTGGAGCACAACCTGATGCGCTAGATATCGATAGATATAGAGAAATCACGGCGCAGTGGGGCGTAGTACCTGCCCTTTCTAAGAAAATTTCCACCTTCACTATCGGTTAGACTTCACTCATGTCTAAAGTCCTTGCATCTCTTCCTGTGGGAGAAAAAGTCGGTATCGCCTTTTCTGGCGGACTCGACACTTCTGTGGCTGTTGCATGGATGCGCGAAAAAGGTGCAATTCCTTGCACTTACACCGCAGATCTTGGCCAATATGACGAGCCAGATATTGGTTCTGTTCCAGATCGTGCCAAGGAGTATGGCGCGCAGATTTCACGCTTAGTTGATTGCAAGAGCGCTTTAGTAGAAGAAGGTCTAGCTGCAATTGCATGCGGAGCATTTCATATCCGCTCAGGTGGAAAACAATATTTCAACACAACCCCACTTGGCCGCGCAGTAACAGGAACCATGCTGGTGCGAGCAATGTCTGCAGATTCTGTAAATATCTGGGGCGATGGTTCAACTTATAAAGGCAATGACATTGAGCGTTTTTATCGTTACGGCCTTTTAGCTAACCCAAATTTGAGAATCTATAAGCCATGGCTTGATGCTGACTTTGTGAATGAACTTGGTGGGCGCAAAGAGATGTCTGAGTACTTAGTTGCTCACAAACTTCCTTATCGCGACAGCACTGAAAAGGCATACTCAACTGATGCCAATATCTTGGGTGCTACACACGAGGCAAAATCGCTTGAGAATCTCGATACTTCTATTGAACTAGTTCAACCAATTATGGGAGTTCGCTTCTGGGACCCAGCTGTAAAGATTGAAACTGAGGATGTGAAAATTTCTTTTGTTCAAGGTCGTCCAGTTGCAATCAACGGTAAGTCATTTGATGATGTTGTGGCGCTGATGAAGGAAGCCAATGCAATTGGTGGTCGCCATGGTCTTGGAATGGCTGATCAGATTGAAAATCGAATTATTGAAGCAAAGAGCCGTGGAATATATGAAGCTCCAGGAATGGCGCTGCTATTTATTGCATATGAGCGTTTAATCAGCGCTATTCATAATGAAGACACTATTGCTAATTATCATGCAGAAGGCCGTCGCTTAGGTCGCCTACTCTATGAAGGACGCTGGCTAGATCCACAATCCTTAATGCTTCGTGAATCATTGCAACGTTGGGTGGCATCAGCAGTTACTGGTGAAGTAACTTTGCGTATGCGTCGTGGTGATGATTACTCAATCATTAATACAACAGGTCCAGCCCTAAGCTATGCACCAGAGAAGTTGTCTATGGAGCGCACGGAAAACGCTGCCTTTGGTCCTGTTGATCGAATTGGACAGTTAACAATGCGTAATCTTGATATCGCAGATACTCGTGCAAAGCTTGAGATGTATAGAGCGCAGGGGCAACTCGGTAATGGAGAATTTAAATTAATCGGCGAACTCGAATAAAGGATAAAAATGAAATCAAAAGTTAGAAACCTAGCTATCGCAGCAGTTATCGCACTTGCGATTACATCCCTTTCAGCATGTGGAGGAAAAGACATAGTGGCAGAGACATCATCTAATGGCCTACCGGCAGTAACAGCTAATGCTGGTGAAGCACCAACAATTACTGCGCCAACGGGCACTCCTCCAACAACTCTTCAAACACAAGACATCATCGTTGGAACAGGCACAGAAGTTTTAGCCTCCTCTACTCTGACAGTTCATTACACACTGATGACTTGGTCAAACGGTTCAATTGTTGAATCTTCATGGTCTGGCGGACAACCAGCAACGTTTCCTCTTTCTGGTGTAATTGCTGGATGGCAGCAGGGTCTACCTGGTGCAAAAGTTGGTGGACGTCGCTTACTCGTTATCCCAGCAGATCTTGGTTATGGCCCAAATGGTTCAGGTCCTATTGGCCCAAATGAAACTCTGATTTTCGTTGTGGATATCATTGCTGTTTCATAATTAGGTTTAAAGAAACCCCCATCAGCCACTTTGGTTGATGGGGTTTTCTCTTTGTTCACCATGTGTTTACCCAATGCATGTACCCTGCAATCATGAAGAAGGTGTTTGCCGAGTTTCTTGGCACTGCGTTTTTAGTGGCAATCGTTGTTGGTTCAGGTATCATGGCAACAAACCTTTCCCAAGATGTTGGCGTGCAACTGCTTATTAATACGATTTCAACTGTATTTGGCTTGTATGTATTAATCACAATTTTGGCACCGATTAGCGGAGCACATTTCAACCCAGTTGTAACAATGGTTGATCTGATTGAAGGTAAGAGCGCAACGGTTCAATTTATTCAATACATATTTGCCCAAGCACTAGGTGCGATAACAGGTGCCATGTTGGCAAATGCAATGTTTAGCTATCCTTTACTTGAAGCCTCTACAAAGATTCGCTCAGGTGGCAATCTCTATATTGGCGAAATTGTTGCCACTGCCGGTTTAATCCTTCTAATCAATCTTTTGGTTAACCAGAAAAACCTTGTTGTAATACCGGCAGCCGTTGCTGCTTGGATCGGAAGTGCTTACTTCTTCACCAGCTCCACATCCTTTGCAAACCCTGCAGTCACCATTGGTCGAACCTTTAGTGATTCTTTTGCTGGAATTGCCCCAGAGTGCGCACCCAAATTCATCGCTGCTCAAGTACTCGGCGCTCTTATTGGTTTGGGCTTAGCAAAGGTTCTTACTCGTGAGAAATAAACCCACCGTACTTTTTGTTTGCGTGCATAACGCTGGCCGTTCTCAAATGGCAGCAGGCTTCATGAAGGAGCTAGGACAAGATCGTGTGGAAGTTCTCTCTGCCGGCTCTGCGCCAAAGGATTCAATTAATCCTGTTGCAATTGAAGCGATGGCTGAACTTGGCATTGATATTGCAAACAATGTTCCAAAGATCCTCACACCAGAGGCAGTTCAGGCATCTGATGCAGTGATAACAATGGGCTGCGGAGATGCTTGCCCGTTTTATCCAGGCAAGCGCTATGAAGATTGGGTCTTAGAGGATCCAGCAGGTCAGGGAATTGAATCTGTGCGAGTGATTAGAGATGAAATCAAAAATCGCGTGGAAACTCTGCTTGCTGAATTACTTGCTTAAGAAAGTACGAACTTAGCTCCAGCTATTAGTAGGACAACGCCCAAAGCCCGCTTCACACCCACAGATGAGAATTTTTTGATTCCAAAGCGTGTGCCAATAAATGCTCCAAGTAGTACGGCCACTAAAAAAACAGGCAGTTCACTTGGAAGTGATGAAGTTGACTGAAAGTTGCCAAGTAATCCAGCAGTTGAGTTAACAAAGATAAAGGCTGCAACAGTTCCGCTAGCAACCTTAACACTTACCCAACCTAACCAAATAATCAGGGGAGAGAGGAATATTCCGCCGCCTGTGCCAGTAATTCCAGAGAGCAAACCAACGCATGCACCCATAAAGATT
>Ga0214919_10005114_pt1 | contig 18793 bp, 16 predicted proteins | sample LL1503_MetaG_FD_177994 | JGI IMG/M metagenome (GOLD analysis project Ga0214919, IMG submission 177994) | Freshwater microbial communities from Lake Lanier, Atlanta, Georgia, United States - LL-1503 | ecosystem: Environmental > Aquatic > Freshwater > Lake | place: USA: Georgia | collected...
GCGGCCAAATCGCTGTCATCATCAAGACCGGCGCTGGCGAACTCGCGCTGAGCGGGGTGAATACGTATTCCGGCGGCACGATCCTGCAGGCCGGGGCTCTGCGCGCCGGGAACAACGCCGCCTTCGGCAGCGGCACCATCACCCTCAATGCCGGCGTCCTCAGTTCCGATGGTTCGACGGCGCGCACGCTCGCCAACGCCCTCGATATCGCGGGCGACGCGACCCTCGGCGATGCGGTCAAGACCGGCGCCTTGACCTTGGCGGGCCCCGTCAGCGTCGGTTCCGGGAAGATCATCGCCGTGGCCTCCGATGTCACCGTGTCCGGGGCCGTCACCTCGGCCGGAGGTTTCACGAAAGCCGGTCTGGGCGTCCTGACCCTCTCCGCTTCGGGCACCATCGCCGCGAGCTCATTGGTCGTCGCCGGCGGGACGCTCGTGAACTCGGGAGCCATCACGGCCGACGTCAGCGTTGCCACCGGGGCGACTTTGCGTGGCTCGGGTGCGATCACGGGCACGATCACCCTCGCCGGTGTCGGCGCCGCCGGCCAGGCGGGCGCGCTGGTCCTCGAGGCCCCGAACGGAGGCTCCTCGTACGGTTCCCAGTCCATCATCCTCTCCGCCGACGCGAAGATCGCGGTGAATGGCAGCGGTCAACACTACCACCCGGGCGTCATCGACGGCGCCACGGCTGGTCAGACCCTGACCCTCGATACCGGCTCGAGCATGTTCTACCCGGATGGCGGCATCGGAGCCAACATCGCCCACGTCATCAAGGAAGGCAGCGGCATGCTTTATCTCCGTGCGGTCGTGGCCGGGGACGTGACCATCAGCGCCGGCAGCTATCATGCGGGCGCCGCCGGGGCCACCGGCACGGGCGTGACGGTGAACGCGGGCGCCAGCCTTCGTCTCAACTCCGATGGGGGCACGCCGATCAACTTCGTCGCGCCGCTCACCTTGTCGGGGGCGGGGGCGCTCCAGATCAACCCGGTGGCGCCGATCACCCAATCCGGCGCGATCACCTTGACCGCCGATAGCTCCATCGAGAGCGGCAGCCAGGAGAATGTCATCTCCGGCGCCATCGGCGGGGCCACCCCGGGCCAGCACCTGACCCTCCTGGTCTCCGACCATACGCTCAAGCTCACCGGTACCACCGCCGCGTCCATCGTCCAGGTCACCAAGACCGGGGCCGGCGTCCTCCTCGTCGATTCGTCCGCCGTGATCGCCGCGGGGAGCGTCGTCATCACCGATGGTTTGTTGACCAACAATGGCTCGATCACGGGCACGATCTCCGTCACGGGGACCGGCGTCCTCGGCGGTTCCGGCACGATCAACGGCGCGGTCACCATCAACGGCATCCTCGCGCCCGGCAACTCGCCCGGTATCCAGATCCAGGCGTCGGGCGACACGACGCTGGCCACCGGCTCCCGTTACCAGGCGCAGCTCGGCGGCACGACCGCGGGCAACGGCGATGGTTTCCATGACCAGTACTATGTGCAGGCGGGTCGCCTCAACCTGGACCCGGGCGTGACGCTGGACGTGTTGCCTTGGGTGAAGGCCGACGGCTCCACGACGTTCGTCCCGGCGCGCCGCGACGCCTTCACGATCCTCCGGACGAGCGGCGGCATCGCCGGCGTCTTCGCCGACATCACGAACGACAGCGGCTCCCAGTGGGTGCTTTACGACAACGCGCCGACGCTCCACGCGCTCGGCAAACTCTACGGCACCGGCCTGAACGGCGACCAGACCTTCGCCGCCTACGCCAGCTCGCCGGCGCACGTCGCCATCGCGACCAGTCTCTGGAACGCCGCGGTCACCGCCTCGGCCTCCTCGACGACCGCCCACCCCGCGGGTTTCATCGACGGGGACACCGCCTACGGGCAGATGGCCATCGCGTTGCTGACCGCGCCCGATGCCGACGCCTTCCTTGGCGGGCTTTCGCCCGACGCCTACCTGGCGGTCGGCGATTACGCGCTGACGGTTTCCCGTTCGCTCACGGACGCGGCCTTCGCACAGGCCTCGCTTCTCCATTCGGGCTCCTGGACCGTGGGTGCGGGCTACAACCGCGCGCAGCATGGTTATGCCGGCGCCAACTCCCCGGCCTACGAGCTCTCAAGCGACACGCCGTTGGTGACGGTCGCCTATGATTTCGGAAAGCACTGCTCGGTTGGCTTCTTCTACGGCCAGAACCGCGGCAAGACTACGGCCGATAACTCCCGCATCGACTACCGCGGCGGCGTCTTCGGCCTCACCTCCGTCGGTCGCCTCGAAGGCGCCTACCCGTTGACCCTCCAGGGTGCGTTGGTCGCCTCCGACCTCCAGTTCAGCGCGACCCGCGGCGGCTGCGCGAGCGGCGCCCGCAAGCTGCGGTCCTTCGGCGGCCAGCTCACCGCCTCGGCCGAGGTTTACAAGGACGGGCGCCTGACCGTCAGCCCGACGCTCGGGTTCGTCCAGGGTCGCGCCACCACCTCCGTCTTCACGGAGGCCGGGACGGGCGCCAACCTCACGATCGACGCGATGGCCCAGGATTCCTCCCGGGTCGTCGCCGGCTTCGGCCTCACCTACCGGGCGAGCACGAACCTGGTGTTCGACCTGTCCGCCGCTTACGAGCATGAGTTTGCGGCCGATGCCGGTGGCGTCAGCGCCACTTTCGGCGGCGTCGGCGCCCCGATGACCACGACCCGGGCGATCGATGACCGCGATTCGACGAGTTTCGGGCTCGGCGCCTCGTGGAAGCTCGACCACAGCATGACCGTCCGCCTCGGCGCTGAGGTGCGCGGCAACCGCGAGCTCCGCAACGACCACCGCTACAACGCCTCGGTCAACGTCCGGTTCTAACCGCCCGTGGCGGCGGCCTCGCCGTCGCCGAACTTCAGGCGGAGCTTCCGGCCCGTGGTCACGCCCCGGTGGGTGCTGATCACGGCGCCGTCGGCGTCGCGCACGATGCTGTAGCCGCGCGCGAGCACGGACTCGAACCCGGCGGAGGTCAGGCGCTTGCCGAGCTGATCGAGTTTTTCCCGCGCCACGCCCAGCCGGGCCTTGGGCGAGAGGCGGTGCAGTTCGCCGCCGAGCTCCGCCAGGCGGTGCCGGCGGTCCGCGACGAGCTCCTCGGCGGCGCCGTCGAGGCGCTCGCGCAGCAGGTCGAGGTCCTGGTAGAGCGATTGCAGGCGGGCCTTGGGCGAATGACGGGCGAGCTCGGCGCCGAGCAGGCGGAGGCGGTCGCGCAGCTTCGTCTGTCCGGAGGCGATGAGCTCCGCCGCGGCCGTCGGCGTCTCCGCGCGGCGGTCCGCCGCGAAGTCGCACAAGGTGAAGTCGGTCTGGTGGCCGACGGCGGAGATGACCGGGGTCTTGCTTGCGCGCACGGCGCGGACGAGTTGTTCGTCATTGAATCCCCACAGGTCCTCCATCGAGCCGCCGCCGCGGCCGACCACGATCAGGTCGATGCCCGGGATGGCGTTGGCCAGCTTCAGGCCGTTGATCACCGAACCGGGGCAGGTCTCGCCCTGCACGCGCGCGGGCACCAGCCAGGCCGTCCCGCCCCAGCCGCGCGTCTTGAGCACCTCGGTGAAGTCATGCCAGACCGCGCCGATCTCCGAGGTCACGAACGCGACGACCTTGGGGAAGTCGGGCAGGGGGCGCTTGTGCGTCTCGTCAAAGAGGCCTTCGGCCTTCAGCTTATCGCGCAGTTCCTTGAATTTCTGGAACAGGTCGCCCTCGCCGGCCGGCTTGATCGAGTCGATGATCAGCGACATCTTGCCGGACTTGCCGTAGAAGTCCGCCTTCGCCTTGGCGACGACCTTCTGGCCCTCGCGGAGCGGCTCCTTGAGCCAGCGGGCCTGGAACGAATAGAGCACGCAATCCACCTTGGCTTCGGCGTCCTTGAGCGCGAAGTAGTGGTGCCCGGAAGGGTACGTCTTGTAGCCTGAGATCTCCCCGGTCACCTCGAGCGTCCCCATCCCGTTGAGATGCCCTTTGAGGACATCCGCGAGTTCGCTGATGGTGAGGGGGGCCGAGGCCATGCGTTCAGGTTCGGGGATTTCGGCGGGGAGGGCAAGGGTAGGGAGTGGGATGTAGGGATTGGGTGTCAGGGAGTAGGATGTAGTTAGTAGGGAGTAGGGGGTAGGATGCAGGGGGGGGATGTAGAGCAGGACGCTGGCACGTGGGCAAGCGGCGCGCGTGCCAGCCTCAAGGTAAGGATGAGGCAGGCATTAGGGCCAGGCGCCAGGGTCAGGCGTGAGTCATCTCGCGGTAACCGCTTCGCCTCTGGCCAACGGATCAACCGATCAACGGGTCAACTCCATCCTCGATCGGCCGCGGACGAGCGCGGACGCGCGTCCCTTCCTGTGACGGATCAGCCCTTGCCCACGTGCCCGCTTGCCAGCGTGCCCCCTTGACCTATGACTGCCCGCATGAAGATCGCGTTCGTCGGTACGGGAGTGATGGGCAAGAGCATGGTGATCAACCTGCTCAAGGCCGGGCATGCGGTCACGGTCTACACCCGCACCAAGGGCAAGGCCGAGGACTTGTTCGCGCTGGGCGCGACCTGGGCGGATTCGCCGGCCGCGGCCGTGCGCGGGGCCGACGCCGCGATCTCGATGGTGGGCTACCCGAACGACGTGGCGGAGGTCTGGCAGGGCTTCCTGTCCGCCGCGCGCCCGGGCTGCCTGATCATCGATATGACCACCTCGAGCCCGGCCCTGGCCCGCGAGCTGGCGGCGACGGCGACGGCCAAGGGTTGCCTGCCCCTGGATGCCCCGGTGTCCGGCGGCGATCGCGGCGCGCGCGAAGGCACCATGACCATCATGGTCGGCGGCGAGGCCGCGGTGTTCGAGCAGGCCCGCCCGCTCTTCGAGGCCATGGGCAAGACCATCTCCCTGCAGGGGGGTCCGGGCGCCGGCCAGCTCTGCAAGCTCGCCAATCAGATCGCCATCGCCTCGGGCATGGTCGCCATGGCGGAGGCCCTCGCCTTCGCGCGCGCCAACCAACTCGACCTCGAGGCGGTGCTCAAGGCGCTCTCCGGCGGCGGCGCTTCCAGCTGGGCTTTGCTCAACCTGGCGCCCCGCGTGCTCAAGGGAGACTTCGCCCCGGGTTTCTACGTGAAGCATTTCGTGAAGGACATCGGGCTCTCGCTCGACGTCTGCCGCGAGCAGGGGATCAAGCTGCCGGGCCTCGAGCTCGCCGCGAAGCTCTACGCCGAGGTCCAGGCCGCGGGCGACGGCGACTGCGGTACGCAGGCCCTGGCGCGGCTCTATTTCTCGAGGTAGGGGCAGCGCCGCGTGCTGCCCTAGGTTGCGGCGGTTAGCGGATAGCGTTTGGGGGATGGATGCAAAAGGGGCAGGGTCGGGGGCAGGGTCAGGATTTCGGAATCGGCACCCTGCCGACCTGATTGTCTGCCCGATGCTGTGGCGCTTGCTCCTGTCGCAACCAGGTAGGGACGCTCGTCCCTGCCTCAAGACAAAGATGCGGCAGGCGCCTCAACCCTTCGGCGCTTCCATCGCCGGCACCGCGCGCAACTGCACCGAGTCGATGACGGTCGGTCCGAGGATGACGTTCGTGACGATGACGAGCATCTGGCCGGGCAGGCAGCGCCCCTCGTCGCGGAGCCGGATGAGCGCGAGGGTGATGTTGTCCTCGGCCTTGGGCTCGAACTTCATCCGGAAGGATTCGACGCCCCAGAGCAGGCCCATCTTCCGGTGCACGTGCTCCTCCTCCATGAAGGCGTAGATCGGGCAACCGGCGGCCCGCAGCGAGGAGAGCGTCCGCGGGACGTCGCCGTTGCGGGTGAAGGCGATGATGCCGGTGCTCCCGAGGTCCTGGGCCAGGCCGGCCGCGGCCCGCAGCAGCTTGATCTTCGGGGTCTCGTTGGGCTGTTCCGGCGAGAGCACGCGCGGCAGCCCCTGCTCGGTCGTGGCCGCGATCCGGGCCATGACCTCCACGCAGCGGACGGGGTGCTTGCCCGTCGTCGTCTCGCCCGAGAGCATCACCGAGTCGGCCATCTCGAGCACGGCGTTGGAGACGTCGGTGACCTCGGCCCGGGTCGGGACCGGGGCATGGATCATCGATTCCAGCATGTGGGTCGCGACGATCACCGGCTTGCGCGCCGCGATGGCCATGGCGACGGCCTTGCGCTGGACGAGCGGCAGGGTCTCGTAGGGGATCTCGATGCCGAGGTCGCCACGGGCGACCATCAGGGCGTCGGTCGCGTGCAGGATCGAGCCGAGGTGCTCGATGGCGGACTGGTCCTCGATCTTGGAGATGATCTGGGCGTTGGATTCGTGCTGGGCGAGCAGGGTGCGCAGCGCGAGCACGTCGGCCGCCTCGCGCACGAACGAGAGCGCGTAGAAGTCGACCCCGACCTCGCAGCCGACCGCGACGTCCGCGCGGTCCTTGTCGGTGAGGGCGGGGAGGTCGACCTTCACGCCGGGCAGGTTGATGTGGCGCCGGCTGCCCAGCGGGCCCGGCTGCTCGACCTGGCAGCGCAACCGGTCCGCGCGCTGTTCGAGCACGCGCAGCTGGATGAGCCCGTTGTCGACCAGCACGACGCCGCCGACCGGCACGGCGGTGATCATCTTCGGGTAGTTGGTGGGGATGACGAGCGTGTCGCCCTCCGGCGCGGCGTCCGGGGAACCCGTCACGTCGACGCGTTGGCCGGTGACCAGCTGCACGGCCTCGGTCCGGGCCCCGGTGCGGATCTCGGGCCCCTTGATGTCCATCATCACCGCGAGGTCCTTGTTCAGCCGTCGGCCGACCTCGCGGACGCGGGCGACGGTGGCGCGGACCCAGGCGTGGTCGGCGTGGGCCATGTTCAGGCGCACCACGTCGGCGCCGGCGGCGATCACGGCCTCCAGCCTTGCCACGCTTTCGGTGGCCGGGCCGATGGTGAAGGTGATGCGGGTGTGACGGAAGGGCTTCACGCTGTCATGACTAGATGAGGCCGGGCCCGAGGCAAGGGAAAGCCGCCCCCGCGGCCCGCGCGGATGGTGTTATTACGGCAACCGTTCCGCGACGAGGTCGCGTTTGTCCTTCATGCGTTCCTCGAAGAACGTCGTGCGCTCGAACGGCCACGGCACGTCGTCGACCAGTCGCCAGGCCGGGTGCGCCGCGAGGTGCTCGCGCGTCCACGCGTGGTAGCCCGCGTCGTCGGTGCGGAAGTGCAGCCGCGCGCCCGGGGCGGCGTGCGCGGCGAGCCGCGCCAGGTTCTCCGCGTTGATGAAACGGTTCTTGTGGTGCTTCTTCTTCGGCCAGGGATCCGGGTACAGGATGAAGACCTTGCCCAGCGTCACCGTCGCCGGCAGGGCGTCGAGGAACTCGGTCGCCTCGGCCTTGAGGAACGCGACGTTGGCGAGCTTGCCGAGCGTCTGTTTGCGGACCGAGCGCTCGACGCGGTGGGTGATGAGGTCGATGCCGACGCAGAACTCGCCGGGGGACGCGGCCGCGTACGCGGCGAGCCAATGACCGTGGCCGCAACCCAGCTCGAAGGTGAGGCTGGTCCGCCCAGCCAAGGCCGTGGCCAAGGTCGCCGCGAGGCGCTCCACGTTGGCCACCCGGCGGGCGTCCGCCCATTCCTTCCCCATGACTTTGGTATGCTCCGGCACGGGCTTGGTTAAGGGGTAAAGGGGCAGGGGAGGCAAGTGAGGGCTCAGGAAGGTCGTAGGGAGTGGGAAGTAGGGTTTAGACGTTACGAGGCCTCGCGCCCGACACCCTTACCTAATCCCTATTACCTAATCCCTATTACCTAACACCGACCCCTTCCACCTCCCGGCCCGTCCGGCCGGGTTGCGAATAACTCCGGCTTCCCTCGGGGGCGTGGTTGCCCTCTCTTGGGGGCCTATGGCCAAGGTCGACATCGAGCTGGTGCAGCGCGTGCTCAAGGAGAACGGCGTGGACGTGCGCGTCGCCGCCGCGATCCTCAACCAGATCCGCGAGGCGGCGGCCGAGGATGCCGTCGAGCGCGAGAAGCCCCAGAAGAAGGAGTTCCTCGTCCTCGTCAGCGAGCCCGAGGGCGGGCTGCCGAAGGACCTCACCGGCTGGGTCGTGCAATACCCCGAGGACGGCGACCCTCGCGATGTCTCGGATAAGATCCTCGACGTGGCCTCGACCTTCAATGGTTCGCCCAAGGGCAAGCGCGTCCCGGTGACCTCGTTCGGCGACGCCTGCCAGAGCCTGCCTTCCAAGCTGCTGAAGGAGCGCGACGTCTGGGTGAAGACGCGCGAGCCCGTCCGCGTCATCGCGGTGAAGAACGCCCTCGGTCGTCGACGCTCGGCGGATTGAGGCGGTCCCGGCGGCCCGGATTCCCCGCGGTTTGCCGCGTTTTTGTAATCGAAAAGCGAGGTATTACGGCGGTTAATCGCCGCGGCCAGCGCGGGTGCCCTCCGTTGTTTCGTCTCGCCAAACCGGGCCTGGCCGCCAACTTGGATTTTCATGAAGTTCAAAAACTTCCCGATCTATCGCATCGAATGGGTGACCTCGTCGTTCCTCATCGGCACGGCCCTGCTTTCCCTGACCGTGGTGCCCTGGTTCCTCTGGACCCAGCATGCCAACGTCGAGGGCTGGGGGTTCGTCTGGGCCCTCGCCATCTTCTATTACTACGCCACCGGTTTCGGCATCACCCTGGGTTACCACCGCCTGTTCTCCCACCTGTCCTTCAAGGCCAAGTGGCCGGTCAAGCTGTTCGTCCTCCTCTTCGGCGCCGCCTCCTTCGAGAACTCGGCGCTCGATTGGTCCGCCGACCACCGCATCCACCACAAGCACGTGGATGAGGACGAGGATCCCTATGATATCTCCAAGGGCTTCTTCTACGCCCACATCGGCTGGCTGCTCTTCCGCCTGAAGCCGAAGCCGCCTGTCACCAATGTCAAGGACCTCGAGGCCGACCCCCTCGTCATGTGGCAGCACAAGTATGTCCAGTGGATCGGCTTCTTCGTGGGCTTCGTGACCCCGGCCGCCCTCGGCTGGGGCTACGCCACCCTCCGCGGTTTCGCCAACCCCGGGATGACCGCCCTGGCCTGCTTCCTCATCGCCGGTCTCCTCCGCACCGTCGTCGTCCAGCAGGGCACCTTCTGCATCAACTCGCTCTGCCACATGTTCGGTCGCCAGCCCTACTCGACCAACCACAGCGCCCGCGACTCCGGCGCCGTCGCCCTGCTCACCTTCGGCGAGGGCTACCATAACTACCACCACGAGTTCCAGCACGACTACCGCAACGGCGTGAAGGCCTGGCAGTTCGACCCGACCAAGTGGATCATCTGGACCCTGTCGAAGGTCGGCCTCGTGCAGGACCTGCGCCGCGTCCCGGATTCCCGCATCATGGCTGCCGAGCTCAAGGAGAAGAGCCTCACCCTCGGCAAGGACATCGATTCCCTCGCCAACCGCCTCGACGCCCGCACCCGCGAGCTCAAGGCCAAGACCATCGCCGCCGCGCACGAGCTCGCGCAGGAACTCGCCGTCCGCGCCGAGGCGCTCAAGGAAGCCGCGGTCAACAAGGCCGAGGTCGCCCACGAGACGATGGTCGAGCTACGTGCGCTGCTGAACCAGGCCGCCGGGCATCTCGAGACCCTGCGTCGCGCCGACGCCGGTTCCGCCGCCTGATCAGGCCGGCCCGCCGAATTCCCTGACCAGTTCGAGGACCCGCGCCTCGATCTGGGGCAGGGCGTGCGCCGGTTCCAGGAAGTCGATGTCGTGGACCGTCCAGTATTCGATCCGGTCGGCCCACTCCGGATGGGCCTGGAGCATCATGGCGTGATGCTCGTCGCGCTTGAGCGCGATGGTCCGGTGGGCCCGGGCGAGGTCCTCCTTGCGCAGCTGGGTCGGCGCCGCCCCCGTGTGGTGGAGCGGGATGCCCAGCTGCCCCAGCCGGCGTTCGGTGTCCCGGGAGAGCAGGGTGGGCTCGTCCGCCACCAAGGAGGTCAGCAGGCCGCGGGAAAAGGCCCGGGCGGGCAGGCCGTGGCGCTCGGCATGCCAGTTGAACAGGGCCTCCGCGTGGCGGCTGCGGTAGAAATTCCCCGTGCAGACGAACAGGAGGAGCTTGGAATCTGCGCTTGTGCGAATCGTCATGCGGGGTAATGTGCCAGCATCCTAACACCTCCCCGCCATGGCACGCAAACTGTTCGTCCTCTCCGCCCTCTCCCTCGCCTTCGTCGGTTGCATGGGTCCTAAGAAGGGCCCGAGCCCCGTGACCGATGGTCCGGCCGCCGTGGCTCCCGCGGTCATCGTGCCGATCGACACCGGCCTGACCGCGGTGACCCCGGTCACCCCCGTCGCCCCGGCGCCGGTCAAGGCCGCCCCGGCCAAGACCACGACCCCCGCGAAGAAGTCGACCGGCAAGCTGCCGATCGGCAACAACGCCGGCAACAAGTAAGCCCCCGCTTACATCAACGACACCTCGGTGACGAAGGTGTCGACCTGGCCGGGCTCCGCGAAACGGAGCCCGTTCTTGTGTTCCGGGCTGTTGGGCGGGCCCATCCAGGGTTCGACGCAGTAATACGGCGCCTCCGGGTCGGGCGTCCAGGTGACCACGCTGGCCCAGGCCCCGGGGATGGCTTCCTCGCCCACCTTGACGGTGATGTCCTCCTCGCCCGACTTCGGCCCGAAGGCGAGCGTCGCCGAGGTCAGGTTCGTGAAGATGCAGTCGGAGAGATGCGGGTTGTCGAAGCCGATCGCGGCCTGGCCCTTCAGTTCGGCGAATGGCACGAGCTTGCCATCGGCGGCGTGGCGCCACTGCTTCTTCGAGGGGATCTTCACCACGTAGTCGCGGCGGCTCAGGCCGGCGTGCCAGGGCAGGGTGAAGTAGAAGTGGTGGCCGGCGCACCACGGCAGCGGCTGGCTATCCCGGTTCTCCAGCTCGAACGTGATGCGCAGGAACAGCTCGAGGAAGTCGAAGCGGATGCGGAAATCGTAGGCGTAGGGGTAGCAGGCCCGTCCGCGCTCGTCGGGCACCAGGCGCACGACCGCGTGCTTGGGGCCGCTCTCGACGATCGCGAAGGCCGAGTCGCGGGCGAAGCCGTGCTGGGGCATCGGCCGCTTCACGCCGTCGGCCGCCTTCCAGGCGAACTTCTCGCCGTCGGCGTAGTTGCGTCCCATGAACGGGAACAGGATCGGGTTGCCGCCGCGCACCGGGCCGATCTTGTCGAGGTCCAGCGGGGCGCCCTCGGGCCAGAAGAGGATGTCGCGGTGGCCCGACGGGACGTCGAGTTTCCAGCGCAGGAGGCGCGCGCCGCGCGTCAGGCAGGTCTCGTAGGTCGAGGCCCCGACCTTCCACCGTTCCATCGGCACGCCGTTGTCTTCGTAGCTCTGCATGCGGCCGAGCAAACGCGGGGACCGGCGCGAGGCAAACGCGGACTTAGCCCGCGCGCTTCGCGAAGCGGTAGTGGCAGACCATCCACTCGGAGCCGCCGCGGAAGTTCCAGAGCTCGGCGCAGGCCATGAAGAAGACCCGCCAGTTGGCCAGCCAGGCGCGGGCGCGTTCCGGGCCGTAGGTCCGGGCGAAGATCCGGAGCACCTCCGCGCGGTGGCGGTCGGTGTTCTGGAGCCAATGTTCCGAGGTCTGGCCGTAATGGCGACCCTCGACCGCCCACTGCTGCTCCAGGGCGAGGTCGTCCTGGAAGCGGCTCGCCAGGCAGTTGGACGGCATGATGCCGCCGGTGAAGAAGTGGCGCGACATCCAGTCCGTCCCGTCCTTGGCGGCGAAGTGGTAGGCGATGTCCTTGTGGGTGAAGACGTGGAAGAAGAGCTTGCCGCCGGGCTTGAGCCAGCCGGCGATGCGGCGCATCAGCTCCGCCCAGTTCTTCATGTGCTCGAACATCTCGACCGAGACCACGCGGTCGAAGCGCCCGGCCTCGGCGGCGAAGACGTTCATGTCGCAGGTGATGATCCGGACGTTCCGGAGGCCGCGCCTGGCGCATTCGCCCTCGATGTGGGCGCGCTGCGACGCGGAGTTGGAGACGCCGGTGATGCGGGCCTGGGGATACTGCTCGGCCATCCAGAGGGTCAGCGAGCCCCAGCCGCAGCCCAGCTCGAGGATCTCCTGGCCGTCCTTGAGCTCCGCGCGGGCGCAGGTGCGCGCGAGCATGGCCTCCTCGGCCTGACCGAGGGTCTCCCCGCCGAGCTCATAGTAGCACGACGAGTATTTCAGGCGCGGCCCGAGGCAGAGCTTGTAGAATTCGGCGGGCACCTCGTAGTGCTGGTCGTTCGCCGCCTTGGTCTCGATCGCCACGGGCAGCGTACGCAGCTCGGCCGCGAAGGCGTCGACCTTCGCGAGGCGCGCGACCGCGTCGGCGGGCCGCTCGTCCTTCAGCCGTTGGCGCAGCAGGCGACGGATGCCCCACCGCAGCACGGCGTCCGGGAGGATATCCTTCGCGATGAGGGCGTCGATCAGCGGCATGCCCCCGACCTTGGGGAACCCTGCGGTCTTGGCAATCCGCCGCCGCCGAAAAATCAGGCTCGCGGCGGGCGGGGCCAGAAGGCGGGAACCCGCGTCTGATAGTCGGCGTAGGCCGCGCCCTTCGAGGCGAGGAGCTGCTGTTCGGTCAGCGGGATGCCGGTCACATGGTTGAGCAGGTAGTACATGCCGCCTGCGCAGAGCAGGCCCGGCACGCCCAGCAGCAGGGGCGTCCAGCTCAGCAAGGCGAACCCGACCCAGATGAGCCACTCGCCGAAGTAGTTCGGGTGGCGCGACCAGGCCCAGAGCCCCCGGTCGCAGACCTGGCCGCGGCGGGCGGGGTCGCGTTTGAAGCGGGTGAGCTGGAGGTCGGCGATGGCCTCGCCGAGCATCCCGACCCCGACGACGAAGGCGCCGATCACGTGGACGGTGCGGACGCCGCAAGGGTCGGTCCAGGAAGCGAGCAGGGGCAGGGCGAGGATGGTCAGCGCGATGGCTTGCTGGAAGTAGAAGACGCCCATCTTGTAGGCCAGGTGTTTACCCCAGGCGGCGCGCATCTTGAGGTAACGACCGTCTTCCACGTCCAAGTGGCCGAGGATCCGGAGGCCGAGGTGGGTGCCGAGGCGCAGGCTCCAGGCCGCCAAGAGGAGGGCGTGCAAGGCGAAGGAGGTCCAGCCACCGGGGGCGGGCGCGACGAACGCGAGCAGCGCCGCGACCAAGGCGAAGCCGTAGGACCAGACGACGTCCACGATGGACCAGTTATCCAGCCGTCGCGCGAGTAACCAGGTGAGCGCGAAGAGCACCAGCCCGGGCAGGAAGGCCCAGAGCAGGATGGCGCGGGCGTAGTCTAGGAGCAGCGTGATCATGGACGTGCGGCCAGCGTGGCGAGACGCCGGAAGGTCGGCAAGAGCAGCCACCGCAGGAGAAGCGCCCCGAACGGAACCACCAGCGCCCACCCGAGCGCCGCGTGCAGCCCCGCCAGCCCGAAGCGGGCGAGGAACAGGCCCGGCGTCTCGGTGAAGACCCGGATCACCGTCGGCAGGTCGATCGCGACCGGGTCCGCCCCGACGACCCGTTCGCCGAGCCGCACGAAGGGGATGATCAGCAGGACTTGGGCAGGGGCCAGGAGGTAATTGGTCAGCTGCAACGCCAGGTGGTTCAGCCGCGCGAGGCGGCCGGCGATGGCGCAGGCCAGCGTCGTGGTCCCGAGGAACGGCAGCAACCCGAGGGCCGCCCCCGTGGCCACGGCCGTGGCCAGCGCTTCCGGCGTCGCGCCTTGACGGAGCTCCGCCACGAGCGGGTCCCGCACCTTGCGACCGAGCCAGGCGGCGACGCGGCCCATCACGCCGCCTTGCGCGTGAAGAAGACCTTGCCGAGGTCGGTCTCGCCCGGCGCGGCGCGCAGGCAGAGCAGCGCGTAGGCGGCGATGGCGAAATTACCGAGGAGCATCAGGGCCGCGAGCCAGCCGAGCCGCGCGCCGACCGTCCGTTCGCGCCAAGCCACGTAGAGCCAGAAGGCGAGGAAGCCGAAGTAGGCGTCGAACATCGTGGCCAATCCCCAGGGCTCGGAGCATACCGTCACGTAGCCGTGCAGGACATTGAGGCCTTCCTTGCCCTTCAGAGCGGCGTATTGCGGGAGCGAGGTGATGGTCGGCGCCGTGCAGGCATACCACGAAACCCAGGTCATGGCGGCCAGCACGAGGACGAAGTAGAGCGCGATCGCGCGGCGGGAGGTCATGGCGTCGAGGATGGAGGAAAAGAGGGGAAAGGCAAATGGGGGAGGGCTGGGGACAGGGCTAGGGCTGGGGATGGGGAAAGGGACAGGGACAGGGACAGGAGGAGAGTCTGTAAGATTACAGAATAGCGAGCAGGGGGTCCGTTATCTTAGGTAAGCGGAACGTCCGCCGGCGTTTTTTTCCGGAATCAGGAGTAGGTGCTTTCCCAGCCCCGGCCCTAGCCCCGGCCCTAGCCCCGGCCCCGGCCCTAGCCCCGGCCCTAGCCCCAGCCCCGGCCCTAGCCCCTCCCTTCGGCCTTCCCTCAACCCTTCCGATTCGGGCGGACATACACGGCCTGGACGACCCCGATGTTCCGGTGCTCGAAGGCGGCCTGGCAGTAGCGGAAGTAGAGGCGCCACTTGCGGATGAAGCGCTCGTCGAACCCCATCGCGCGGATGGCATCGAGCTTGGTCTCGAAGGCCTGGCACCAGGCGTCGAGGGTGCGGGCGTAATCCAGGCCGAACTCCTCGAGGCGCTCGAGCTGGAAGCCGCTCTCCGCGGTCATGAGCTGGCCGACGCGGTTGATGGAGAGGAGCAGGGAGCCCGGGAAGATGTGCTTCTGGATGAAGTCCACGCCGTCGCGGAACTGCGCGTAGCGGCTGTCGGGGCAGGTGATGTACTGGAAGGCCGCGATCCCGTCGGGCTGGAGGAGCCGGCCGATGGAGGCGCAGAACGCCGGCAGGTACTTGTGCCCGAGGGCCTCCATCATCTCGATGGAGACGCACTTGTCATACTTGCCCTGATGGTCGCGGAAGTCCTCCAGCTTGACGGTGATGCGGTCCGACAGGCCGGCGGCCTGGACACGCGCGACGGCGAGGTCGTGCTGGGCCTGCGAGATGGTGAGCGAGGTGACGCGGCAACCGTGGTGCTTGACCGCGTGCAGGGCCCAGCCGCCCCAGCCGGTGCCGATCTCGATGACATGGTCGGTCGGCTTGAGCTGCAGGAAGCGGCAGAGCGACTCGTTCTTGTTGGCCTGGGCCTGCTCGAGCGTCGCCGCGCCTTCCCAGCGCGCGGAGGAATACATCATCGACGGATCCAGCCAGAGCCGGAAGAAGTCGTTGGAGACGTCGTAATGCTCCGCGATGTTGCGGCGGACGGTCTGCTTGTCGTTCGGGCGGAGCAGGTGGCCGAGGCGGTCCGCGAGGCGGAAGAGGCCGATGCCGAGGGCCTTGCGGGCCGAGCCCGACATCCCCGGGGTCTGGTCGATGTTCTCGATGAAGAACCCGATCAGCGCGTTGAGGTCCGGCGAGTCCCACTCGCCCTCCATGTAGCCCTCGGTCAGCCCGATGTCGGCCGCGAGCAGGATGCGGCGGAACGCGTTCTCGTCCTTGACCTCGAGGCGGGCGCCGCCGACCGCGCCCGGAGCGCCGAAGGTCAGCTCGGCGCCCTCGGGCAGGCGGAGGACGAGCCGGCCCCGGCGGAGGTTCGCCAACTCGTTCAGGACGAGGCGGCGGGCGAGGGAAGGTTTGCTCATGGGCGGCCGGTCAATTCGGAGGTGGGGTGGCGCAGGTTGCGCTGGAGTTCACTGTCATCCCCCTTGCGGCGGAAAGGAAGTTTTTTCACCAGCCACAACCAGGCCGCGTGCAGGTGGATCAACGCGACGACCTTGAGGATGAGGAAGGGTGTCTTGACCGTCAGCCAGAGCAACCGTCCGTCCGTGCATGGCACCTCGTGGCCGGTCCAGGCGCTCACCAGGGTGAGCCGCCCGCCTTCGTAATGGTCGACCCCGAGCGCGAGCCGCCCGTCGGGCACGCGGAGCGTGAACTCGAACTCGGTGTCCAGGCCGGAGAAGGGCGAGACATAGAAGCGCTTCGGCGTGCGCAACCGCAGGCAGGGCGCGCCAGCCGCGTCGCGGTCCCGGCAAGCCTGCCCGAGGAACCAGGCCTTGCGCTCGCCGAAGGTGTTGTGGACCTCGGCGATCCCGCAGCGCAGTTCGCCGTCGATCGTGATCAGGAAGAACACCGCCGGGTTGTAGGATTTCCCGAAGGCGCGGGGCATCGCCACCAAGGTGACGCGCGCCGTCGCCGGCAGGGGTTCGCCTTGGGCGGCGCAGAAGGCGCGCACCCGCGCGTCCAGGGCGGCCGTCGGCGGCCCGAACGCCTGCGCGGTTCCCTCCGGCTGGAAGAGCGGGGCGGCCGGCAGGAAATCCCGGTCGCGGAAGGCGTAGGGCGACCAGCGGCGGCCGAGCAGCCAGCGTCCGCGTCCGAGTTGGCCGAACTCGCCGGGCTCCACGGCGCAGGCGAAGGCCGCGTGCGTGAAGCGATGCGCCTTCGGCCAGAGCCGGGCGTGCATCACCTGCGCATCGTAGAGCCGGGCCACCCGGCGAAGGTGGCGGTTCCGCCCCGCGGGCGCAAGCATCGGGGGTCTTTATCGGCTCGCTTGCCTTCCGCCGTCCGGGCGGCATACCTCGCTCCGATGTCGTCCGACCCCCAGACCCTCGGCGCGATCGCCACCGCCCTGTCCCTGGGTCTGCTCGGCTGCGGCCTCCGGGCGGGGCGCAAGCAGCGCCTGCTCGACGATACCCCGGTCTCGAAGGCCCTCGGGGTCTTCATCGGGGAGGTGGAGATCGAGGGGGCCTGCGTGCTGAGCGAGCCGTTCACGGCCCACCTCTCCGGCCAGCGTTGCGCGATCTACCGTTGGAGCGTCGAGGAGCAGTGGGAGCGCTGGGAGACCGAGACCTACACCGACAAGGACGGCAAGACGCGCACCCGCCAGGTGCTGCGCAGCGGCTGGACGACCGTCGCCGAGGGCGGTGAATCCTCCGGCTTCTATGTCCAGGACGAGACGGGTTATGTCTGGGTCCGCCCCAAGGGCGCCGAGATCGAGTTGCTGACGATGTTCTCGGCCTCGGCCGACCGCGGCGACGATCTCTACCACGAGAAGGGGCCGGCCGAGGAGATCGACGACTCGACGGGCCGCCGCCGGTTCTTCGAGACGGGCATGCCCGTCGGCACGCGGCTCTTCGTCCGCGGGCGCGCCCGCGAGCGCACGGACATCGTGGCGGCGGAGATCGCCGAGGACCCGCGGGCGGAGATGTTCATCATCAGCCCGCGCAAGGAGAGCGACCTCAGCGCGGGCCGCGAGGGCGCCTACTGGACCTGGTGCGTGCTGGGCTTCCTGCTGGCCATCATCGCGGCCTGCGGCTTCGCCGCCACGGAGATCGGCTTCCGCGGCGCCGCCCCGTGGTGGGGCGGGATCGCCTACGTGCTCGCCTGGCTCGGCGGCTGGGTCTGGATGGTCTACAACAGCCTCGTCGGCCTGCGCCTGCGCGTGCAGCAGGCCTGGTCGCTCATCGACGTGCAGCTGAAGCGGCGGGCCGACCTGATCCCGCCGCTCGTCGCCTGCGTCCAGGGGTATCGCGACCACGAGGCGAAGGTCCAGGCGGCCATCGCCGAGCTGCGCGCCCAGGCCGCCGCCGGCGGGCGCGTGAACGCGCTCACGCCGACCTTGACGGCGTTGCAGGAGGCCTACCCGGACCTGCGCGCCCAGGAGTCCTTCCGCGAGCTCCACGCCAACCTCGTCGAGACCGAGCAGCGGATCGCCTTGGCGCGCAACTATTACAACGACAGCGCCACGTTCCATAACACCCGGCTCGAACGCGTGCCGGACCGCTACGTGGCCAACCTGCTCAAGATGCAGCCGGCCGCCCTGTTCGCCGCGACCGGCTTCGAGCGGGCGGCCGTCGGCGTGAAGTTCTGATCAGGCCTCCCAGGCGTCGCGGCCGAGGAGTTGCGTGCACAGGCGGTGCGCCGACCACAGGCCATCCTCGTGGAAGCCGTACCGTTGCCAGGCGCCGACGAAGTGGACCCGGGCGCCGGGGCGGGCGTTGAGGGCGGCGACCTCGCCCTGCGCCGCGACCGCTTCCAGCGAGAAGAGCGGGTGTTCGGTCGGGATGACGCGCAGGATCTTCGCGGGGTCGACCTGCTCGGGGTGGTTGATCGTCACCACGAAGTCGCCCTTGTCCGTGAGCCCTTGCAGCGAGTTCATCCAGTAGTGCGTCGACGTCGCCAGGCCGCCGTCCTTGGCCCACGTGCGGTAGTTCCAGGACGAGCGGGCCTTGGTCGCGCGGGGCAGGGGGCCCAGGTCCGTGTGCACGATCGCGTCGTTCTGGTTGTAGGCGAAGGCCCCGAGGATCCGGCGTTCCTCGCCATCCGCGTCGCGGAGCAGCCGCAGGGTCGTCGGCGCGTGCGTCGCGCAGATCACGCGGTCGAAACGCTCCTCGCCCGCCGCCGTGGTCACCACCACGTGGTCGCCTTCGCGCCGGAGGGCCGTCACGCCCTGGCCGAGCCGGAGGTCGGCCGGGTGCGCCTGCAGCAGGGCCTGCACGTAGGTGCGCGAACCGCCTTCGAGCGTCAGCCATGGGTGCTGGGTGTCGAGGCCGAGGAACCCGTGGTTGTGGAAGAAACGCATCAGCGCCGCGGCGGGGAAGCCGAGCATCTTATCGGCCGGGGTCGACCAGACCGCGGCCGACATCGGGATGAGGTAGAGGTCGAGGAAGTCCTGCCCGAGCCCGTGGCGCGCGCACCAGTCGCGCAGCGAGGTCGTCTCCGCCTCGGCGGAGCGCCACCCGGTCTTCGCGAGCCCGTTGAACTTGTTGATCTGCCAGAGCAGCTTCCAGAAGCGCGGGCTCAGCAGGTTGCTTCGCTG
>Ga0214919_10005115_pt1 | contig 18793 bp, 16 predicted proteins | sample LL1503_MetaG_FD_177994 | JGI IMG/M metagenome (GOLD analysis project Ga0214919, IMG submission 177994) | Freshwater microbial communities from Lake Lanier, Atlanta, Georgia, United States - LL-1503 | ecosystem: Environmental > Aquatic > Freshwater > Lake | place: USA: Georgia | collected...
TTTTTATGTCGAGTTATGTTTAATAATAAGTAAAAGTTATTATTAAATAAAATGTTATGTTTTTGCCATACTTTTTTTGAAAAAAAAGTATGTTTTTGGCCCAACCTTTTTTTAAAAGGTTGTTTTTTTAAAAGTATGTTTTTGGCCCAACCTTTTTTTAAAAGGTTGTTTTTTAAAAAGTATGTTTTTGGCCCAACCTTTTTTTAAAAGGTTGTGTTATGCCGTAGCCACAGCCGCGGTCTTGGTAAAGTGCGGGCTCATATAACGCTGCAAGTTGAAGTAAGTCAGCTCCTCGCCAGCGGGGATCTTCAAGAGCGAAGACAGCTTGCTGTCAGCATTGATGATGCGACCATTGCTCTTGTCCTGGAGCTGGTGCTCGCGAATGTAAGCATTAATCTCGCGCGTCACCTCAGTGCGTGCCATCTCAGTGCCAGCTGTCTTGCCCAGAAACGACGCAAGCTCCGAGCTGATAAGCGTAGGCTTAACAAAACCACTGGGAGCGCGATTCACGTTCTTGCGCTTGCGCTTGGCGTTAGCCTTGGCAACCGTCTTCAAATCCTTGCTCGCCTTCTTCTCCAGGCTGCGAAACTCGCTCTTCAACGAGTTCACCAAATTGCCCAGCTGCTGAAGCTTGGTCATAAAATCAGTAAACTCCGAAGTAGTGGCAACCTCCTGCACCACCGCCGCATCAGCCGACGCGACTTCCTGAACCACCTCAACTGGTGCCGGGGAAGCAGCAGCAGCGGCAGCGGCAGCCGCCGCCTTCTTTCCGGCGCGCTTGGGAGCAGCATCCGCAGAAGCGGGAGCAGAAGAAGCGGGGACAGGAGCAGCAGCAGGGGCGGGAGCTGCAGCAGCCGACTTCGGTGCCTTGGGGGCACGCGGAGCCTTGGGTGTGGCAGGAGTAGCAGCGGTCGCGGTTGCGGGAGCAGTAGCAGTTTCGGTGTTCTTAACTCGAGGCATCTTGTTATACTCTACTATAAGAAGACTTATTTAAGTGGTTTAACGCAATATATTATTTATCAAATCAATTATCTAGATAAATGCTACCTAAATAATATATATTTCCTAAATATAAAAATTGTTATAAATATAAAAATTGTTATAAATATAAATATATACACATTAAAAATATACAGCTACAGATTCATAGAGCCAAGGCAAGGCTTCAGCCGCGCTATTACTTACTAATGTAATCGCACATAATACATATGTTGAACCTAAATAACAGCTGTGTTGATTAATGCCGTTTTTAACCATTGCTTCCATTATTAGTAAGATGGAGTTCTGTAATTCTCTTAAAGAAAGTTCTGGAAAATCATTCATGCGCGTATGTGTAAATGGACTCCCTTCTGGACAAATTTCATACTTTAACTGATCCGTTAATTGTGCACGATACATCCAAATATCATATAATTCTCTAATGTATACTAAGAGCTCTGCTCGCCGTAATGCTAAAAACCACATAGGATTCGTATAATTGCCTAAACGATCCATTTCATTAAATAAGGCAATTGCTCTATATTCAATATTGTAATTATTATTATTATTATTATTATTATTATTATTATTATTTGAAATCACCTTGTTTTCTTCTGGTTCATTTATAATCAACTGTATATCCTCTTTGAGCAAATCGCTGAGAAACAGTAGACTTTTAAAATCCCGTTTGACACGTCGACTTAATGGATTGCGTGTATAAGGATTCAAGACTTCTCTACTCGCGTGGTTTTCTCTCGTATGGCGTTCGTGACTGGTAGTAAACAAATTATACAAAGACATTATATCAAAGCCATATATCATATTATCCGTGTCTTTAAAACTAAAAAATTGTGTATAGGAAATATCCTTAACAGAATCCATAGTGAAAAAATCCGTTTCATTTACACATAAATGACGTTTAAATCTGGCAGGACCGTGCAGCTTGGCATAGCGCTTGACATAGTGTTTTCGCCAAAACCGTTGAATTATTGCAGCATTAAAAGAGAGATATAAGTGTTTATAAATGGTATTCATTAACACTTGCTTGTTGCCCGTTACAGATAAATTATAATGTCTGCATATTTTTTTCAATTGAACTGCAGTGAACTTTTGATTCTGAAAAGAAGTATAACTATCATATGTTGGGATTATAATAACGTCCGCTGTTAATTTCCTGCGCTTTTTATGTGGTTTTTTTGTTACATCTTGTAATGGATTTATAGTATCATCCTGTGGATTTATAGTATCATCCTGTGGATTTATAGTATCATCCTGTGGATTTATCGTATTATCCTGTGGATTTATATTAGCATCATCGGGAGTTATCATCTTTAAACCTTAATATATGATAAGAATAAAATGTTTTAAGGTTCTTTGTGCAAAGAATATAATATCATTTGCATATATTTTATAATATCTGATCGTGCACGTCAATCACTGTCATTCGTGTAGTATTATTGTTTTTATCAACAGTTTTAACTTGTTGAGTAACCATAAGCAATTCTTTATTATTGTAAATGTTGCTTATATATGCACTCATTTTTGAAAAACTTTGTTCGTTACATTTAAACTTCATTATATGTGTACCTACTCCGTTTACTTCGTTTGTCTCTCCACACCACTCTATAAATTGTTTATAATCATTCAAAAATATAGCAGTTAAAACATAATAAGCAAAAACGTGTGTGTCTTCTTTGTATAATTGTTGTCTTAAATAAGCGCTCTTCTCTCTTTTGTCATAGAGGTCTTTGTAGTTTAATCCCATAAAACTCAATATTTTATTCATTTGATATACCGCAAAGAGTCTCTCTAACTCCAAGCAAAAGTTCACATATAATAAAAATGTTTCTCTTGCTTCAACGCCTTTGTCAGCTGCTGTATCTTTATCATTCTCTATTGAGAGAAAACTATATAAAGCACAATTTATTATTCTTGCCCACGTTTCGGTATAGGCTTCACACGGATTGAAATCACTTTTAATGGGAAATACAGATTTCATAGTTTTGCTCAAACTGGCTGAATCGTGAAGTCCGAAATCTAGTCCGTAGGCGTGAAATGTTTCGTGAATAAACACCTTAAACCACTCTTCTTCTCTATAAATTGTAATCTCTCCATCTGGTACACAGCACATTGTAAAGGCAGTATTGACGTGCTCAGCCGATAATACCGTCCCATTGCTTACCGGCAATGTTTTTAAAAAAGGTGTTAAATAAATATTAATATTCATTGTTTCAGCACATTTTTTATTGGAATACTTACTACAAATATACAGCCATAGTAATACTAATTTTGTATAGGATAATTTTGTAGCACTATTATCACCATTGAAGCTATAATAATTAACATTTATCTCTCTGCCTTTGAGGTTGCAATTGAAACTTAAGAGAGAAGAAGGCCTTTCCTGAATGTATTTCCGAATAACCTTGGGAAAGAATCTATTGTTATTAGGTAAATTGTATGAGCCCTGGCTTATCACCGTAGTTTCACTGCGTATAGTGCAGCTCTTCACATATTTATCAGCTTCTAAAAGGTCTGAGTAGAGAGAAAGCATAATTAAATCATACTTAATGTCTTTTCTCTCTTTAGATTTATTTTTTGTTTTATGTAATAATGGAATAAATTGTTTTGCTAATGGGGAGATGTTCATATATACAACCTTTTTATAAAAGGTTGCGCCAAAAAATTATAATGCATACGCCTAATAGATACAATGTAAGTTACATATACAACCTTTTGATAAAATGTTACGCCAAAATATTATATCTAAAATTATATTTTTACGCGCGACAGCGCGTATCCCTTTTGCTACACTTTTCCTAAAAGTGTTGAACGGACTCTCATCAAATCGTCATACACCATCGGCGGTGTTCCTCTAGAAAAATGTTGCAGCTTCGCTTTCTGCGTCGCTTTAAGCAGTGCTTTTAAATCCGCATTTTGTGAAAACTTGGCATATTGTGCGGCTTCTTTTTCCTTAGGCCCGCGTGATAAGAAATCGTCATCCATTTTCATAATTTTGCCATATTTATCCAGAGGTCTTATCTGTTCTTTCAAATACTTTCCTGACTTCCCGCCCGCCCCCTTAGCCATCACTGGGTCTTTTGACACTGCCGAACCCGAATCCAGAGAGAATTGCAAATAAAACTCCGGATAACCGCGTTTATATTTCGATCCCTGATAATAATGTTCTACTGTTTGCCATTTGTGTCCATCTAGTGTGAAGGGGGCTGGCCAAAAGTTGCTTAATTTTCTGCGCCAGTCGGGGATGTTTTTAAGATCTTTATATTCAAGCGCTTCAGACGCTGACAATACTTCGCCCACTCCTTTACCTGGCGGTTTATCCAGCGACTTTATGTAAAATTGAAAAACGGTTCCATTATCATATAGGTCGGACTGCAGCAATTCCGCTTGCGGTCGGTTTTTTAATTGCAATTCCGCTTGCGGTCGGTTTTTTAATTGCAATTCAATCTGCTCTCCTTGCCCCTGCTCTTGTACCGCTACATCTTTATCTTTCGATTTCTCCATAAATATTCGAAAATCAGGAATAATATAATACGGCCCCGCCAATCTCTCTAAGCATTTATCCATCACTCTCATTTTTATATCATAAGGCAGTTCCTTAAACGTGAGCGCACCTCTATCTTTATAACTTATCATTTGATAATGATACCCTTGGTAAATTGCCAAAACATAATAATCGGGTTCGAAAATACCCTTCTCTTCCAAGACAGTATCATTGAGTTGTCCACACGTTAATACATTATCTATATCGCCGGCTTTATAGCTTTCCTCCGAGAATAAGATGACCTTAATATTTAATACCCGTTCCAAAGTTGAAATCGCCCACGTATCGCCCCAAAATGCGCACGTTTGCATCAAGGCTTTAAACTGCACCAAGTTGTGGACTTTTTTCATCATCTTCAGTTCCCCTTCAGTAACGCTTTTCGTATAGGCGCGTTCTCGCTTGGCCAAGTCGTGGCGTTGCTTGATTTCATCTGCCTGCATTATAACCGCTTGTTTTTCATTGCGGTCTTTTAAAGAGTCTATTTTAGTTTTCAATTCTTTATGCCTGGCGACCAAGACCTTAATCTCCTTTACCAATTGCTCGTCCGCTTGAGCAGCATCATCATACACCGTCTTATAGCCGCGAAAAATATCTTCTGTGACGTTTGCAGCAAGAATGCCGCGCATTTCATCCACGCTTTTATAAACCCCCACTTTCGCCAAGGCATCGCGAATAACCGCAAAGAGACAATCACCCTTGCCTTCGTTGTCAATCATTCTATAATTATTATTTTTGAAATACGCCTGAATCCAATGTGTGCCTTTGGCTTTGTCATAAGCTTCTCTCTCTTTTTCAGCGTCCGCCTCCGTTTGTTCTGGCAGGGTTTCTAGTGCCTTTTTTTCAGTGCTCGGTGGCGGTGCGGCGAGTTGTCCGGTTGCATCGCCTTCTGCGCTTGACAGAATATCCGCATATAAAAGAGGTTGACCAATTAATAGCAAATCCACGTCACCATCGGCATCTAATATATTCACTATATTATCAGCAAACACTTCATATAAACCAATTTGTAGAGAGACTTTGTCATTTTTCACTAAATAAATGGGATAATAAACAATGTTTCTCTCTATGAAAGTATAAACAGGCTGCCCTAAAGCAATTGTTTCGTCTTTATCATAGAGTGTTATCTCATAAAGCGAGGCTTCTTGATTTTTATCTTCGGGTAATAAAGTGCTGGTTTCAATATAGTCTATATCGGAAGATAAGAGGGATTTTACCATCTATATAATACTTTTTGAAAAAAGTATAGCAAAACAACCTTTTGAGAAAAGGTTGAACCAAAAAATACATACTGTTAGTGACTGCATACGCCTGTGCGATTAATGTCGGGGGTTTTCAAACCTGCCCTAGGTATATCCGGCACACTTTCCGCAAAAACCCGGCATTAAAGCACCGGCGTATGCACCCCATATCAGTATGTTGTTTTGGTCCAACCTTAAAGGGGCTGGCGCCCCTTTTAAACCCCGACCGCAAGCGGAATCGTCTAAAGGTTGTTTTTGCTATACTTTTTTCAAAAAGTATTATATAGATGCACATCATCGGTTACATTCACGTTTGCCAACTTGGAGACTGGCGACGTTCCTTTAGAATGTTAATAAATGCGGTGAAACAAAGTCAACTTTATGATAATGTAAATGTCATTCGTATTGGTGTCGTGAATAATGCTGGCAAACTAATCAATGATCCATTATTACAAGATACCAAGTTTGAATTAATGTATTTAGGTTCTGCTGCTCAATATGAGCGCCCAACGTTATTGCATATGAGAGCACGTGCGGACGTAGACCCAGCTGACACATTCTATTTTTATTTACACACCAAAGGCATTAAACATTTCGGCAATCCCGGTGAAATAAATATTATCGGCTGGATTAATTTAATGTTATTTTGGAATGTTTTCAGATGGCAATATGCCACTGCTGTTTTGAATACTTATAATGTGTATGGATGCGAATATACTTCCGATCACTTCTCAGGAAACTTTTGGTGGGCAACCGCTAAACATATACAACGACTGCCCAGAAAAATAGAAAGTCACTATATTGCACCTGAACAATGGGTTACACTTATTAAAGATAAAGTTTACAGTGCTTATTGTAGTGAATATGCGGGGGGTGGATTATATGGTAATTATCTCGACCCTAAAAAATATATGCATTTAAGCAATACGGATGCCTACAAGACCAATTTAGTTGCGTATAATAAACGTATAGATAGAAAAAATGCTAAAATAGCTAAAATGAATAAATATAACACTATGGTTGGTAACGTCATAAGTAACACAAGTGAAAAAACAAGTACTTTAAGTAATCTTAGTAGATCAACTACTTTAAGTAATACTGCAAAACCAACTACTTTAAGCAATGTTATGTCAAAAACAAGTAAATCAACAACTTTAAGCAATGTTATTTCTAAGCCAACGATAACTGTAAGTAATGTCAATAAATTAACCAAAGTGAATACAATAAATACTATAAATACTATAAATACAATGAGAAATACTAATAGAGCAAGAGCAAGCACTGTTAGCAATATGACAACCAGTAAAAATACTAAGTTTACATTAAGTAATATAATGAATAGATAGTAGTTATGTGTTTATTTCAGTTTAAAAATAGCGTGATTAATACTATAAATGAAAATCCTAGTCTATGGATATAAAGGTTGGATTGGACAGCAGTTTATTGCGATTCTAAGAGAGAAACAAGAAAAAAGTCACGACTATGAATACGGTATTTCTTCAGAGTATGAATATGTATTAGGTGAAGCCCGAGTGGGTGATTCGAATGCGGTATTAGAAGAATTAAGTAAGCACCAACCCACGCACGTTATTTCCTTCATTGGCAGAACACACGGCACGATTGGTGATAAAGTGTTTGGCACTATTGATTATTTAGAACAACCGGGTAAATTGAGAGAGAACGTTTGTGATAATTTATATGCGCCTATTTCTCTCGCTTTAGCATGTAAAGAGCAAGGTATTCATTATACTTATCTAGGAACGGGGTGTATTTTTACGTACAAAAACGGCACAAGCGAAGCAGGCACAAGCAAAGCAGGCACAAGCGAAGCAGGCACAAGCGAAGCAGGCACAAGCGAAGCAGGCACAAGCGAAGTTGTCGGATTTACTGAATCTGAATTGCCCAACTTCTTTGGCTCTGGTTACTCAACCGTGAAAGGCTTTACGGATCGTTTGATGCATCAACTCGAAGATACAGTTTTAAACTTGCGTATCCGTATGCCTATCATTGGTGAAGATAACCCACGTAATTTTATTACTAAGATTACTCACTATGAGAAGATTTGCTCCATACCGAACTCCATGACAGTTTTACCTGAACTCTTACCGATGGTTTTAGATATGATAAGAGAAAAGATGGTTGGAACAATGAACTTAACTAATCCTGGTGTTATTTCCCATAATGAGATTCTTTCTCTCTATAAAGAGCATGTGGAACCTGATTTTACTTGGCAGAACTTTAGTCTAGAAGAACAAAGCAAGGTCATTGCGAGCGAGCGATCCAATAACTTGCTCGATACCAGTCGATTGGAAAAGTTTGCACCACACGTGAGACCGATTAAACAAGCAGTGAAAGAGATAATGACGAAATATGTTAGGAATGATACCATAAAAAAGAGAGAAACTAATATTATTAAAACAGATTTTCCCGATACATCTAGCACTGTTCTTTTTGTCACGGGTGGTGCTGGCTTCATCGGGTCGAACTTTATTAATGAGCTCTTTAATCAATATCACCATATCCGGGTTATTAACTTTGATGCATTGTATTATTGTGCCAATGAAGAGCAAAATATTTTACCAACTATTCGTGCCAATAAAGAGAGATACACCTTTATTCACGGTAATCTGCAAAGTTTAGATTTATTGAACTATATTTTTCAAACCACCAAGGTAACGCATATCGTGCATTTCGCTGCTCAAAGTCACGTGCAGACCTCCTTTACGGATGCCATTCAATATACCCAAGACAATGTTTTAGGCACGCATAACTTACTGGAAGCTACAAGACTTCATTGTCCTACACTGCAAAAGTTTATTCACGTGTCGACGGATGAAGTATACGGGGAGTCGATGCTTTCCGCTGACGAACAACATAAAACCGAACAGACCGTATTGTGTCCGACGAACCCTTATGCAGCGACGAAAGCCGGCGCGGAGCTCCTCGCTCAAGCCTATAACCATTCTTTTAAGATGCCGATTATTATTACCCGTGGCAATAACGTATATGGACCAAACCAATACCCAGAAAAAGTGATTCCGCGGTTTATTGAACAACTGAAGAAAGGCGAAAAGGTCACTATTCAAGGAGATGGTAGTTGCGTGAGAGGATTTCTCCACGCTGAAGATACGGCGAATGCATTTATCAAGGTATTAGAGAAAGGTAAGATCGGCGAAATATACAATATCGGATGCGACGAAGGAATGGAATATAGTATTTTAGAGGTTGCCAAAATACTAATTAAACAGATTAAGGGGACAGAAGATAACTGGGAAAAGTGGATTACTTTTATCGAAGATAGACCTTTTAATGACCAGCGGTATTATATTAGCAACCGGAAGTTAAAAGAGTTGGGATGGACAATAAATATTCCATTTTTGGAAGGTGTGAATAAGTTGCGTTGAGAGAAAAACAAGATTTAATATAATAGTTTATTTATTATAATAATAATAAGATAATATAAATAAATGGAACAAATCCCGCAACATATGATAACTGCTTATACCTTAAATGGCGAAATTCCTATACACCACTGGTTTTTTAATGAATCTAGCGAGAAAAAAAGCATTGCTACTTGGTCCGATTCTTATTTACAACAATTTATAAACAGATTTACTATTGAAAATATTATGAATAACCGTCATGGTAGTGAGCAATATAAAAATGCGTCTCAATTTCACGTAAATGCAATAGTTAAATATATAGATTCAATATATAATAAAATGTTGCTGTAATAGGTTCACAATATCCTTGGATTGAAGCAATTCTAGTTAATGCGGGAGCCAAATCAGTTACAACGGTAGAATATAACGTTCCTGTATGTAATCATAACATAATACGAACTATTTCATACGATGATTTTTGTTCCTCGTCAGATAAATATGATGCAATATTTTCTTACTCAAGTATTGAACATTCAGGTTTAGGAAGATATGGAGACCCTTTAAATCCAACTGGTGATATAGAACATATCTATAAATCTTTAAATAATAAAGGGATTTGTTTTTTAGGTGTTCCAGTAGGTAAAGACCTTCTTGTATGGAATGCTTGTAGAATTTATGGTGAAAAACGACTTAAACTATTATATTTAGATAAGTTTAAAGAACTAGAATGGATTGGATGTGATAAAAGTTATATACATATAACCCCTCCTCAAAGTTGTAATAGTATTCCTATATGGGAAAATCAACCAATTATTGTATTGCAAAAATAAATAAATTATATATAAATATTTTTTTCATCTCTCTTTATTTTTCTTAATAGTTGCACTAAAAACCCAACTGAAGTAGATAATGTTCCAATAAAATAATCACTTGTTGTCATAATATGTAATTGTTTCATAAACTTTCTAATATGACTAATATTATAATTAATATCTTTCTTATTAATATCTGCAAGGAAATATCCTTTCTCTTCTGGGACACACAAAGTCTCTATATTAAAATGAGGTTTGATTAATTTTATCTCTAAAAATGTATTATATTCATCTGATGTATGAAATATTTTAGGATTACGACCCAACTTAATTTTTTCAATTTCATCAATATATGATTTTACGGAAGCTACATTTATATGACTTTCCAAAGTTATTTTATCGCCTCGTCTTACGTTTATACATACATCATACTTATCTAAAAGATTACATTCCTCTTTTATGAAAGTTTTTAATACCCAAACTTGTTCAAATATTTTTATTAAAATATCAAAATCAAAAGAATTATCTTGCATAATATGATATATATTTCTTTCTTCTGTAAAAAATAATTCTTTATATCTATCACCATTTTTATATATTTTCTTATAATAATTATCGTGAATATTTACAAACTTTATAATATCAATATTGTCTCTATCTAAAAAAACATTTATAAACCATTTAACAGGTTCAGAAGCAAAATAACAGTTGACTAGTAATTGCGTTTTTATATTATTACTTTGTAAATAATATAAGGCATCTATTATTCCTAGAAACGCTGAACCAATTCCTGACCCACTACATAATGTTGCTATATATTCAACCATATACAATATTATAGTATAATTAATTTACATTTAAACCGATTTATGTTTATAACAATCATCCCATTTATTTTCTCCTATATATATATAGTTATTTGCTATAAGTAAATCTTTTATTTGTGTTCGTCTTGGTTCTATATAATTATGTTCCACATCAATCAATCCGAACTTATATTTATTAAAATTAAATGTTTTAAGAATTTCAAACTCACTACCTTCAGTATCTAATGATAAGTAATCAATAAAGTGCGGTGCATTATATTTATCTAATAAATCAGTTAATGATATGGTTTTTAATTGAATTATGCTTTTATTTGAGTCAATTGTTTCTTTATAACATTCAATGTGTTTTGAAATGCCTGAGAATAAATCATAGTTATGTGCTACATCAAAATCTAGAACCATTCCACTTTCACTATATACCGCATAATCACAGCAATTTGAATTAATTCTATTACTACATAATAAGTTAAACTTTTCAGGAATGGGTTCAACGCATATACCTGTCCAATCAAAATACTTTTCTAATGCATATGTATTTGACAATTCTATCCCATCACTTGCACCAATTTCAACAAAAAAACCTCTTTTTTTATTATTATACAATTCTAATACTTTTAAATCTTGGCCTAATTGAGATTTATACTTAAACTTCTCTTTATGCCAAACGCTACCATTTTCAAACTCTACATACATATTAGTTAATTTACCTTTACCTAGAATATTAAAGATAATTTCATTATTTTCTTTATTAAAACTACCTAAATCTTCATTCCAATAAGAAGATGTTACAGAAATACTATTATCTGTTACAAAACGTATGTTTATAGGTCGCTCGTAATCATCATTATAATAATATGTTTGTAAAATAGACGACATTGAATAATATAAATATATATAATATACTTATATTATTGTTTAACAACTTGTTATTCTTATAATAATTTAATTTTTAAATATATAACAATCTAAAAATATGGAATTGACCTAAGTTTTGTAAGTTTTCTATTTCCTAGATAATAATTACTAAACTTCATATTATTTTTGTGACAGGCTACAATGAGTCCGTCGTAACAAAATGTTTCAGTTTCAAAATCAGTAGATGCGATTATTCTATAATTATGTTTTATCAATAAATCTATACATTTATAATGTATATCATCGCTATGAGTTGAAATAAATAAATATTTAATTTTATTTTCAGTTAATAACATAGTTATATCTTGTAACATTTCTAATTCATACCCCTGAATATCACTATGTAAAATATCTATGTTATTCAACTTTTTTTCAATCATAAAGTCACATATATTTATTTGATTCTTACCTATAAACCCTTGCGTAAAATCGGCATCAACGTTATTTAATATGCAATTTGTTTTTCCTAGATTTAAATTGTCTACCTCTGGTTCGATACAATAATTTTTAGCATTCTTAATTACTTTATTAAACCATATGCTATAAAATGCCCAATATGAACCTAACTCTATCATTACTCCGTTATCAGATATATCTTTCAATATCAAATCAAACATTCTTTCTTCTGCTGGTTCATGACAACCTTTATTTAATATTAATATATCTGAAAAATTACCATAATAACCATTTTTTATTACTTTTATTCCATTATGTAATATTATATAGTTATCTATCACTTTACCAGCATCTTCACATCTATTTATGAATATATTATTAGGGTCAGAAATTATATCAATAAAACGTTCCTCAAAGGAATTACCTTTTTTATTGTTTATAGTATAGTCAATAAAGTTATTACAATAATTTTGATGATTATATAAATGATTCATTATATATACAATATATTTATTGTATATAAATAGTTATTGTATAAAGTAAAATATTTAACTACGACTTATTATCTTTATGCCAAATACCTCCATTTTCAAACTCAATTAACATATTATTTAATTTTCCTTTACCTAGAGTATTAAACTTTATTTCATTTGTTTCCCTATAAAATGTTCCAAAATCATCTTTCCAATAAGAAGAACTTACACGAATACAATTATCATCAAATACTCGTACAGTTATAGGACGTGTATTATCGTTATTATAATAATAGGTTTGCACATTAATTAAACTTTTTTTATGTTTATGTATAAAATTATCTATATTAATATTGCATAACAAGTTTGCATTTTCATTTATCTTTACATCATCCCAGTTCCACCACTTAATATCTAATAAATATTGTATCTGCTCTTGAGAAAATCTAAACTTTATTAGCTTTCCAGGGTTTCCTCCTATTAGACTATATGGTTCACAATTTTTAACAATATGGCTATTATTTGCTATAACGCTTCCATCTCCAATATGAACGCCAGACATAATAGTTACGTTATCGCCAATCCATACGTCATTACCTATAATTACATCTCCATTTGTTTTATGATTTCCTTCACCATTAAACTTATTAAATATATTTTGATGCATACAACCAAATGGATATGTTGTAACCCAATCATATCTATGATTTCCACCTAAATATATATTTACATTACCAGCAATAGAACAAAAGTTTCCAATAATTACTTTACAACCATTAAGCGCCCATCTTATATTAGGTTTTCCATATGTATATTTTCCTACTATTAAATTATCATCTGTCATATAAATATTAGTTATTATTTAAATATATATATATAGATAAAACTTATATTTTATCGCACTTTTATATTTTGATTATTATCTTTATGCCAAATACCTCCATTTTCAAAAGTAATAAAATTATTGCTTATACTCATTGTTCCTTTACCTAGATAATTAAACTTTATTTGATTTGTTTCCTTACAAAAGATACCGAAATCATCTTTCCAATAAGAAGAACTTACACGAATGCTATCGTCATTAAAAAAAGATATATTTATAGGGTGTGTATAGTTATTGTTATAATAATAAGTTTGTTTATTTATTAATTGTTTTTTTTCCCAAACTTCATAAAAACAATTGTAACAGGGCGAGTTTGTAAAACCTCCTGGGATACTACATATATTTTTAAAATTGTACTGCAAGAGAACATTATCTACAAATATTTTATGTTCTAATAAAATATAATCATTTTCAACAATAAGTAAACTTATATTGTCTAATATATAAGGGATATCTTTTAAAATATAGAACAATGCACCTTCACAGTCAGCTACGATTGTATCAAATATAACATTATATTTATTTAATAATTGTTCGTATGTTATTGTATTTACGTAGACGCAATTCTCTGGAACATTCCCGTTTGTTATAGGAAATGTATGCCATCCTCTTCTTGCTAAAGGTATACTAGATAACGCCGAAGGCTCAATATTAAAAGTTAATCCATTTATATTTCTATTATATGTCAAATTGTCTATATGGCTTACATCACATTCAAGTGTAACTAGATTCTTATCATTGTTTAAGATGTTTGATATTATAATAGAGTTAATTCCTATATTGCTTCCTAATTCTAGCACTTTAGAATTAGGATTAATATATTTAATTGCAAGACGTTGTTCAGGATATTCAGATTTCATATTTCCTGAATGTAATTGGACACAATTATGTATTTTTTCAAGTTTATAATCTATTTCATCCATTTATATATCATACTATTATTTTTATCCTATAAAGACGCATTTATAAGGAATATCATATATAACAGATGTCCATTTACTAAATCCTGTTCCATGTCCATGAACACTAAGTGAAAATATATTACTTGAATAAGATATGAAATAAAAATCTGTTAACAAAGATTTTATTGTATTGTCGTTATTTTTTTCTCCTTCACCAATATGGCAAATTATGTTACTAAATACTTTTATACGTGGATATTTCTGTTTTAATATGTTTTTCAAGTTTACAGAATCTGATAATACTAAAAAGTTTTCATTCTTATAATTAGAACTATTAGAAATATCATTAAAATAATTATATACTTTTTGATAAGTTTTTATGTTTATTTTTTTATCTATTAATTCTTCGTCACCACACCTAATATGAATAATATTATATTTTTTTGGCGTAAGGTCCATACTCGTAAGTTGATCTATTACATATTGTTTCATATTATCGTTAGGTTCAAATACATTTTTCATATAATTTTTATGTTCTATGCTTATAGCGTCATATAAAGGAAAACAAATAACATTTACATTAATATTATTATTTTTGTTTGTATGTCTTTGAAGCTTAATTGAATATTCGATATAATTAATGAACTTATCTAACAATTCATCTATAGGACCCATTTTATAAGATACTTCATAGTTTTGTTTAATATAAGGAATGTGATTTGTTTCAATAAGTTTAGAAATATTCATATCATTTTTATCTATACTATCAGGTAAACCATTTTGTAAAAGTTTAAATATTTTATGATTTTTTAGAGATATTTCATAAACTATTTTATATTTTTCGCAAAATTGCATCAAAAAAAGTGAACCTCTTATAAAATCTCCTAATCCTGAAGCATTACTATTAAAAAACTTCTCTTGATAAATATTAGTAATTTTTTTAATATTATATTTATTAATGTATGTATTAATTTTATTATGAATGTTGTTTTCAATATTTTGATTAGTAGATATAGGTTTCTCAGGCGTTATTTGTTTATTTTTGTTTGATAGTAACATTGTATTTGACATTAATGATGTTTTTTGTCTAGAAAAGCTTGTCTGCATAGACTTGCCCTGCATAGACTTGCTCTGCATAGACTTGCTCTGCATAGACTTGCTCTGCATAGATTTGCTCTGCATAGACTTGCTCTGCATTGATTTGATCTGCATAGACTTGCACTGCACACTCCTCATACTATTACCCACACTCCTTTGAATCAATCCACCGCTTTTAATAGAATTATTTTTACTCAACACATTTAACATATGATTTTTTGTGTTCATTCTAGCACTGTTTATATTATTTAGTTGTTTATTCGCCGATGCAACTAAACTAGTTCTGGCTTGAACAAATGAAGAGTTTTTATTATATATATTTTTAACAAGCATATATATAATATACTATAATAATTAAAAAATAAATAATTGTGTTATTTTATATAATTTATTTATTTATATTACCAATAACATCCTTCTTCTATTGTATAATAGTTTTTAAGTTTATATTTATTTGGAATATCACATAAATATGGCTCAATATTAAACTTATCACAGACACTATAATCTGTATGTTTATATTTAATACAAAATATATTATTTAACCCTCTTCCACAACTTATAAACTTTTTACATTTTATTTTATCAATATAATCAGCAATAAATGAAGTATATACGCCAGCCGATATAATAGCTATATCGTAATAATCCTTATGCTCGTCGATTAACGTCTTAATATACTCTAACATTTCAAAAAAATTATTATATTTTTGTTCATTTATACCATTACCAAAAGTATACGGTAATTCAATTGAAGAAACAGATTTAAAACTTGGAATAATTGTATTGTTATCATAATTTGAATATTTATTATAATATTCTTTTACTTTTCCTGAATTATAATGATCGCGAATTAAATCAGCAAATAAATTAATAATAATAATATCTTTATAATTACATGCTTTAAATAATTTATTAGCGTTTAATTCTATAGCAAAAGCTGTATTTATTTTAACATTGGTCTGATAATTTTGTAATATGTATTTTTTACATTCTATTACTTCGTTATATATAATATTAGGTATATTGTTATCATTATTAAAAAAAATTGGGTGCAATAGACACACTTGTATGTTAGTTCTATTAATCACATTATAATATAACATTTTTATAAATTGCTTAAAATTATCTGTATTTAAAATAACTCCTACATCTTCTATAATTGTGCCTTCATTAATATTGTTAGTATATTTTTTCCAATTTCCATCAATAGATTTATCAAAGTATCCAGAAGTACTAATCAACCAACCAACATAATTTATTTTTAAATTATACATAAACTTAGATTGTTCTTCTGATAAATTACGTTTATCAATATATTCTAACCAATATATAAAAACCCATATAGCATGTCCGCATAATCTTTGTATATTTAAATAATTATTATCATCCAAATCCATATATTATATATATATATATTATATGGCGCAACTTGTTAAAAAAAATAATACCGAGTTTTATATAAAAGGACAGTATTCTATAGATTGGTTTATTCCACATATGGAAAATGGTACATGGGAATTAGATACATTTAATATATTAGATTTTTATGCAAATAAAGATTTAGTATATATTGATATAGGTGCTTGGATAGGACCTACTGTCTTATATAGTGCAGATAAATATAAAAAAATCATCTGTTTTGAACCTGACCCCATAGCAGTATCACGGTTAAACGAAAACTTATCTGTTAATACTTTTAAAAATGTAACATTAATAACAAAAGCATTAAGTAGTTACAACGGAAACTCTGATTTTGGAGGAAATGGAGCTTTAGGAAATAGTATGTCTACTTTACTTGTTAGCTTAGATAATAAATTAGATTTTTTTAATGATTATGGAAGAAATAATGGGTTTTTATCTTATGATGAAAGGGCAAGAGATATTATAACTGTTGAAACAATTACAATGGATAAAGTATTGGAGGAGTACAATGTTGATCCATATAAAATTGGATTAATTAAGATGGATATAGAAGGTGGTGAAAAAATAGTAATTCCTTCAATACTAAACTTTTTAAAAAAATATAAACCGAACTTTTATATATCATTACATCGCGTATTTTTAAATAATAATGATATAGAATCAATAATAAATGATTTATTTGATATTTATACAAATTGTTATTATTACTCGTCAAACGATTGTTCCAGAGAAAAAGTAACTAAGGATATTATTCAAAAACAAGGATATAATACATTAGTTTTTGAAAAATGAATGTACAATATTTATACGTTATTTATAATAATATATATACATATATGACAACAATACAGATGGCGAGTTATACAACCATTATAACATCAAGTTATGTTATTTCACATCCATCTATTGATATGATTGTAATGTTATTAAAAAGTTTAAAAATAACACATTGTAATTTATTTGATAATCCAGTAATTATTGCTCAAGATATAAATGAAGATAATCGTTATTTTGAATATTTAACTTCATTAAACTTATTTATAAATAATGACGTTTTTTATAAAAATGTTAAAATAATTATAAATCAAGGAGCTCTTAAACATAATTTATCTGGAAATTTATTATATGCACTTGATTTCGTTAATACTGAATATGTGTATATTCTTCAGCATGACTTTTTATACATAAAAACAATAAATATAGAAAAAATAATTCAAGATATGATAAATAATAATTTACTTAAATGTATTAGATTATCCACTATGGCAATAAATCATAATAATACAAATGATATACATAATTTTATATTAAATAATAACGATTATTATTTTGATGAAAATATATTAGATGATGCAGATAAACAAATTAGGGGAACATTAATATCAAGTAAAGATAAATGTAAAGTTAGTATTAATTTAGGATATCCATGGAATAGTTATATTATATGGGATAAACATCCCCCACCATTATCACATCCATTTGATTCAAACTTATTACACAATACAATAAAAGGTATACATTATAATTATTTTAGTAGTCCTTTATATTCAGATCAATGTATTTTAACTACAAAGAAATATATGTTAGATAATATATTTAATGAGTTTTCAATAGAAAATTATAATAATAATTTTCATAAATATTTTGCTCCAGAACATTGGATGATAGATATAGTTCATAAAAATACTGCAAGATATGGTATATATATATATGGCGGCAATACGGATACACCTCAAACAACATGTATAAATAATGATGGAAGAAATTATTTACAAATATGAATTATACATTTACAATGTAGTAAATAGATTTAATTAGCATTATGTATAAAATAATATAATCAACTATTAGAACGTATAAATAATCCATTTAGACAACTTTTTTTAATTTTAATATTATTA
>Ga0214919_10005116_pt1 | contig 18791 bp, 19 predicted proteins | sample LL1503_MetaG_FD_177994 | JGI IMG/M metagenome (GOLD analysis project Ga0214919, IMG submission 177994) | Freshwater microbial communities from Lake Lanier, Atlanta, Georgia, United States - LL-1503 | ecosystem: Environmental > Aquatic > Freshwater > Lake | place: USA: Georgia | collected...
GCGCCCTCGCCTGTCGTGCGAAGAGGGTTCGTGTCAGCCGCACTATCAACCATTGAGAGAAAAATAACATCTCGCTCATCACCTTGAAACTCGCCTGAGATGCCCGATTGAATGCGTCTTGATTCAACTTCTACTGATTCAATTTCTTTATGAATCATTGATTGAATCAGCACTGCTTGGCTTTCACCAAGCATTGAAATCACGCCGATAGTTTTGCCAGCATAGGTCTCATGCTTGATCATCGCTTTGATGAAAGCAATGATCTGCTCAGCCTCTCCACGATTGACGTCACCTTCCCTAATTCCATTCACTCTAAATGGGACACATGAAGGCTTCAAATTGCTTGAACTAGCTTCACGCAGAGGGCGAATCTTTCCTTCATAAGACAAAGCATTACTGAAGGAAATGATTTGAGGAACGCATCGGAAATGCTCGACCAGTCTCACGCCTTCACCAAAAGATTGTCGAGCCAAGTCGTAAATGGACGACATGTTGTCGTAAAGGTGAGCGTTAGGAATATCCTTAAGCATCGACTTACGAAGGTTCTCTAGGATTGTTTGATCCTTGCCAACGCCAAGAGGTGTAACCTGCTCATGATCACCGACTACTATGATTTGCTTACCCATGTAAAGGGGAATCAAAGCATTGATATCCGCTTGACTAGCCTCATCAATGATGACTACATCAAACTTTGTAGTCTGAGGATCAAAGCTCTCTGCCATGATCGAAATCGGCATGATCCAAACAGGAACGGCCTCAGAGCACTTACGCATGAGCTTACGAGCTTCGCTCAAAAGCGTTTGTCGTTTTTCTAATTGACGAGTCGAGGCAAGTCGTTTAGCTGTATCGAGCCAACCTACCAATGCTTGTCGCATTGAATTGTCGGACTGAAGACGTTTCAATTGCTCAGACCAAGCTCGTGCGTCAACGAGCAAACGAGTTACCTCTCGGAGCATCTCGGCTACACCCTCAAGTTCTTTTTGAACTTGTTGTGCGTCTAGCTTGCTTCGCTCATCCAGAACATCGCTAAGTTGACGCCACAACCAAGCTTGAGCAATATTGCCCGGTGGGATAGCTTGGTCATGTGGTTGAAGTCTTTGAGCAAGTAGGTTCGCCCATGTAGGGGCGTATTCTTTGAGTGATCGCAAGAGGCGATCTCGCTCCTCCACTAATGGCTTTACAGCAAGGACTCTTCTCAAGTAGTCGAGGGCTTGTTCGTACTCAAGGAAATTCTTTTTAGAAACAGCCTTTGTAATGCGACCAATACAACCTTGATCTGGATTGCTAGGGTCAACACTCGCAACAAGATTTTTCAAATTGGCGAAATCATTTTCGATTTCTTTGAGCTTCCTTCTTCCGACCTCTTTCTCTACTAGAAGAATCAATTGAGATTTGGCAAATTTCTCTATGACTGTGTACTCAGCAACCTGAGTAGTCTCCCTTGGCAAGGCTGACAAAAGCTCGTCCAGCTTCAAACCATTGGATTTGAGTTTCGTCGCTAGTGGCAACCAAACATAATCATTCCAGTTCAAACATCTCTTAATTTCTGGAATCAGCGCCCTACAAGCCTGCTCAGGTGAGGAGCCAAGTTGATCGAAAGGTTTGTTTGTTAAATTTCCAATCAGCGTGTTCCACAATTCCTCAAGGTCAAGTCGCTTTGCTTTTAAATCTGCGATTTGTCTAAGCGCATTGAAGTGCTCGATGTGTATTGGCTCACCTGCGGCAACCTTGACGCTTTTAAGTAACTGCCGCCATTCTGACTTCGTAGCTAATTGAAGGAAGCCTAGCTTTCCTCCACCTTCCAGATGAACACATATTTGAGTCAATAGCTCAAGCTGTTTATGAACAGCTATGTCGCTAGCAATTGTTGCTCTATGTTGAAGGGTTAAGGAGTACTTCGCATTGGACTCAACTGCTGATTCAATTTTCTCAATTAGTGATGCCCAAACTTGACGCTCTACAGCGCCATGTAATCCAGCAACAATTGCGAACGGCCTCCAACTTTGGGCTAGCAACTCATCATCAAATTCAGACAATAAATTTGCCAGAACCAAAGCAAGCTCCTCACTCTTGCCTTCGTTTTCAGTCCACTTATCTTTGCCAACTGAGAGATCCTGTACCAAGAGTGATTCAAAGTCAGTGACCATTGTCTTGAATTGACTCTCGTTCGGCAATTCAGCTAACTTAGGAAGGTGGAGTCGTGAGTCGTCCTCTTCCGCTTGATCAAATGATGTACCAAGCACATCGAGTCGTTCGATGTCCGCTATCTTGTCATCGATACTGACCGCGACATTGATTGCTGAGGGAATCCAGTCGTTACCTTCCTTGTTTTGAGAAACAAGACGTGCCGCATCAGCTGGGGAATATTTTTTTACGCCTATGTCAATTGTTTTGTACTCGTTCTCAATTGCCTCTCTCAGCAAATGCTTAAGACCTAGTTGCCTCTTGATAAGTTCATTGCGCTCATCTTCGTATCGTTCAGCTTTCTTCGAAAGGCTTTCATATGTTTCGCTGGTAAGGCGTTCAGTAATTGAGCTAACAGCAGACTCAAGCTGACGTCTAGCTAATTGATCGCTTCCTAAAACAGACACACACAAGGGTTTCAGCATGTCAGGCACTTTGTCTCTCAAGACTCTGAGTGCCTTAGTCGTGTGAGCTGTGACTAGAATGGATTTGCCCTGAGAAAGCAGGTGCCCGATCAAGTTGCTAATTGTGTGAGTCTTGCCTGTGCCCGGTGGACCTTGAACAACAACTGACCCACTTCGATCAAGTCTTTTTACGATTTCGATTTGTTCATCGTTAGCTTCGTTGACAAGAAGAATTTCTTTGGCGGCAAAAGACTCAGGTGATGTCGGACCATCTCCAGCGCGGATAGAAGATCCATCATGATTGCCTGAAAATCCTGAGGCAGTCCATTCAGTCGCTTCACCAGTAATCTGAGATAAAGACTGCGGGAACAGTGGTTGTCCATCAATGTGATCAAGAATCTTATCGACGGCGTTCGCTATACCTGCTGTACGATTTCTGAGGACAAGAAATGGATCTCTCCAGATACGAGGATGATTTTTCGTTCCATCACTAGGCTCGTCTAAGTATTCGCCCTTGGTTGGCGAAACAGTGAGCGCGAAAGCTTTTAAAAAAGCAGAGGTGTCTTCCCATCCTAAGGGGTGATACCCAGAATTCTCTAACTCTTCTTTTCTGTTCCGAATTGATACTGACTCAACCTCTTTCAGATCAAGAAATAGATTGTTGTAAAGCTCGACCTCTCTGTCAGTCTCATGAACCGTAAATTCAGGAATGTTTGGGTTGAACCTCAATTCGACTCGTTTAAGCAAGATGGGGTGTTGAATGCTGACAGCGCCGTCAATTCCTGACTCAGCATTCCAAGACAGGATTCCATCAGCTACAAGTAGCTCTAGCTTCTCACCTTCCTTTTCAATTCTTGAATACAAGGTGTAAAAGTTTTCGAAGTATCTCATCGCCCCACGAGCAAGAAGTTCAGGCTCAGTCCATTTTTTTCTGTTTACTAACCAATTAGCGTACTCTTCAACACGCAATTGATCGTCTGTAAAAAATATGGTTTTTGTTATCTCTACCTCATTACCATCTTCATCAAACTCAGTCCCTTGAATGTTTTTACTTTCAGCTACTTCAGGGGTTAGATTAGGGTCATCCCAGTTTGGTAGTAGCCAGTCTGTAAATGACTCAGGGGGACTTGGACATCTTGTTAGCTTAGGTCTTGACACCCGAATCAGTACATCGGGAACTTCTAATGAGTTCTCTACTTTTACGGGACGGAATAGCTGTGCTGAAGGATGCTTTGGCATATCAGCAATACGAATCACATACTGTTGATCGCTCAACTTTCTGACTGGGCGAAACTGAATCTGGTTTGCTTCTTTTAAGAAAGCGTACAACTGCCTCACTTTTAAGTGAAGTTTGTCTGTGAATCCATCTATTGGGCTTCCGATGTCAGTCAATTTAGGACTCCACTTTTATTTTTCATGTTCGTTTAGCAAGATTCACTTGACTACAGGAAAGACGCCTAGTTCAAGGCTCTTGATTGTTTTTTGCGCTTGGGTCAGGTACCGCTTGACCAAAGCACCCAGCAAGTTGCGTCCAACAGCTCGATCTTGCTTGAGACCTGAATAAGCATCCTTGATCGCCAACTTGTTGAGTTTCAATTCAACACCTATTTCCCACTGCTTGATCTGTTCAGACTTGGGCTTGGCATTGTTCTCTACCCACTTATCGTAGACATTCAATGCGGTCTCAAGGTTAGCTGTCGTGTAGTTTCTTGAGAGCTTGTACCTAGCTGTACTCTCAACTTTTGCCAGTGCTGGCCTACCCTGCTTGCCCGTGTGTCGCTTGTCCAGCAATTTGCGAATTTCGCCCATGAGTCTGCGTTTGCCCACTGCTAAGGGAAACGCAACCACCATGACCTTGTCTTTTGTCCAACCAGCACCCCATTCAGCCGATGACTCCAGCTCTTTGAACTTGACCTCAAGTTGCTGTTCACCAAACAGTCGGGCACCACGGCGATCCTCTTGCCACCAAACACGGAACTCCTTGTCACGGACATCACCAAAATCTTTGTAGAGGTCAGATAGTCGCCCTTTTCCCCCACTCGCACAGCAGTCTAGGTAGTCTTGGTTGCGCCGCAAGTACTCCCACCACCAGTAATAGGGGCTCCGTTTTTGGAAAGCATCCGACTTACGGTTCTTAGCAGTCCCGAAGGTTGGATATGGAGCAATGAAGAAGGTGGCCATTTCTTAACAGCTAATTGATCGTCTGTGACCTCATGATAGCAGTGACAGGTCGAAAAATCATTGTTTTGATGATCTTTCGGCTACATAGACACCAATCACCCTCACGTCTTCCTGCTAGAAGCCTCACTTAAGTGACACTTTGCCGCCTAATTTCTTAGCAAGTAATTGTCACATATAACGATATATGGTTCGTAAAAAGGCCATTTAGGGTGTAATTAAATCTAGAAATCGCAGTGATTTCTAGCCCATCGGTGACGGGTTTAGTTGCCAAAAAAAGGAGATTTTTATGACAGTAAAAGCAAACACGAAGCAATCAGCAAGTTACAGCCATTCTTGCTTTACACACTTCTTTAGCGTTAACAACATTAAGGCCGAGGATGTCAAAAAGCTAATAGTCAAACTACAAGCATCGCAACATAACGGCGACTGGGATAGTTATGAATACATGGGCAAAGTTATGTCCATTTCATATGAGACAACAGATCCATGGGAGTCACGTGAGGAGTTCGCAAATGAACTGGCAAGTCATATTGCGAATTTTTTGAAGTAAATCTATGACATCGACTTTGAGCGCCATTTATGAGGTGGCGCTCATTTTTTATTGGAGAAAAATATGAGCCGAGCTTTAGCTATATCAAATGAACTGAAACGAAAAAGCATCGTTCAAGACGCAACAGGCAATGTAATAAACCTGTCACCGCCCAAAAATGGATCGCCCATTGCGTTGAGTCCCGCCGCTCAAAAGCGCAAGGACGCAATTGACAAACAGGAAGCTGAGGTTACGGACTTCATCAAAAAGCAGTCCGACAACCTCAAGAAGATTAGGTCAGGCGTGATCAAGTCACAGACCAAGTACAGGGACAGCCTGTACAAGAGTCTTTCTGGCATCTATGCCGCATACATTGACATTGAAAACAGCGATCACTCAGGAAAGTTCTACGCCAATCTTCGCGGCTACTTGCTTGATCAAGACATTCGAATTCAGAGTAACAGCACTGAAGTCAGTCTTGTGATTCGCTACGTCTATGGCACATCCATCAAACCCAAGCTTGTAAATGACTACGGAAATGCCCTGCTTGAAGCTTGCCTACAAGAAATCGCACCTAAGGATTTCCTTGAGTGGGTAAAGCGAACCTCCATCAGCAAGGCATCACAGCAGTACCAACAAAGGGCAAAAGTTGGACAGAGTCGCGAAGCACTGATCAATCGTGCTCGCATCCTAATTCTCCGAATGATGGACGTGTTTGAGGCACAGCCAGTTGCTTCATTTGAGATGCCCGCTTGGCAGGCTGAGAAGAAGATCCACGCAGGTAGTGACCTAGTCTTCTTGGTTGGTCGAGGCGTAAGGCGCTATGACCGAGGTAGCCACATTGCTGACATCCGTGTCTGCTTCTTCATACCGCCCGGCATTGACTTTGAGCACATGGTGATCAATAGGCTTGCTAAACACATCTTCAACAGCGTTCTTCATTGGGAAGAGGAGCTTGAGAAGGTTGAAGAACAAGTGTGGGCAGGAGACATCTACAACTACCTTAGCGACAAGGAAGCCCAAGCCGCAGAGAAAAGCCATCTCCAGTGGCAGGAGCGTATGGCGGCGGCTATGGACATGGAGCGAGGCATGGCCTAAGCCTTACAAGCATCACTTAAGTGATGCTTTTTTGTCATTTAATCTTAACAAGTAATTACCACGAATAAAGATACCACGATCGCAAAACAGGTCAAACTGGAATAATTGATCTCATGGAATCGCGGTGATTTCATACAACTCAACGACGCAACTGGTGTCATATTTAGGAGTAATCAATGTACAAAGCAACAAGAGACTTCATTAACGCACGTCAAAAACACACTGACTTTAAGCTGGTAATACCTTCTAAAGTCACCCAAATTCCCGTTGGGGCGCCTAACAAATGCTTCAGCAACGCATGGAAATTTGCCGAACAAGAAAGCGCAAAAGGAAACAAAATGCGTTGTCTAAGCGGCTGGCTTGTTCAGCCATACGATGTCAAGACCAATTCAACCGCAATTATTCAACACTGGTGGAATGGCGATCTAATGGGAAATCAGTTTGATACAACACCTAATATTGACAAAAATGAAGAGTATGTATTGGACTTTGCGCTTTATGATTTTTGTCACTTGAATTTTGAAAAAATAACTACTAATGTCGCAATGAGTTTGCTATATCAAAATAGCAAATATCAATTACTAGTAAATGAAGATGAAATGGAATTTGTTGATATCAAAGAATTGAAAACAGAATATCTTTATCTTCACGAAGAATTCAAGCCAGTTCTACGGCCTTTCTGAGCATGTCGTCATTGGCATCAATGTAGACAGCTGTAGTTGAGACGTTTCTATGGCCCATCAAACGCATCAACACTCGCAACCCGACTCCTTGGCTTGCGATGTTGGTTGCGTAGGTCCTTCGACCACTGTGACTAGTGGCACCATCTAGTCCAGCTCGTGCGTATAGATCGGCAAAGTGCTGGGTCAGTGAGTTGGAGCTAAAGCCTTTGCGTGGATTCTTTTGGGTCGGGAACAAGGCACGCTCACGATCATCTGTTCGGATCGTTTCCACATACGCTGCCAGAACCTCACGCACACGTTTGTTCAAGAACACTGTCCTTGGGTGCTTGCCCTTGGTTTGCTCCGCTGTAAGACGTATTTCCGCGCGGATTTGATGCCCTGCGTCGAGCACATGTCCGACTGTCAGAGCTGCGATCTCCCCTACTCGAATACCGCTCAAGTGACTTACCAGTAGCATTGCCCTGTCCCGTGCGACGTGTTTACGTGTGCTGATGTGGTCTAAAACTTGCTGAATTTCTTGTTCGTTGAGTGTGCGAGCTTGTGCCATTTTGTTCTGTCCTTTTGTAACCGCATGTTTTGTGCGCTTTAAGCGTAAATTCAACGATTAGGTCTGGGCAACCAAAGACTTGGTACTCGGTCAAGTTGGCGGGTTTCTGGCGTGATCTATTGAAGATCAATGACTTATTTCGGTAATCGCACAAATCAGCTATTTTGTTAGATTTGTATTTAGCCCTTTACTCGTGGCTAGAACGCCACGAAATGACGCAGATTGACGAGCAAGCCCTACAACAAGCGATCTGGCCTAACAGCTATCAAAGTGCTAACAGACTGAAAATCTGCCTTTGTAGGGCTTCTTAAGCTGACACAAGTGCCAAGCCAACTGCTCAATGGTGTAAAAAGTCACCAATCACTTGAGGTAACTCCTATGCCCGTTGGATGTATTCACCATTTCATTGTCGTTAAACGTAGTGCCTTGCTGCGAGTCTTAGAAAAGGTTGTCGATGAAAGCGACCACGAAAGAACAAAGTTCACTAGATTGTTGCTATCGAGCGTTCATTCCGACCAACACCTAATTGCCATTGAAGACATGGGTGGGAGTGACTCTGACATAGAGAACTTAAAGCAACTTGGTCTTGATGGAAACGATGGAAAAGAATGGCGGGACTATTACGCTCCTCACATTACAAGCCTTCCTGCGCCTTGGTTGCTCTATGCCCCTATTCGAGAACTTCGTAAAGATGGCACACATGGGCAGGTAGTTTGGAGTGGCTACAAGCATGTTGATGATCGATCAACTACGGTCAAAGTTTGGGAAGACGAGGATTGCCCAGCTAAGCCTCGTCAGCCTTTCCCACCAGACGCTCAAATGGCATGTTGATGTCGTAGCCCTACTAGAGAAACTCAAGTAATAAGACACGCGAGTCACATTTGTTTATCACCCCATTTAGTGACATCTTCTTTGGCGTATCGAAGGAATTCCTCGTCTCTTTTCACAGCGTCTAAATACAACGACTTGTCATCACTGCCGCTGTATCTCACAAGACATTTATGCGTTTCTAATCTTTCGTCGATCTGATTGATTAATCGTTCAATCATGTTTGTCTGGCTAGGTTCTTGGCTACTAAAAAGCTCCTTCTTTAGCGAGGCTCTCGTCTGAAGCATGGCTAATTTGTATCCGTTATCAAAAATTGTCCTGATCTTTTCTGAGGTGACTTCTTGAGGCGTAAATTGGTTGGTGTTGATGTCATCCCCAACTACAAAAATACACAGCAACTTTCTCCATTGCTCATAGACGAACTCTTTACCTCTTCGCAGGCGATCTTGTTCGTATTTGTCGTCGCTCATTTCATTTCCCTTTTATTGCTGGAACTATTTCAAGTAGTTCAGCATCTCGACGATACCGCTGGCGGCAGATGAACTTTTGCTCTTCTTCTCTAAGCGCAAGTCTTCAAGTACCCGCTTGTATGGAATAAGTTCAACACCCAGTTCTTCCATGATCGTCAATTCAGCCTCGTCCTTCAAGACTGCGTGAACGAGGAACTTTTTCCAGCTGGCATCTGAAAGTATTTCGTTCCTCCGTTTGACCTTCTTTGGACTGGTGAACTTTTTAGCAACCCATTGCTCAACACCTGCGCGAAGTTCTTTTTTGGTTCGCTTGCGTGCGTTTGTATCGCCACCGATGTAGCCAACAGGCCGATAACTGATCTGAACTTCTACGTGCCAGCACTCCATACCTTCAGTAGTAGGTCTGATTGCTAGAAGATCGATCTCATCAACACCAGATTTAATGCCACGCATTGTGAAGAAGTTTTGTCTGTTCAACCACTCTTCAACTAGTTGTTCATCTAGGAGCGCCATGCTTACCCTCTATTTTCATTAAGTCAAGTATTGCTAGAGATAAATCGGCATTGAAAGATTTGAAGTATCTGGATCGATTAGATCATTGATGATCTCAACCAATTTATCTAATTTTTCCAACTGATTCGGGTAATTCATAGAGTCACTTGAGTACCATTCAAATTTGGTTTTTTTGATATTGGTGTTTATGACGATCGCAGACTTTATATCAGGAAGAATGTCTACTAGACTTGTTGTTTCCAGGTCATTCCATAGGGTCAGTGGTAGCGTCAATTCCGATAGTGATTTGAAAACACTTCTAGCTTCAAATCTAGAAAGTGTTTTGTCTGAAATTTTGACCTGTTGATGAACGAACTCAACAGTACCAGTAGGCTCTTCGTCTAGTTGAATAATCACAACATATTTAATGTCATTATCTGCCCATGGGTAATATTCAACTTGAATGATTTCAACTAAATCCTCGTCTTCATACAAATCAATAAGCCCATTATTGAAGTCTTCGTTTCTATCAATGTTTTTCATTAATAACTCCAATTTATTGCCTGTGTTCGATGATTCTATTCTTGACTCAAAGAGCCATCAATTTATACGAATGAATAAGACATGTCAAAGAACTACGAACCCCTAACAGTTCGTAGTCTTGTAGGTCCTCAACCTAACATTAGTCTGCGTTGAGGGCGGCAGTGGGTATCCAGCAATTTCCTACATCCCAATTGCTGTTCGTGTTCCATGCTCGACTAGGTTGTTGCTGTGCTTCTTTCAGCGAATAGCCAACCCAATTTGATCCGTGATGTTCTATGACCTTGATGTCTGTGCCTTGCCTTGCCATGTCATGCCATGTGTGCCTAAAAAGTGTTTCGATGTCTTGAGTAGTGAGTACATGGGGAAGATTGCCAAGCGCAATGTTTACGTGAATGGTTTGCGCTCTGTCTGCTGTCCAGCGTGCGCCTTCAGTTGTGACCAGCGTAAGTGGCCTGTACTTGTGCGGTTGTCTGAAAGGTTTATTGGTAGCAGACGGATACAGCATCTTGCTGAAGCAGTTCAACGCATATGTACATGCCTTGCGTGTTTCAAGAAGCATGTTTTCCAGCTGAACTTCGTTCTTTGCGTTGTAAGGACGTAGCTTTGTATGAGCAACGATCACATGCGTGATGTGCTTCTCGAAAGGCCTGTACATCGCTTCGATGTCATGTGCTGTGTAATTCCTCATGTCTTTATTTATTAAGACCTAAGAAGACCAATAAATTTCTGTGATTTCCTTAGGTTTCAATAGGCATATTTCGGTAGGAAATTCCATATTGTGAAAATAAAGTAAGCATGCCCATTAACTAATAGGAGAATGAAATGAGCATGTTGGCAAACCTCAAACTGGTAACGAGCAAGCGTGAACAAGGCACCAATCCAGTCTTACACCGCCGCAACAAACTGAGCATCAAAATCAACGATCAAATCTTGCTAGCGGAAGCAAAGCGAGATGGGCGAACCTACGCACCTACTCGCTTGAAGACTTCAACAAATCAAGTCACAGGTGAACGCCAAACTTTCGAGAGCGCAAAGATGATTCGCGAATGGTGGTACATCAACGGAGCTGGCAAGATCAACTTGGTCATCAAGTACGGAAGCAAGCCCATTGCCTTCGATTCAAAGGGAACGAAAAACGCCATCGAAGTGGGTACGGGTGAAGAACTAATCGCCGCACTGAAGACAATCAAGGCCGCTGTTGATGCTGGTGAGCTCGACACTCAAATTGAGTCAGCCAGCACAGCCATCCGCGCACGGTTTGATAAGTAATGTTGTGGAGTGGGCCTTTCCCACTCCCTCATTACTATGAACAAATACCGAGCAACTATTCGCATCAAAGGGCAAAGGGTCAGCACAGTAGTTTTCGCTGACAGCCCAATTCACGCAAGATTGATCATTGAGTTTCAGTACGGCATGGGTAGTGTCGTGAACGGCCCTAGCCCTGTGCGCGAGTCAGACACACTTAAACCCATCAAACCTTTGCCACCTGACAAGTACCGAATTGCGTTAATGAAACAGCAAAAAGACGCGTTGACTAAGAACTTGAAAGCTGAGCGTGATCGTCAAAAGATCAAACAAGCACAGCAACAGATTTTCAAAGCTACACATTAAAAAATTTGCCGCGCAATTTTTGTAGGTGTTGGAGATCTAGATCTGAGGGGTTTTAATCTAACACCCCACCTCTTTTACGCATATTGCTTTTGACGGCTGATTCGAAAAACCCACGTTTTGACTTAAAAATGGGGGTTTTATGCTCAAAAAGAACTGTTTGATTTTCGTGAATCAGTTCTCGGCGACAGGCATAGCGCAGATGGAGTTGCGTTAAAAAGCCCTATACGCTGTCGTTTTCTTGCCCGCAACTGAGACGGCTTAATTGTTTTCTAGGCGTACTTTACAGGGCTGATTTGAAGCTCATTTGATACCCTAAAAGCACCAAGACACTAGGAGTTGAATTCATGTCCGAAAACCTTGAAAGAATTGAAAAGGCACTCGCTCAAATTACCGCAACACTTGAGCGTCAATCAAAAGACATCTTGGAGTTACGGGATGATTTCAAGAAAATTGCTCAGGCTTCTAAGCCCTCGTCTACTGATGTGGTGATTGATCCAGAGTGCGGGTATGAATGGATCGGGTTACACCTTCAGCTGGACTCAAACACTTGGGCAAGAATTAAATCAGGCGAGGAAGTCTTACTCAAAGGCCGTGGATGGGTTCCTGACCAGAACGTCAAGCCCAACCCTGCTGACAAGAACTTTTATTGGGATTATTGGGAGTTCAGCGGTGGAATCGATAGGCCAATGCGAGTAGAAATGGTCAGTCATCACGATAACACTCTCGACGTTGATGAATGTACGGCTTACGAGGGTCCATTACTTAAGCGGTTTGTCCATCAGCTGTAGGCCATTTGGACACTACGAATCAATACTCACTTGGCAACATGATCACCCAATGCTCTCCGTCCCAACAGGCGTAGAGCGTGATTTCTTCGAGCGGCAGATCTGTGTATGGGATTTCCTGACGAGCACGTTCTTGTCCATTTCCATCCTCGTAGACCATAAGAGCTTTTGATTTTTTCACCGTTGTCTTTACGACTACGAACCAATCTGCTGTGCCAATTTCAGTCAGATGGCTAGCGATGGCATCCATCATCCAGAAGCACTCGGCATGCTCAGCAAGATACTTGGTTCCCTCCGTTAACAGGTGTCTTTTGCCAATCCTGTAATAGCGATCAGTACCTGTAAATTGCGTAAGTGTTGCTAGGTCAAAGAGTGACATGTTCTGCGTCCTTTCAAGTTAAACGCAGTTTGCTTTCAGACCAGAAGATTGGACAACCGATGTCCCGGCAGCGCGGACGGACTCTGACTAGTAAACTTACTCTTATGCTCGATCAAGTTAAACATAAATCAGGGTTGATTGCCCTCATCGCATCCGTTTTGGGAGCTGGAGTTGTTTACTTGTGGCAACCAATCACAGACCTGTTTATTACGGGTGCTTATGACGCTAACGTGATCATCCAAATTGACAGTGAATCAATCAAGGGCGACACCAACAACCCTCTGTTAGTTGTCCGTGTTCGTGCTGTGAACAAAGGCAATGTTCCAGCAACGCTAAAGGATGAAGCTGGACGAGGTGATCTAGTTGTTGAAGTACGGGCAATCGAAGACAGTACAGCAGGTGAATGGCTAGATCCTTCCAAGTTACGTTCAGTTGCCAAAAAAAGTCTGCTTGCTGAGCACAGTGGCGGGTATGTCATCGCCCCCAATGCTTTTTATGAAGAAGTCGGCACGATTCCATTGAAGGCTGGCACCTACTGGATTCGCTCTACCCTGACCTTTCCTGAAGGCGACTACATTGATCAAGTTCACGTAACAAGCCATCAAAATCCATAAGATTCAGTAGTATCTTTTAGCATGGGAATCTGCCGAGATCGTCAAAGAATGCGTCAAATTGGTTTGAACTAGGCCAGTAGCGACGTGCCAAATTCAATGAAACATTGAACTTTGCTAAGTACTGTTCAGCTCTATTCACTCGGTTACACCACTTCCTATCCAAAAACACGAAATCGCTCCTGACTACAGATGAAATTGAATGTACAAAATCAATACTGTCGTTAGGTCCAAATTTTTGATTCAAGTTTATTTGTGTATCTCGCAAAATAGAGGCCATTAAAAGGTACGGCGGGTACATATCAATGTCAGGAGTAAATTCATCTCCTTCTTGATTTCTCTCTGGGTCATTCCTAAAGATATCAACAGTCTCTGCCACAGTTACTTTCAAGTCATCAAAACTCTTCGAAAAAGAATTATTCTGATTTACCACTTCAGTAAACATCGTTCTGAATGTCGGTGTTCCACCATTTGCCTTCGCGGCTAATAGCATGTGCTCAGCCAGCCAATGTTTCTTGGGCTCGCCTTTAACATCAGGACTACCATTCGGAAAGAAGAAACCTGGATCTTTCATAAAGTCTGCCACATATACGTTTGGCAATGAGTCATCTAAGAACTCTTCAATCCTTTGCGCTTGTGGCACGTCATTAAATCCGGCAGCCTCGAAGAAATTTATAGAAGACATCAACAAAGTTCCATTTTTATTTTTGAGCGCATTGATGAATTTTTTTCCAAGCTCAGGATTATTTGCGAACTCAACAATCGCACAATGATCCAAGTAGACAACCGGGTGAATCAACCTACAAGTTATTTGAAATTTCCCAAATTTATCTGTACTAATTTTCAGCACAATGAACTCCTGTTGTCACCTCTGCTTAGGAACTAACACACCATCAACATAGTCATAGTCAGCGAGCGCATTGCTAACCATCTTGGCTTCAGTGGTGTGATAGTAGGTCTTCTCAATCTGCGTGATGCTCGTCCCGCACATCTCAGCAACGATTTGAGGCGGCAAATGACTGTTTACACGCTGAGTGATGAAGTAGTGTCTAAAACTGTACGGCACAAGATCACGGCTATCCAAGTGCGTAATGCCAGCCTTTTCAAGCAACTTGTCGAAGTGATAGCCAATCGCACGAGGTGTAATTGGTGACTTGCCTGTTGTAGTGAACATCAACTGCTCACCTAGCCAAGCCCTTAGATCCCTTTCTTTGACTTTTTCGCCAGACACTTTTTGCTTCAACCGCATCAAGCCAAGGTAATAGCCAAAATCTTTAACGACAAGTTTTCGTGTTTTTCTAACCTTGCTTGTCTCACCACGAACAGTCACACGAATCAAATCAAAGGGTGTTGCGCGAGCATGCTCATGCTCCATGTCCTCAACATCGCACCAACGTAGTTGTAACTGCTCCCCTCGCCTTAATCCAGAAATTAACGAGAACCCAAGGTAGTAGCCTGTGACTGCTTTGCTGTAGTTGCCTGCCACTTCAATCTCTTTTTCAGCATCCGAGATGTATTCGGCAAGTGCTGTTTTGATCGCATCAACTTCATGATCTTCAAAAGAACTGCGCCTGTTCTCTTCTGCGCCTTTGTCGATGCGCTTTAATTTTTTGAAGTCAAACGAGTCGATGTAGGTTTCGCCACGCTTGTGGAGCCACTTCATCATGGCGTTGACGGTGCTCTGTTCGTTCTCAACAGTGCTTTGACTGATGGGGATGCTTTTCTTTGTCTTGGTGCGCTCGTAGAAATAGTTAGCGCAGTCAGTACGCTCAAGTTCTTTCAACTTGGTGTCCTTGCCAATCACATCAAGCCAGTGGTTCAGATGTGTGCGTATGACCGAGAAACGACCTTTAACGATGATTCCTGAGGCAACGTCAATCTTTCGCTCCTCCAAGTACATCTCAACTCCCATCTTTGTTGTTTGGGAGAAGTACGTCTTGCCCGATTTCTCAAGCACTTTGAGTTCGTGATAGTGGAGTTCAGCCTTGTCTTTGGCTGTGCTCTTATTTCGCGTTTTAAGGCTGAAACGAGCGTACTTGTGCTCTTTGGGGAGCCACATACGCATGTGCCAGTATTCGCCACGCTTGTAGATCACAGCGTTGTCGAATATGGCTTCTTCGTCTTCCTTGAAGTTGACTTTTTTAAGCGCCATTGAGCAGTTGAGTAATTACGGTTTGTAGTAGTTACACGTTCGTGTAACTCTTTGTGTAACTGTAATGTCAAAACTCAATGAAATCAACACCCTTTTTCTGGGTTGTGAAAGTTTTGTGTAACTAAAAAATCGTTATGCGACAACAACTTACGTTAAAGTTACTACTCCCACTCAATAGTGGCTGGCGGTTTACTAGAAACGTCGTAAGTCACCCGGTTAATCCCGCGAACTTCATTAATGATGCGACCAGAAACCTTTTTCAGCAAAGCATATGGCAACTCAGCCCAGTCGGCGGTCATAAAGTCGGTGGTTTGTACCGCGCGCAGCGCAACCACATAGTCGTATGTACGGCCATCACCCATGACGCCCACACTTTTGACGGGCAGGAAAACGGCAAAGGCCTGGCTAGTCAGTTCGTACCAGTTTTTACCGCTTTCATCGTCGCGAAAATTTCGCAGTTCCTCGATAAATATGGCATCGGCGCGGCGCAGTAGGTCGGCATATTCTTTTTTTACCTCGCCTAATATGCGCACTCCCAGGCCCGGGCCGGGGAATGGGTGTCGATAGACCATGGCGGCGGGCAAGCCCAACGCCACGCCGAGTTCGCGCACTTCGTCTTTGAATAAATCGCGCAGAGGCTCTAGCAGTTTCAAGCCTAATTGCTCGGGCAGTCCACCCACGTTGTGGTGGCTTTTAATCGTGACTGCTTTTTTGGTCTTGGCGCCACCGGACTCGATGACGTCCGGATAAATAGTGCCTTGGGCCAGAAAGGTTGCACCCTTCACCACAGCACCCACGGCGCCCTGCCCGGCTTTGAGTTTGGCCGCTTCCGCTTTGAAAACGTCCACAAATAACCCGCCAATAATTTTGCGCTTGGCCTCCGGATCCGACACGCCCGCTAACTTACCCAAGAATAAATCAGCCGCGTCCACGCGGATAACTTTGGCGTGCAGTTTTCCTGCGAACATCTCCATCACCGCGTCGCCTTCGTTGAGACGCAAAAGCCCATGGTCAACGAATACGCAAGTAAGTTGGTCGCCAATGGCTCGGTGAATCAGCGCAGCGGCAACCGAGGAATCGACCCCGCCGGACAGACCCAAAATGACCTCCTCGGTGCCCACCTGAGCGCGAATCTTCTCGACAGCTTCCGAGATGTAATCACCCATGATCCAGTCGGCCTTGGTGCCACAGATGTCGAGAACAAAGCGCTCCAAAATCGCCGCACCGCGTTTGGTGTGGGTCACTTCAGGGTGGAACTGCACGCCGTAAAAGCGTCGCTCTTCGTCAGCCATACCGGCAATCGGGCAGCTATCGGTGCTGGCCATCAGCTTAAAGCCATGGGGCAAATCCGTCACCTTATCGCCATGACTCATCCAGACTTGCAGCATGCCGTGCCCCATCGGAGTGGCGTAGTCCTGTATGCCATCGAGCAAAGCGGTATGGCCATGGGCCCGCACATCCGCATGGCCGAATTCGCGAAGCGTGCCGCTTTGCACCCGCCCACCTAGTTGCTGGGCCATGGTTTGCATGCCGTAGCAAATACCCAGCACCGGAATGCCCAATTCAAAGACGCCTTGCGGCGCTTTATCCGTATCTTCCTCGTAGGCGCTAGCGTGGCTACCCGAAAGGATGATTCCCTTCAATTGACCATCGCGCGCATAGGCGCGCAACCATTCCTCGCTAACGTCACAAGGGTGTACCTCGCAAAATACATGCGCTTCGCGCACGCGCCGGGCAATTAATTGGGTGACTTGCGAACCGAAGTCCAGTATCAGTATTTTTTGGTGCGACATCAGGTCAATGGCTTGTTTCAATCGGCCCGGTAATTCGGCGCTTCTTTGGTAATCTGCACGTCGTGCACATGGCTTTCGCGGATACCTGCGGTGGTGATTTCCACGAACTCTGCCTTGTTTTGCATATCCGCAATCGTGGCGCAGCCGCAGTAGCCCATGCTGGCCCGCAAGCCGCCCGACATTTGAAACACGATGGCGACCATAGAGCCTTTGTAGGGCACGCGGCCTTCAATGCCTTCGGGAACGAGTTTGTCCGCATTGGGGTTGCCAGTGCTGGACTCTTGAAAGTAGCGGTCCGCGCTTCCCTGCTGCATGGCGCCTATGCTGCCCATGCCTCTGTAACTTTTGTAGCTGCGGCCTTGGTAAAGCACGATTTCACCCGGCGCCTCTTCGGTGCCGGCGAACATACCGCCCATCATCACCGAACTGGCACCTGCCGCGATGGCTTTGGCAATGTCGCCGCTGTAACGTACACCGCCATCGGCAATCAGCGGAACTCCGGTACCGCGTAATGCTGTCGCCACGCTGTCGATAGCCATGATTTGTGGCACGCCGACACCAGCAACAATCCGCGTAGTGCAAATTGAGCCTGGACCGATACCGACCTTCACCGCATCCGCACCCGCCTCGACCAACGCCAAGGCTGCTGCACCAGTTGCAATGTTCCCACCCACTACATCGACCTGCGGGTAGTTTTGTTTCACCCAGCGCACCCGCTCGATGACGCCCTTGCTGTGCCCGTGCGCGGTATCGACCACGATGGCGTCCACCCCGGCACGCACAAGCGCTTCCACCCGCTCTTCGGTGCCTTCACCGACACCCACCGCCGCGGCCACGCGCAACTTACCAAAAGCGTCGCGCGCGGCATTCGGAAAGCTGGTTTGCTTGGTAATGTCTTTAACGGTAATCAGGCCCTTGAGCTCAAAGGCCTCGTTAACTACCAATAAGCGCTCCAGGCGGTGTTTGTTGAGCAGCGCCTTGGCTTCTTCCAAAGTGGTTCCGTCCGGCACGGTGACCAAGCGTTCGCGCGGCGTCATGATGTCGCTCACGCGTTGGTCATATCGGGTTTCAAAACGCAAATCGCGGCCTGTGACGATACCAACTACTTTGCCACCATCGCATACTGGGAAACCCGATACGCCTAATTGGTCAGACAAAGCCATGACCTCACGCACCGTGAAATGCGGGGTTATCACCACCGGATCACGCAAAACGCCGGACTCATAACGCTTAACTTTCGCAACCTGGGCCGCTTGTTCGGCGACCGTTAGGTTTTTGTGCACCACACCAATACCGCCTTCCTGGGCGATGGCGATGGCCAGGCGCGCTTCGGTGACCGTGTCCATAGCGGCGGACACCAGGGGCAGATTCAGGGCGATATTGCGGGAGAACTGGGAGGCGAGAGAGGTGTCCTTGGGGAGGACTTGGGAGTACGCTGGCACCAACAACACATCGTCGAAGGTGAGCGCTTTGCCGAGAAGGCGCATGTCAAAGCTCCAAA
>Ga0214919_10005117_pt1 | contig 18784 bp, 14 predicted proteins | sample LL1503_MetaG_FD_177994 | JGI IMG/M metagenome (GOLD analysis project Ga0214919, IMG submission 177994) | Freshwater microbial communities from Lake Lanier, Atlanta, Georgia, United States - LL-1503 | ecosystem: Environmental > Aquatic > Freshwater > Lake | place: USA: Georgia | collected...
GGCTGAGGCCTGGAATGAGATTGATCGGCTGCAACATGACCGGTAGCGACATCGACATGCGGGTCGCAACGCGCACTGGCATGTTTGGTGTGGTCTTTATGTGGCAATACTCAGTCATCATTCGTGAGACGTTGGTGACTGGAACGCATAATTCGCGCCCACACCGTTCAAACAATTGCGCAAAGGTTATATCTGCACTGCCTGTTGTTTCTTCCAAAATTGAACCTAGGAAGTCATACAGTTTTTGACCTGGGTGCATACCGCGTCGTCGAGCAGCTCGAGCAAAAGATCTGAATTGACCTCCCGAACCATCTTTCGCAACTGATTCAAAATCAGCTGGAACTTTTTCCAACATGTAGTCAGTAGAACATCCTGTTGCCGCAAGCAATGCAAACATGCTTCCCACACTTGTTCCAGCGACTCTCTGAATATTTTGTGGGTAGATGCCTTCTTCTTCTAGAACTTGAAGTGCACCGATATAGCAATAACCCTTTGCGCCACCACCTTCAAACGTGAGGTTATGAATGCGCGATGTTCGTTCTGCTTCAGGCAGTGGTTTTTGTGTCGTGATTCGAACCGATTCAATTGGCGGCAGAGGCCGAGGGGCCACGCTTGCCTGCATCATTACCGAGGTGTTCTTTGCCATGGCGAAAAGTGTAGTTACCCGTAGGTGGGTCACTTTCCTGTCTCCCCCGTAGGCTCTTTGAGTGTCTGAATCACCTGAAATCCTGAGCGAAGCGGCCACTCGGCGTACCTTCGCCATCATTTCGCATCCCGATGCCGGAAAGACCACCCTGACCGAGAAGTTCCTCCTATATGCGGGCGCCATTCAGACTGGCGGCGCTGTGAAGGCCCGAGGCGACAGGCGTGCTGCAACCTCTGACTGGATGGCGATGGAACGCCAACGTGGAATTTCTATCTCTTCCACTGTGTTGCAGTTTCCGTATCGCGATTGTGTGTTTAATTTGCTCGATACTCCTGGTCACCGTGACTTTTCGGAAGACACATACCGCGTGTTATCTGCAGTCGACGCCGTCATCATGGTGCTTGACGTCGCAAAAGGAATTGAACCTCAGACTTTGAAATTGTTTGAAGTATGTCGCGCACAAAATCTTCCCGTGATTACGTTCTTTAACAAGTACGACAGGCCTGGTCGTGACCCGCTGGAACTGCTCGATGAAGTGGAACAACAAATTGGTTTACGGCCCACTCCTGTCACGTGGCCTGTTGGTCAGTCTGGTGATTTCCGTGGTGTGATTGATCGACGCACTGGCGACTTCGTGCGATTCACTCGTGTTGCCCGCGGATCATCGATTGCACCAGAAGAGACTGTCAGTGCCGAACAAGCAGCTATTGATGAGGGCCCTGCCTGGAAGCAGGCCCTAGATGGATGCGGTCTACTTGACGCGATTGGCGCAGATTTGGATGTCGAGAGCTTCTTGGCGGGCGAAAGCACCCCTGTTTTTGTGGGTTCGGCAATCACCAACTTTGGTGTGCAAATGCTTCTTGACGCAGTGGTCGATTTAGCACCAGCACCTGCACCGCGCGTTGACGTTGACGGCGATGCTCGCCCATTAGAAGCTGAATTTGCTGCCTTCATTTTTAAAATTCAGGCCAACATGGACCCGAACCACCGTGACCGCATCGCCTTTGCTCGTATTTGTTCAGGCAAGTTTGAACGCGGCATGGATGTTGATTGCGCACGCACCGCAAAAAATGTGGGCACAAAATACGCCACCACGGCATTTGGTTCTGAACGCGAAACAATTGAAGAGGCATTTCCTGGCGACGTGATTGGCCTGATCAACACATCAGGCTTACAAATTGGTGACACGTTGCACGCAGGTAAAGCTGTTTCGTTCCCAGCATTACCGCGATTTGCACCTGAAGTATTTGCTACCGCTCGCCCGCTTGATTCATCTAAGTTCAAACAGTTCCGTCGCGGTATGCAACAGCTTGACGAAGAAGGTGTTGTGCAAGTACTGCGCGATCCAGACATGGGCGATGCTGACCCAGTCCTTGCAGCAGTTGGCCAATTGCAGTTTGAAGTATTGGCTCATCGTTTGCAACACGAGTTCAATGCACCAGCTGAAATCTTGAATGCCGATTACCAAGCAATCCGCATTACAGACAAAGAATCAATTCCACGCTTACGTGAAATCGGGGGTATTCGTATTCTGCGACGCAGTGACGGTGAGATAGTTGCACTGTTCCAAAGCAAATACAGGTTGCAACGTCTTGAAGCGGACGAACCTGCGCTCACACTGATTCCAATTCTTGCGGGCAGTCGGGACTGACATGATTCTGATTGATGCTGAAGGGCTCAAGGCGTCTCGTCCTGGTCGTCCCTTGTTCGAAGATGTCTCCATTACGTTGAGCACCGGCGACCGTTTGGGTGTTGTTGGCTTGAACGGTTGCGGCAAAAGCACACTGTTTCGCATTCTGTCTGGCGAACTACGACCTGATGCTGGCGTTGTACGAACTGGACGTGGTGCGCGCATTGGTGTGTTGCCACAATTACCAGTGCTGCCACATGGAACTGTGCGCGAGGCAGTGGGTGGCGGATGGCAAGGCGAAGCAATGCTGGACAAATTGGGCATGGGTGACATGACAGATGCCGATACACGTGAATTATCTGGCGGGCAACTAAAGCGCGTTGCGCTGGCGCGTCTTCTTGCTGGCGAATGGGACTGTCTGATTCTTGATGAACCGACTAACCACTTAGATCTTGACGCAATCGGCTTTCTTGAAGAGACACTGGCGCGTTTTCCTGGCGGACTAGCGATTGTTACACACGACCGACATGTTCTTGACCGCGTTACTAACCGTGTATTGGAAATTGATCGCGGACACGCGTACTTACATATTCCTGCTGGCGAGAACGCAGGTTCCGGGTACGCGGCGTATTTGGCTGCACGTGCCGAACGCGAAGAAAACTCGGCTACCGCTGAGCAAGTGCGAAAGAACGCTGCGAAAAAGGAACTTGCGTGGTTACGTCGCGGCGCACCCGCACGAACTGCAAAGCCAAAAGCACGCATTGCAGCTGCTGAAGCGTTGATTGCTAATAAGCCTGATGGCCCAGCGCGTCAAGGCGAATTGGGATTAGACCTTGGCAGTAAGCGTCTTGGTTCAAAAGGTATCGAAATGCTCGGCGTTGGTTTCACGTGGCCAGATGGTCACGAGGTGCTACACGCATTTGATCATGCACTAGAACCAGGTGATCGTTTAGGAATTGTTGGGCCAAACGGGGCGGGCAAGAGCACATTGCTCGACATGATTGCAGGGCGCCTCACCCCTACCGTCGGCACTATTGATATTGGGAAAACAGTATTGGTGGGCTATTACGACCAGTTAGGCAAAGAGCTCGACTTATCAAAGCGTGTGCGCGATGTTGTTGCCGGCGACAAGGGCTCTCCTTCAGTAGAAGACCTCAACCTGATGAAGCGATTCTGGTTTGATGGCGATGCACAATTCGCACCATTAAGCACATTGTCAGGTGGAGAACGCCGACGTTTACAATTGCTACTGACATTGATTGAACAACCCAATGTTTTGTTGTTGGACGAACCAACGAACGACCTTGACCTTGACACGTTGCGCGCACTTGAGGATTATTTGGATGACTGGCCAGGCATTGTTGTCGTTGTAAGTCACGACCGTGCATTTATTGACCGCACTGTGGAAGAGATTTTGGCGCTTGACGGTGAAGGCGGCGCAGCTTTGGTGCCGGGCGGCGTTGCGACATGGCTGAAGCAGCGATCAGCGCGCGCCACCACGCCACGTTCTGCACCGACCCAGCGTTCGTCATCCACAAAACCAACAAAGCAGAAGTCGTCTCGTAGCCCCAGCACGCTGAACAGACTGATTGCGAATGTTGAAAAAGATATGACAAAGCGCACGACTCGCCAGACTGCGTTGTACCAGGACATCGCCGATGCAGGTAACGACCACAAGAAACTTGCCGCGTTGGGCGAAGAGCTTGCTGAACTACAAACAGCAATTGAATCACTTGAAACACAGTGGTTAGAACTCACCGAGGAACTAGGAAGCTAAACATGAGCAGTGTTGTTGTATCTGAATTGGCATATTCGCCCCCTGGTGCAGACCAATTGTTCTTCGATGTCAGCTTTGGCGTCTCCCCTGGTGAACACGCAGCGATCGTTGGACCCAATGGTGTTGGTAAATCAACAATTCTCAAAATTCTTACGGGTCAATATGAAGCCGATGATGGTGAATTCAGCATTGGCGGCACGTTTCTGCAGATGACTCAGGACGTCGGCATGAGCAAGCCTGACGACAGCTTGCGCGACATGCTGATTGAAGTTGCGCCTATTGCACTGCGAGAAGCTGGAAAGAAACTGTTTGCTGCTGAAAAAGCAATGATGAGCGGCGAAGACGATGGCATGAAATACGCAGAAGCTCTTGGCGATTGGGGTGACCTTGGCGGGTACGACCTTGAGACTCAGTGGGCTGCGTCAGCACAACGCAGTGTGAAGACACCCGTTGACAACTTTGCGACGCGTTTAGTGAGCCAACTATCTGGTGGAGAACGCAAACGCCTTGTCCTTGACTTGTTGTTGACATCAGGTGCTGATGTGTTGTTTCTTGACGAACCGGATAACTACCTCGATATTCCTACGCGCGGGTGGCTAGAAGAACAAATCAAGGCGTGCAAGAGCACCATTCTCATGGTGAGCCATGACCGCACATTGTTAGAACGCGTAGCGACAAAGATCATCGCAGTTGAAGGTTCTGGCGCATGGGTGCACGGCGGTTCGTATGTCACGTTCCCTGAAGCACGACAGAGGCGTCAAGAACTACTTGGTGATGACCTAAAGCGTTGGAACGATGAAGAGCGCCGACTATTTCATCATATGAAGATCATGAAACAGCGCGCTGCACAGAACTTTAAGAACGCCACAAAAGCAAATGGTGCTGAAACTCGCTGGGAAAAATTCGTGAAAGCTGGTCCGCCACCTCCGCCAGTTCCTGACCAGCAGATTTATGTTCGCTTCCGCGGCGCAGACTCGGCGCGGCGCGTAGTGAAGTTTGAGTCCGTTGCCATTGGTGAATTGTTCATGCCGTTCTCAGATGAAGTGCACTTTGGTGAGCGCCTCGGGCTGATTGGACCGAACGGAACCGGAAAGACTCACCTTCTTAACGCATTGAACGGCAAAGCAGAAGGCCTGATGGGTGACATCACGTTTGGACCCCGCACATCAGTGGGCATGTTCAACCAAGTGAACGACAGACCAGAGTTTCACGGTCGTGAATGCATTGAAATTGTTCGCGACAAATTGTCTGACGAACAAAAGTCAATGGGAGCACTTGCCCGCTACGGCCTGCGCAACAACGCTCGCCAAGAATTCCAAACATTGTCTGGCGGACAAAAGGCACGATTAGAAATCTTGAGCCTTGAACTTGCGGGCCACAACGTATTGCTGCTTGATGAGCCAACCGACAACCTTGACATTGATTCTTCAGAGGCTCTCGAACGAGCCATCGAAGGATTTGAAGGCACTGTGATAGCGGTCAGTCACGACCGCACATTCCTCGCAAACTTCGACAGGTTCATCATGATTACCGATGATGGCGATGTCTACGAATTACCAGATTTTGATATTGCACTCGCTGGGCTTTCTGCTCCATCGGAACTCGCAACACTGCGCCTTGCAAAGCCACTGACCGTCTGAACACTAAGGTCGCCTTTTCCCGCGAATAGTGTGGGGTGATGAAACCGTTCGAAGGAACACTCGAGTCGCTACAGACACGTGAATTACCGCAATGGTTTGATGACGCCAAGTTCGGCATATTCATTCACTGGTATCCGGCTTCTGTTCCTGCCTATGCGCCATTGTCAGAGGACTTGTTCGAGCAGACAACCAAATACGGAGAAGAAACTGCGTTTCGCGAATCACCGTATGCCGAGTGGTATGTGAACTCACTTGCTATCGAAGAATCTTCTGTACAAAAACATCATGCTGAGGTGTATGGCGACAAACCATATGACGAGTTTGTTACTGAGTTCTTTGCAGAGTCTCAACAATGGGACCCAAGTACGTGGCAAGAATTGTTTCAGGCGTCAGGTGCAAAATATTGCGTTATGGGTACTCGCCATATTGACGGCGCGATTATGTGGCCTACTTCTGTACATAACCCCATAAAAGGACCTGCATACACATCACCACGCGACTTAGTGGGAAAAGCGTGTGAAGCAGCACGCAATGCAGGCATGCGCATAGGCCTCTACTACTGCGGCGGACTTGATGTCACATTTCAAGGCCTCGGGTACAACGGATGGCTCAGTATGTTTCTTGCCACACCACAGACAGCTGAATACACCGAGTATGCAACTGCTCACTACCGTGAACTGATTCAGCGATACAGCCCTGACTTGTTGTGGAATGACGTCGGCTGGCCAGGTGGCGGCGCTGCTGCAATGCAATTCATGGCCGAATACTTCAATCACAACCCAGACGGTGTGGTGAATGATCGGTTTGACATGATCGGTGTCGCAACCGGCACGACTCACGCCGACTTCATCACACCTGAGTATTCCTCTGGCCTGACTCTTCCAGACAAGAAGTTCGAAGTATGTCGTGGCATCGGACGAAGCTTTGGATACAACGCGTTAGACAACGACTCGACGTACGCGTCATCAGAAGAACTAATCCAGTTACTTATAAACGCGGTTGCTGATGGTGGCAATCTGTTGCTCAATATTGGGCCTATGGCCAACGGCGAATTACCCGAATTGCAACAACAACGAATTCGAAATATTGGCGCATGGCTTGACATTTACGGTGCGGCGATTTTTAACACATGTCCACATACTGTTTCGTCATTGACATCTTCTGATGGACGAACGGTTCGCCTCACGCAAGACCGCTACGGAATTGTCTATGCAATCATTATTGGCAACTCCCCACATGTCAGCATCACTATCGAAGGTCTTCCGCAGGGCGACATCACGCTGCTCGGGCATGCAAGCCCGCTTGTACGCGACGGCAACACAGTGTCTCTGCCATTAGCCCCGCGAGATGATGCTGCGTTTGCATTGCGCATTGCCCAATAGACAATAAACACACGCTGACAGGTAGCGTCACCAGTATGAAAGCTGCTGTTTATTACCAGACCGGCGGACCTGAGGTCCTGAAGTACGAAGACGTGGCAGAGCCACAATTGCGCCCAGGTGGAGTGCTGATTGACGTTGCCGCCATTGCAATTCAAGGCGGCGACACACTCAACCGAACTGGTGGAGCATTAGCAACCAAGCCTCACATCGTTGGATACCAAGCATCGGGCATTGTGCGTGAAGTGGGCGAAGGTGTCACTGCGTTTACAAAAGGACAACAGGTTGTTGCCACTATGGGATTTGGATCACACGCTGAAGTCATCAGTGTTCCATCTGCTGCCGTGTGGGCTGTACCTGCCGGCTTGTCACTGCAAGAAGCAGCAGGCATACCAATCGAATTCGGTACTGCTGATGATTGCCTCTTCGAATTTGGTCGTTTGAAGGCAGGCGAATCTGTTCTTATTCAAGCTGGCGCAAGTGGCGTTGGTCTTGCAGCCATTCAGTTAGCAAAGGCAGCAGGTGCAACAGTTTTTGCAACAGCATCAAGTGATGAACGGCTAGAGCGTCTCAAGGAATACGGACTAGACCACGGCATCAACTACACAAAGGTTGACGCAGCCAAAGAAGTGTTGGCGCTGACAAACGGTGCAGGCGTGAACTTAGTTGTGGACTCCGTTGGTGGTTCAACATTGGAAGGCAGCGTTGCCATGTTGGCGTACCGTGGCCGCATTAGTTGGGTGGGCCGTGCGGGTCGTGAAGAAAAAGCGCCAGAGATTTGGCCCATCATGCAAAAGAATGCGTCAATTACTGGAGTATTCCTTGGAGCCGAAATGGCTATGAACCCAACGCGTACGCATCCAATGATTGACAGTCTTGTTGCACGTATTGCTAAGAAGGAACTCACGGTGGTGATTGACTCAACATTCCCACTGTCAGACGCTGCAGGCGCACATCGTCACATCGAAAGCCGCAAGGCATTCGGTCGGGTGTTGCTGATCCCGTAACTACTTTGCGATGAGATACAGCACCGGTAACACGGTGCTGAAAACTGCAGCGAGAACAACCAGTGTCGTTGACACTCGCCCACTGACATGTTCACCAAGAACATGAGGTTTGCGCGACAGCAGCAGAATCATGATGATCAGTGGCGGCGCTGCAAGTCCGTTCAATACTGCTGACCAGTACAGCGCACGAACTGGGTTAAACCCAATGAAGTTCATGGAAAGCCCAACCATCATCGATGCAAAAATCACTATGTAAAATGCTCTTGCTTGTGACAACTTAAGGCTGAGACCTTCACGCCAGCCAAAGGTTTCTGACAGTGCATACGACGTTGACCCAGCCAATACTGGAACCGCCAATAAACCTGTTCCCATGATTCCTAACGTGAAAAGCCATTTGGCCATTGACCCAGCGAGCGGTTCAAGAGCTTGCGCTGCTTGTTCAGCTGTGCCAATTTGTGTGATGCCGTGAGAACCTAACGTTGCAGCTGACGTCACCATAATTGCAAACATCACAAAGACGCCAGAAGACATTCCAGCAATAACATCGCCTCGCATTGCTCGCATGTGAACGAGACCATCACCAATGTCGCCGGGATGATCTCTGCGTTCTTCTACTTCTTCACTTGTTTGCCAAAAAAAGAGATACGGAGAAATTGTTGTACCGAAGAGGGCAATCATTGCTGCTAACTCGGGTCTATTAAACCCAAGACGCGGAACCAAGACATGATTCAGAACATCAAACCAACTGACATTGATGATGAATAGAACCACTACATATGACAAAAGGGACACACACAACCAGCGCAGTACATTTGAATACTGGTGATACGGAACTGCAATCTCCAAAGCTGCCATACCTAAAGCGAACACAATCACCAGGATGACTTGAGGAATCGGAATGATCATGTGGGTTGCAGCGGCCATTGACCCGAGGTCAGCCCCGATATTGAAAGTGTTTGCGGCAATCACAAGAGTGAGTGCCACATACAGCACCCACTTTGGAAACTCTTCTTTGATGAGCGTGGCGAGCCCTTTGCCTGAAAACAAACCGAGGCGTGCAGTGGACTCTTGCACCGCTGCTGCCAACGGCAACGCAAGAACCGTGGTCCACAACAGTTTGAATCCAAAAGCAGCACCTACTTGTGAATAGGTGCCAATTCCTGATGGATCATCATCTGCTGCACCAGTGATGAGCCCTGGCCCCACACGTTGGAAATACCCGCGCCCACCAAAATGATGCCGATGTGGGTGATGTAACGATTGCTTCATAAGTAACTAGTAGTTACTTGCAATGTATCTCTATCGGTAGGTGTCGCTGCGACTACTACTTCACTTTTACGATTATCTTTTTCGTCCGTTTAGGTGTTGTTTTGTACTTCGCTTGAGTCAACGTCAGTGTGCATGTTGCAGCTTTGGTAGGAGCAACTAGCTTTCCCAGTCTGATTTTGCATAATCCGGTGGCTTTCCAAGTGGGGAAACCCTTGCCCACCGTCTTGATCAGAGCAACCAGAAACGTGCTCGAGCCTTTCTTTACGGTCTTACTTGAAGAGTTGACCGCAGGGACCGTGGTAGCAGTAACAGTATTGCTGCCCACCTTTGCGCCAGCCAGCAACTGTGAATACACCTGATTGGCGCTTTGTGAACCATTGCCCGTAACCGCAGTGACTTTCACCACGGGCGATGAATAACCAATTTTTGGAAACACAATCGTTGCACCCAGATCACTGATCACAAAAGAACGCTCAACAACTGTTTCGACATCTGCCTTCTTGACAGAAGCAGCAAGTGTGCTGTTCAGGCCAGCTTCCGTTTTAGTAATTCCCCATTGGTCAAGAAGTTTGTCGGGAAGAAAAGCCGTGAAACTGCCGGTGTTGAGTGTCGTGCCATCTGGTAAAAAATGTGGCGCGGTCGTCTTAATTTCGAGTTGCCGTGTGCCTTTGTCAACTATGAGACTGGGAAAGTGAAAATACGTGGCATTTGTTGACACCCAGATGGGTCCTGGCACATCTGCACCTGGTGAGTTAACAAAAGTACTTGACCGAGCATAGAAAACTAACGGAGCCGACTCTGCCTTGTCGACATTACATACCAAAAATCTCATGCTCGGAATGCCACAGCGATTGGTCCACGTAAGAGATGTATCCTCGCTCTTTTCAGTATCGAAGTTGATGTGTTGCGCATCTGATTCCAGCGCAACTTGAGCAGGGTGACCTTCAATAACGGTGACCAAATCTTGCCCTGTAAGTGAAAAATCCATCTTTCCTTGGTCTGCGACGACAACACTGTATTGAGGCATTTTTGACGTCTTGTATCTGATCTCAACCTTGAGCTTGGAAGTCTTCGACAGAATTGCAGATAAGTCCACTAGCCCACCATTTGCACTTTGATTTTGAGGTTTCATGCCCCAGTCGAAATAACTAAACGTTTCGAAGGTACGAGAAGTTGGAACGTAAAAGGCGTTGATATTGAACCCATACTGTGCATTCTCCACTGTGGGGTCATGTGTTTTCCATGATGTTAAGCGAACAACAAACTTCAATGTTGACGGTGCGGGTTGATCATCAACAGTTGCAATGTAGCAATAATTTGTTACTGCCCCCACACATTCAGGAAACGTTGCAACATTTAGGTCATCCCTTCCAACTTCAGTCACATAACACGGCTCACCGGTATTTGCCACACTGCAGCTACGCAAGAGGTCGGTGTACTCGGGAATTGCATCAGCGGCGCGACTGATTGGTGCTGACACCATAGATGTCACTGGAACAGACAGGGCGATAACCAGCACAAGCCTCTTCAACATTGAAACGATGTTACAAACTTTTCTCAGTAGCAGATTGCAACTAGAGTACGACTCGTGAGTCCGGACAAAACCCCACCCGTTGTTGGCTTTGTCGGGACTGGCCATATCGCCACCTTCCATTCAAAGATGCTGAAGATCAGTGGAGTACCGCTGACTCGTGGCGGATGTTTCGATATTGATGCAGAGCGTGCGGCCGCTTTTGCGCAGGCATCGGGCAGCACAGTGATGGCATCGGCTGATGAAGTTATTGCATCAAGCGACATGGTCTACATCTGCACATGGACAAGTGAGCATCAAATACTTGTTCAGAAATGCATTGCAGCCTCAAAACCATTCTTCTGCGAAAAGCCTTTGTCCGTCGGTCTGCGTGAAGCAAGTGACATGCATGCGGCTGCTGCTGAAAGCGCGTTGACTCATCAATGCGGCTTAATCCTTCGCCGGTCCCCCGCGTATCTGTGGGCTAAAGAACTCATTTCAGATCCGGCAGCAGGCGCGCCCATGGCAGTGGTGTTTCGCGATGATCAATTCATTCCCGTGCAAGGGCACTACAAATCAACATGGCGCGGAGATGTTACGAAAGCTGGTGCTGGCACATTATTGGAACACAGCATCCATGACGTTGACATGTTGCGCTTTCTCATTGGTGATGTTGAGTCAGTCAGTGCTCGCGCAACGTATCGTCACGGTATTGAGGGAATTGAAGATGTCGTTGCAGCTTCAATTGGTTTTGCAAACGGTGCGGCCGGCACATTGACAACTATTTGGCACGACAACTTGTCACGCCCCAGCCTGCGCAACGTTGAAGTCTTTTGCGAGAATAGAACTGTTGTGATTGCAGGTGACGATTGGTTTGGTCCGGTTACGTGGAGCAATTCCGACGGAACCACAGGGTCGTTAGAAGGAACCGAACTTTTAGAAAAGACAGCGCCCTTGGCAATTGGTGACGCAAACCCTGATGGCGCGTTCGTAAAGGCGGCAACAGATGGCACACCGGGCTTCCCTGATTTTTCTATCGCGCTAGAAGCCCACCGCATTGTTGAAGCGATGTATCGCAGTGCTCGAGACAACGGTAGCTCTGTACATGTTGCCTCTGTGCAGCCATGATGTATGAAGTATCTCGCATTGAGTTAGCTGACATCATGCCGTTGCGTGTTGCTGTTCTGCGTAAAGGTACCCCTGCAACTGATTGCAACTACCCAGAAGACTTATACCCCGATGTTGTGCATTTCGGAATCATTCACGAAGGAACTGCTATCGCAACATCAACATGGTTTAAGAAGGAATGTCCAGAGGTGCCGAACATTTCTGCAATCCAGCTCAAGGGCATGGCGGTGGCAAGACATTTGCAAGGCGAAGGTCTTGGCGCATTATTGATTGATGCTGGTATTGCGTTCGCAAATGAAATAGGCGCAAAGGTTACCTGGGCTCGAGCACGTGACAGTGCTCTGGGATTCTACGAACGCCTTGGTTTTGTCTCAACTGGCGACGGATTCATTGATGGCCCAACGGCCATGCCACACCACATCGTTGTGCGAACGCTCTAGCCCTGCACTGTTACGCCTGTCGTAAACAAGAGAGTCTGGTTTGGAGCCGGCGACACTCGCGCTTTCATCGTCCACTCACCTGAATACGGAAACTGCACAATGCCGATCCAGTGATTTGGACCTATCTCCGTCATGTTTACGGGAATGGGCGGAATGTTTCGCGATGGCAAATCAAATTGCACAGTTACGTCTTTGACTGGCGACAATGATCCGCCGGGTGGCGAGAGAATGACGTGCACTTCTGCGGTACCGACAACGGCGGGGACTACCGATAGTTCCGCCACAATGCCGTTCTGCACCTTGGTGGCACTAAACGAAATAGACGTACGTGCCGTTGAATTTGGTGACTGCGCCACCATTAATGAAGTGACAGCAAGAACCAGGACAACCAAAGTTGATTCCCATCTAATGACCTTTGCGATAGACGGAAAACCACCTGTACGCAATTGAGCACGAGCTTTAGAGCCAAGGAGAACGACAGCAACAACCAGAATGGTCTTCAGCAACAACAACTTGCCAAAACTCGACTGGGTGATGGTGCTAATGCCACCCATTAAATGAAGTCCCTGCACAACACCGGTTACAACAACCAATGGCATCGACCATGTTGCCATTCGAGAAAATCTCTTAGCTTCGTTTTCTACATCATTGACTCGAGAGATAAAAGCAAGGACAAGTAGCGCACCGACCCAGGTTGAAATGCCAGCCAGATGGATCATGTCGAGTGGGATAAAAAGAGCCGGCAATGTGCCCGCGCTTTGGTGGCCGCTTCCCGCAAACGTTGCAATCGTGAGGACTGCAGTAACCACAGTTCCGATTCGCCAACGTCGGCTCACTGACGATGTAGCAGTGAGCGCAATGATTCCCCACGCAACCGCGCACATGGAGCGAATGAACAAAGCGAGCCCAAGACGAGTCTGCAGTACATCACCGATGATGGCCGAATCAAACAATGCGCCCCAAGATTTACCCGCTGTATACGGGCCTTGCATTAACAGCAGGCCTAATGATGAAACTGCAATAAACACGGAGGAATACCGCAATACTTTGCGCACGCGCGAATTTCCTAACAAAGGTGAACACCACAACAGCGACACGCAACCAATGAGAAGGATTAACCCGAGAAAGCCAAGCAACCGAAGTGTTGACATGGGATTTCCGAGAGTTGAAGAAGTCTCTGTCCCATTCAGAACTTTCTCTAACAATGCAGCACTAGTTCCTGTTGATTGCGTACCAATTTCAAAGGGGAACGCTCCAGAAACCGGATGACCATCGGCGCTGACCACGCGCCAGACCACTACGTAGACGCCATTGTCCAGTTTCGGAACTGCTGCAGTGACTATTGATAGGTCAGATGATGACCGCACTGTTTTTTCGATAGAGACTTCACGTTGTTCTGAGTCATACACACGAATATCACCCAATGTGGCTTCCACTTGTTCATCAAAATCTAAGCGGATTTCTTTCGGTGATGACGCCAGAAGTTCAGACGCCGATGGACTAGACGAATCTAGAACCGCATGAGCACTTGCGATGCCCGGAATGAAAGCAACTGTAATTGCTATCGATACAGCTGCGGCTCCCAATGTGCGCCGAAAAGACCGACGTGTCATAAACCTGGGCCTTTTGGTAAGCCCTCAACGTCTGCTCGTTGTAGCAACCATGCAAGACGGTGCTTCTCATTTAGTTTCAACGCGGCTTGTGGGATTTGCGTAAGGCCCATCGGATGGCTTGCCGCCCATGCCATTTTCTGGCGCTCTAGTTCGAGTCGTACATACAAATCAGGCCATTCGTCGTAGCCAATCTCTACATCAAGATCAGTGAGATGAATGACGCACTCTCGCCAGCGAAGAAATGGGAGATCATGCATTGCTATTACAGACCCTGAAACAACCCTTCCAGTTCCATTCCACATGTCATTTGTTGCACCAGCCCATGCACCTTCCAACATGTACACAGCTTTGCGAAGTTCTTTGGTTGCCTGTTCGGGGCTCCACTGCGATGCTTCATCAATTCCAGCGTTGCGGGTTTCAACACCACCTGGGTATTGGTCGCCTTGTTCTCCCCTGCCCGCACAAGCAAGTAGATGCACATAACTACGTGCATTCATCGTGAGATGACCAATCAGCGTGGTTCTGTTCCACCCCGGCAATGACGACGGTGCTGCAAATTGCTCGGCAGACAACGAGTCAACAATTTCTAAGAGACGTTGGTGTGTGGCCGCCACGCCTTCAACGCATGAGTCAAGGAGACGCGGATCTAGAGGGCGAGGCACATTACGACCGTACTACGGCAACGGTTTGCGTCTCAATCAGAACGAAGTGGTGCGGTTTGGAACAACGATGATGGTGCCATCATCTTCTCGATGCACACGCACGGAGACTCCGTAAAACTCACCCAAAGTCTCAGGCCGAAGAACATCTTGGGCGGGTCCTTGTGCCACCACATGGCCCGCGTGCATCAGTATCAACCGATCGGAATAGATGCCAGCCAGTGTGAGGTCATGCATTGCAGAGACAACGGTGAGGCCGTGTTCGCGACGTAATTTGTCAACCAATTCCAATGCCTGTTGTTGATGTCCGATATCAAGCGCTGCCGTTGGTTCATCAAGCAGCAAAATAGGTGCTTCTTGCGCGATGGCGCGAGCAATTACTAAACGTTGGCGCTCTCCACCAGACAACGTGTCAACATCTCGCGTTGCAAGGTCGGCCAAATCGAGCCGATCGATGACATCATCAACCATTGAATGATCAAGTTCTGATTCGCGACCAAAGTGAGTAACAAATGGGTTACGGCCGAGCAACACATATTCGGCTCCTGTCATACCAGACGGCAACACAGGCATTTGCGGTACATACGCAATGAGTTGTGCACGGCGACGAGAAGAGCGCGCTGTCAGTGGCGAACCATCAACAAGAATTCTTCCAGAATGTGGCACGACACCGGCAATGGCGCGCAACAACGACGACTTACCAGCTCCATTCGGCCCGATGATGCACAGCCATTCACCTGGTTTCACGGTGTCTGTAAAAGCAGCTACAGCGGTGCGTTTTGCATACTCAACTGTGACGTGATCAAAAGCAAGAGATGTCATCGTTCATTCTTTCGTGTGCGCAAAATAAGCAAGAAAAATGGGGCACCCAGAAACGCGGTCACAACACCAATTGGTGTTTCTGCCGGATTATCCAACACCCGCCCAGGAATATCAGCAAGTATCAAAAACGCTGCGCCAAACAGTAACGAAATTGGCAACACAAGTCGATACGAAGTACCCACAACTAGTCGCACTGCATGCGGCACGATAATGCCAACAAAACCAATGAGGCCACTCACCGCTACAACTGACGCTGTTCCAAGAGTTGCCGCTATTACAACCACTAGTCGAACACGGGACACATTGACGCCCAATGCAGTGGCCTCTTCATCGCCCACCCGCAACACATCAAGAAGACGACGATGCAATAACAACACAACCGTAGAGAACACAACGTACGGCAACACCAAACGAACGTCGCCCCATGTGGCGCTAGAGAGGCGGCCAAGAATCCACGAATACACCTGCCGTACAACGTCAGAGTTGCGTTGCAGAAGAAACGTTTGAGCCGCCGTTGCAAGCGATGTCACTGCAACGCCAGCAAGCACCAAACTGGTAGAACTACGTTCGCCCTTTCCCGTTGTACCCACGAGATACGTCACAAGAACAGCAATCAGACCGCCGCCAAATGCGATCATCGGCAACGGGTCAATAATCCAGCTACTTGTGCCAGACCGATTGATGGTGATCACAATGGTTGCACCCAGACCTGCGCCCGCAGCAACGCCTAAGAGATACGGGTCAACCAACGGGTTACGAAAAACACCTTGGTAACTGGCACCTGCGATCGACAACGTGGAACCAACGATTGCAGCAAGAACAACGCGTGGCGCACGTATTTGCCAGACGATGGACCAATCAGTGGGCGTTAACCCACTGTGAACAGAAAGAAGTGGCAAACGATTGAGCAACTCAAGCGGCACGCGCCACCATGTTGGACCAGCTGGCCCAATCATCAAGCCAAGCAACAATGAGCATGCGAGCGCAACGACGGCAGCAGGAATCCACCACCGGCTTGCGCCACGCATGCTCATTGAAGTCGACATGAGTGACTACTACTTGCTTGCCGCTGCGATTGCCGTGGCAAATTGCTCGATGAGATCAACGACACGTGGTCCCCAGCGAGATGCCACGTCATCATCGAGCTCAACCACTTGATTGTTCTTCACTGCATCAATGCCTGCCCAGCCCGGACGCTTTACTACTTCTACAGCACTAGTTGCACAGCACTTTGTATCTGCCAGAAAGACAATGGAAGGGTTCGCTTTCACAATTGCTTCAGCATTCAGTTGTGGGTAATCGTTGCCAGTTTCTACACCATCGGCAATGTTTGTAAACCCGAATGGCTTCAATAATGCACCAACAAAGGTGTTCGACGTGACTGAATACAATGTGTTGTCTAGTTCATAGAAATATGACTTTGGCGACATCGGTGCTGAGATATTTTCTGTTGCCTTTGCAATACGTGACTTCATTGTTTCAATCAACGCTGCAGCATCCTTGTCATGACCAGTCAGTGTGCCAAGTTCAGTAATTTGTTTGTAAACATCATCAAGAGTTGCTGCAGCAGCACCTGTCCACACCGTAATTTTCTGGCTGGAGATTGACTGCAACTGCTCAGTGATCTTGTTCATGTCATTGGAAATAAGCACAACATCAGGTGTGTAACCAATGATTGCTTCAACGCTTGGTTCGTACGCTGACATTTTCGTGACTTTGCTTGTTACTTCGGCTGGGTATGTGCTGAGTGAATCAACAGCAACAACTTGGTCACCTGCACCAATGGCGTACAACATCTCTGTTGCAGTTGGTGACAAACTGACAATGCGGTGAGTAATTGCAGGAACTGTGGTGTCTGGCGTTGAGTTGCCACTTCCACACGCTGCAAGAACAACGGTTGCAGCAAGTGCCGCGGTAAGTGCTCGTATACGAGACATTCTGATAATTGACATGGTTCTTCCTCCAGAATTGGAGAAAGAAGAGTGGGTCCCAGTGAAAACAGCTGACGCTGCACTCTCCGCGGGCCGCCCTTCCTTCGAGGTTCGGTTATTCGCATACACAAACAGGCGACCGGACTTGTCTGGATCGGATTTCTCCGACCAGCATCACCGTTGCGAGACAGTGCCGGAGTTTCGCCGGACTTCGCTGGATTGAGTACTGCACATCGTTTCACCGATGCACTAATTGTCACCGTAGCAGAACGAGAGACGGTTACACACAATTGTGTGCTGGCGTTTACGCCACGTAGTCAATAATGCGCTGAATACCATCAACAAGGTCGGCATCGCCGAGAGCAAATGAGAAACGCGCAAAGCCTGGAGCTCCGAATGCTTCACCTGGCACGATTGCTACGTTGACATCAGTGAGAATCATGTCTGCCAATTCCATGGTGGTCTTTGCAGTCTTTCCTTTGATGTCACGATTCAACAAACCAGAAAAGTTCGGGAAGCAATAAAAAGCGCCCTGGGGTTCCATGCACGTAACACCAGGAATTGTGGACAACATCTTGTGCATCAGCGCACCACGACGCGCAAACGCTTCACGCATCATGTGTACCGCAGACAAATCACCGCTTACTGCAGCAAGCGCTGCAACCTGTGACACGTTGGCAACGTTTGACGTGGCATGTGATTGAAAGTTTGTCGAAGCCTTCATGATGTCTTTTGGACCGATCATCCAACCAACACGCCACCCAGTCATTGCATATGTTTTTGCAACACCATTGACAATGAGGCATTGGTTTGCAAGTTCAGGAACAAGAGTTGGCATTGACGTGAATTTGTGATCACCATAGGTGAGGTGTTCGTAAATTTCATCAGTAACAACCCACACTTTGTTCTTCACTGCCCATTCACCAATAGCACGCACTTCGGCTTCTGGATACACCGAACCACTTGGGTTGTCAGGCGATACAAACAGCAACACTTTTGTTCGTGGTGTGAGAGCTTTGTCTAGTTGTTCAACGGTGACGCGGAATCCGTTTTTTTCTTCCGTATCAATAATGACAGGCACTCCCCCAGCCAATGTGACGGCCTCTGGGTATGTGGTCCAAAATGGTGCAGGACAAATTACTTCGTCGCCCGGATCACACAGTGCAGCAAATGCAGTGAACACGGCATGCTTGCCGCCATTAGTGATGAGTACTTGATCTGCTGTGCATGCAAAGCCGCTGTCGCGCATTGTCTTCACTGCCACTGCTTCACGCAGTTCAGGTAAACCAGCTGCAGGTGTGTAGCGCTGGTATTTCACTTCACGACAAGCCTT
>Ga0214919_10005118_pt1 | contig 18777 bp, 13 predicted proteins | sample LL1503_MetaG_FD_177994 | JGI IMG/M metagenome (GOLD analysis project Ga0214919, IMG submission 177994) | Freshwater microbial communities from Lake Lanier, Atlanta, Georgia, United States - LL-1503 | ecosystem: Environmental > Aquatic > Freshwater > Lake | place: USA: Georgia | collected...
TGGTAATCAATGTTGGTATAATATCATTTAATTGAGTATCAATAATATTCTTATATTCTTCAAATTGTATTTTTAATTTATCTTGTGTTATTATATTTGGTAATATATTTGTAATTTGTGATATTTCACCAGCTATCGATGATTTTACAATACTGTCTAGGTTATTAACAAATTCTAAGAATTTATCTTCAATATTACCTATATTTTCTTTATATCCAATCATTTGATTTAATTTATCTAATACTTGATTTAATTCTTTCGGTACTTCTGGTGTATTATTTAATTTTATATTAATTTTATCTATATTTTGTTTTATATCTCTATACATATGACTTGTTGAAACATCTATTTGATCTATTGTGTTTTCCATATCATTCATTTTTATATCAATCGTCTTTTGAAAATCTTTCATCATATCTTTTGTTGATAATGTAGGAATAATATCATTTAGTATTTGTAATTCCATTTTAATTAATGGTTTAACTATATCATCAATATTATTTATAAAATTAATAAATTTAATTTCAATATCAGAAATATTAGATTTCATATTAACTTGTTTTTGTAAATCTTCTAATGTATCTTTGATTTCAGATGAAATTAGTGTTTTTTTATCGAGTTTTATTTCAATATTCTTAATAATAGTATTTATATCATCATATTTTTTATAAAAATTTAATTCTATTGTTTTACTTAATTCCATATATTCTTCTAATTTTTGATTCATAATATTAATCATATTATCAGATTGATGTTTATATTCTTCAATTTTATTATTATTTATTTGATTATATTCTTCAATCTTATTATCAGATATTTTTTTGTATTCATTTAATTGTAATACTAATTCATTTTTAGTTGTCAATTCAGGAATCAGTTTATCAATATATTGTAATTCATGTTTTATAGTATCATATATATTTGTATCAATTATTTTATTAAATTCACTAAATTTATTCTGAACATCAATTATACTAGATTTACTTTCAACTAGTTTATGCAAATCAATTAAATATCTATAAATCTCTTTTGATATAGTTGGTTTTTTTAGTTTCTTACTTATAATATTTATAACATTCATCATATCATTGTATTTACTATCTATAGATATTATCAAAGTATTAGTCAGATGTTTGTATTGTTCTAATTGTGCTTTTATTTCATTTATCTGTATAATATTATTATTATTTTGTAATAAATTAATTTCTTTATATTGATCTAGTTCATTTTTAATTTCATCTTTAGTAACTAGGATGGGTATTATATCATTTATTTTATTAATTTCAGTCATTATATCTATTTTAGTTCTCGTTTGTATTTTGTAAGAAAAATCAAATAGTTTTTCTTCAATATCTTTCATATTTGACTTTGTTTTTACCAACTCTTCAATTTCATTTATTCTATCATATAATTCTATTGGTATTTTCTCTAATTTTTTATCTAATTTCTTTTTAATAATTTTTATTATATTTATTATTTCTTTATACTGTGTATTCATTGACATTATAATTGTTTCAAATAATGGTATTTTTTTTAATTTAACATCAATTGATTTTTTAAATAAATCTAATTCATATGTTAATTTATCTTGTTTAACTAGTGTGGGTATAATATTATTAATTATATCAAGTTCAGTTCTAATTCTATTTTCAATACTATTATTTAAAGTTGTTGTAAAATCAGAAAATTTTATCATAATATCTGATATATTTGCTTTACTATCAATATTTTTTTGCATTAATTCTATTTTCTCTTTAATTATTGGAGTCATTTCAGATGTTTCTTTCAATTTATTCATAATATTATCAATACTATTTGTCATTAATTTGTATTGTTTATTAACAGATCCAACAATTGACTCTAATAATGGTATTTTAATTAATTCTGTATCAACTAGTTTTTTATATTTATCTAATTCTATTTTAATATCATTTTTACTTGCTAATTTTGATATCATATCATTTATTGTAATTAATTCATTTTTAATAGTACTTCCAATCTTATAATCAATCGTATTATTAAATTGTTGTATTTCATTTTGAAGAGTTTTTATAATATCATCATTATTTGTATTTTTTGTAATAAGTCCCATCATATTATTAACCATTCCATAAATATCATCTGAAACTTTAGTATTGTTATTTAATTTATCTTTTATAATACTAAAAACTTTAACTATTTCTCCATACTTTAAATGCATTGAAGATATAATTTTTTCTAATAATGGTATTTTTACTAATTCGCTATTTGTCATTTTTTTGTATTGTTCTAATTGTGTAATCATATCATCTTTTGTTACAAGAGAAGGTATTAATGTATTTATTTGTGTTAGTTCTTTTTGTATCATTTCTTCAAAGTTACTATTAATATTACTTCTAAATTCTGTAAATTTTTCTTCTACATCTAACATATTTGATTTAGTATCAATCAATTTTATAATTTCATTAAATATATTATAAATTTCTTTCGGTACACCGTTTGATTTTCCTATTTTTGTTTCTATTATTTTAAATAAATTAGTCATATCGTCAAATTTTTTATTTATTGATTCTATATTTGATTCTAATAATGGTATCCTATCTACATTTAGATCATTAGGAGATTCTGATTTCACATTAATTGAATTTTTAATTTCTTCTAATTTTGCTTCAAAATGGTCATTTGTTATTAATGTTGGTATAATCATGTTTATTGAATGTAATTCCTTATCAATAATTGGTTTTACTAAATTGTCCATATTACTAATAAATTCAGAAAATTTTGATTCAACATCAGATATATTTGATTTTGTATCAATTAAACGTAATAATTCATTCATAATTTCTTGTGTTTTTTGTGATACAGTACCTTCAGGAATATTATCAATTTTTTCTTGTAATTTAATCATATTAGCATTAAGGTCATTATATTTGGCATCATATGATGATATTTTTTCCAATTCAGTATTAATTGTTCCCATATTATCAATTATCATGTCAATACTTTTCGTAAATTCTGATAATTTTGATGAAATATCATTAATACTTGATTTATCATTTACCATTTTATCTATATTCATTTTAAATGAAACTAATGTTGATTTAAATTTTTCCAAATCAGTTTTATCTGCTTTTTCTTCTATCTTAGCATCAATGTATTTAATTATATCAGGTGATAAATTTGGCTGTATGATTTTATTAATATTCATAGTTGTCATTATATATATGTTATAAAAAAATTAAATATTTAAAATGTATTAAATATTTAATTAATTTGAAATAAAATATTACAATTTATTTATTTATTTGCTCGCTTGTATGGCATCATGTAGAATACCTAACTTTGTAATCTCGTCTGTAAAATGTCTTTTTAAATCCCCTATATCTTGTATATTTGATAAATTAAAAGATAAATCGTTAATATTTTGAACTAATTTATTAATAAAATCTAACATGGTAGTTCTATTTTGAATTAATTCATCTTTTTGTATATATTTTTTAGTTAAGTCAGATATAATTTGTTGAAAATTTCTTTTTAACTGTTCCATATCTTTTATTGTTGAAAGGGTATTAAAATCATCCGTTAAAGTTTTAAAAGTTTTTTGGAATGCAGTAAATTGTGTACTCAACTGAGTGTATTTTTTTTCTATTTCACCTTGTTTCTCTAGTTTAGTACTTAAATCAGTATTTTCGCGTAATAAATTAGTGAATTGTTCTTTCAACGCTTCCTGTTGTTTTATAATATTATCCTGCATATATTTTTGAATAGATTGAATCGAATCATCGAAATGTGTATTTAAATTTTCTCTAAATGTAAGTAAATCAGCGTGGTCTTTATCTAATTTTTTAATAGTAGTATCTATAGTAGTAATATGTGCTACTATATTACGTATTTCTGTTTCCGTTGCTGTTATTCTATCTTCTAATTTTTTATTAGATTGTTTTAATAATATATTGTCATTACTTATTTGTCCTATTTTTTGTGTATTGGTAAGTTTCAATTGGTCTATATCATCATAAACATTATGTACACTGTCTCCAACTGTTTTCTCTATTAATGGTTTAACTGTATCAATTATATTTTCTCTAGAAAATTGTTGAATACGGTCTTGCATTCCTTGAATTTGCTGTGTTATCCCATTCATATCAGGTAATACTGATATTCTCTGAGTCAATGTATCATATGCTGTTTGTAATCTCTGTATTTGAGAATTATCTATATTATTTTTAGGTAAAGTATTTACAAGTGTTCTAAGTTGTTCTATATTTTGTTGTAATTCTGCTTTATTACCACCAGTTATAGTATTTATTCTTGCTTCTAAATCTCTTATATTTTGTTCAAGTTCTGCTGTAAATTCGCGTTTAATAGACGCCTTAAATTCATTTATTTTCCTATCAATATCAGCATCTGTTGCTTTCCCATTTGTTAATATGATATGTTGATCTTCGAGATTTCGTAATCTATCATTTATACCCATACTAGTAATTACTCCTAATTGTGTTCTTAATTCATTATAGGCAGTTTTCAATTCATTATTTATTGCTTTACATTGTGTAGTAACTTCTTCTTTAGTAATACTAGGTGGGATTAAACTAGGTAATTGTTCTTGCATCAGTCTTCTAATCTCTCCCTTATCTATAGAAGGTATTGAACCACTCATAACAGTTTTATTTAATTTAAATACATATGGTGCCAGTATATTATCTTCAATATATTTTACCTGTTCTCTTGTTAAAACTCTATTTGGATCATTAGGAATATATTGAAACGGTATATTATTTATAGGTTGTGTTAAAGGTATTGATACCATTATATATATATATATATATAATGATAAAAAAATAATATTTAATTTTTAAACTAAATCTTTCAACAATTCATTTAATTCATTTTTCCACATATCAATTGGTGTAATTTCTTTCAACATATTATATTCTGCTTGTTTTTCATCCATATCTTTCTTTAGTTTTTCTATTTTTTCAAATGTTAATTGATAGATTGTTAGAGATAATAGATAATCATATGAGATAGTATCTGTGTTTTTACTCAATTTAGGAAAATTATTTAATTCTAAATCTTTTTCAATATCTATTTTTTTCCTATTGTTAACAACTAACTCATTTTTAACAACCATTAGAATAAATCTAACTGTATTTGATATAACATCTAGTTCATTCAACATTGTATCTAAAATATATTTCTTCCTTTTTTCATATAATGATAATCTAGTAGTATAATATTCTAACATTATTTCTTGCGCTGAATCATATTTTTTAATACTTTTATCAGTAGAATATAAAGTCATATTATTAAGAGATATTTTACCAGTAAGATGATAATCTTTCATTATATTTACAACTGTTTCAATATAATCAGGTATAAATTCAAGTTCAAAATGTACTGTCTTATCAGTATGAAATTCTTTAAAACCTAAAAATACGCGATCTTCTTTTGCTTTAGCGTTTTCAGTTTCATATAATTTTTCTAAAAACTCTTTATAATTTTGAGTCCATGTACCAACTGGTAATTCAGTAACTACTAATTTATTCTTTTTAATAGTGTATACACCAGATACTTCAAAATTCTTTTTATCAATTTTCTTTACACTACCATTAAAACCTTTCCAGTATGGTTTCATTTCCTTAAATTTCTTACCATCCATTATATTATGCAGATTATTTATAATATCAATTGGGTTAAAACAGGGAATATATGTTGAAAATCCAGTACCAATTCCCTCGGTACCATTAACAAGAACCATTGGAAGAATTGGAGCATAGTATTCTGGTTCTATCGTTTCATTATCTTCATATTGCTCCAATAGTACCATGTTATCTGCTTTATTAAATATTTTTAAACACGTATTTGTTAATTTAGTCCAAATATAACGACCAGCAGCAGCATCTTTCCCTCCCATTAATCTTGTACCAAACTGTCCATTTGGTTCCAATAGATTAATATTATTAGATCCTACAAAGTTTTGCGCCATTCCTACAATTGTTCCAACTAATGACATTTCACCGTGATGATACGCTGCTTTATCGGAAACAAAACCTGCTAATTGTGCAACTTTCACTTCATCTCTATCTAATCGTCTTAGAAATGAACCATATAAAATTTTCCTATGAGATGGTTTCATACCATCAATTATATTTGGAATAGATCTAATATTATCATAAATAGAAAAGTGTTTCAAATCATAATTTATAAAATCTGTATAAGAGACTATTCTATCTTCATATGTAAGAATTTCATCTTTATCGTAACTTCTTATCCATTCTTTTCTATCATCAGCACGATTCTTTTGAAATGCTAGTGTAATCGAATCATCCGAACCTTTTCGTAATTTTTCTTCTGCTGCTTCCCAAAAATATCTAATCAATTTATCTTCAATATCTATAAAATATTCTTTCGCTTCTTCAGAAGTTGATGTACCTAACCCTTTATAATACTTGATTCTCCATCCTGTGTTAGTTTCTGCCCAAGTATTATATTCTGTCAAATTATAAAAAGTTTTTACCTCTTTACCTTTGAATGCCTTTACAATTGGTGTTGCGAATGATGTAATAAAACCATTCCGTTTAACTAATTCTGGCCATATATAGTGAACAAAATTCATAACTAATCCTTTAATATGGGACCCATCTACATCTTGATCAGTAAGACATATAATACGTCCATATCTAAGTGTTTTAAAATCTTCTTCATTGTCATATTTAAGATCTTGTCTTAATCCTATTATTTTTTTTAAATTATTTATCTCCTCATTGCCCATTAACTGTTTTATAGGTGCTTCACGAGCATTTAATAATTTTCCTTTTAATGGAAAAACACCAAAATGATCTCGACCAATAATAGATAGACCTGCCATAGCAAATGCCTTGGCCGAATCACCTTCTGTCAATATTAATGAACACTTGTGAGAATCTTTGCTACCTGCTTTATTGGCATCTTCTAATTTAGGAATACCATATAATGTTACTTGTTTCTTTCCATCATTTTTCTTTAATTGAGATGTCTCTTTAAATTTGGCAAGTTGGATCATTTGTTCTACTATTCCACATTTAGAAATTTTCTTTATAAAATTATCTTGTGGTTCATATGATGATCCAAATTTATTTACTTTAGTAGTAAGTGTATCCTTTGTCTGACTACTGAATGCTGGATTCTCTATCATACTATTTATAAAAAATACAAGATTATCTTTCAATACGACAGGTGTAATTTTAATATCCTTGTCCTTTTTCTTAATATAATCATCAATTAATGGTCGTATAATCTTTTCAGTTACATGATTTACATGTGATCCTCCATTATAAGTAGAAATACCATTTACAAATGAAATAACTTTATTATTACTTTCAGGAATATATAGACATCCTACTTTCCACCTATCATTACTATCATCATAATAAATTTCATTAGTTGGATAATATAATTGAATATATTGTTTGAAATTAGTAATATTAATCTTAGTCTCATTAAAATACACTTTGTTCTTATCACTTGATATTCCAGCTATATCTATTGTACGACGATAAAATAGATTAAAATGATCATCATCCATTGTATCTAATCCAAATTTACTTAGATCTGGATAGAATGTAACTTCAACATAAGATGTTTTTTTTGTATATTTTTTTATACTTGGTTTATCAGCAATACTCATATTTTCTCTCCAAACTTGATGAAATAATTTGCCATTCTTGCTATCACCCACCTCCACTTCAAACCGACAACTCAAAATATTAGCGAGTTTTGCTCCATAACCATTTCTACCTCCTGTTGTTCTCTTTTTTGTATCATCATAATTAGAACTAGTTAACATTTCACCAAAGATCATTGATGGAACCATAGTCTTATGAACTGGATGCTCTTCGACTGGTATACCCTTGTCACCATTATTATAAACTTTAATATATTTTTCTTCTTTATTATATGTAACTTTTATTGTATCACATGATGGATCATTCTCTCTCGCATCACTTGCATTAACTAGTAATTCATCAAAACATTTCCAAAAACCTGGAACATATGTAATAGTTTGACTAACAATACTATAATTATCTTCGGTTGGTTTACATACATCCATCATCTCGGTTACTTTTTCTATTGAACCTATATATGTATCGGGACGTGCAAGAACATGTTCACGTGGTGTCATTTTCTCATAATCTGTAGCTTTTGGCATTTAAATGAATGATGATTTATAACTTTAAATAGAAATATCAATTTTTTCTTTTAAAAATTAATATTAAGAAATTTTAAAATAAACGTTTATAAATAATAAATAATATATATATATATATATATATATGAGTTCCCATCATACTCATCGTGATACATTACATTAGTATCAATCGGAACATATCAAGTATTATTTCAAGTTAGTGTAACTGAAGCAGGACAATTATTGGTCACATTAAATAATATACAATTAACATATACCACAGTGGGTAGAGCAACAGGATCTAGTCAATTAGTTGGAATGTGTTTAATTAATACAACAACTATTAATAATATATTAACTATTCGTAACCCTGCGGGTAATTCTACAGCGCTAACAATTACACCATTAGCAGGAGGTGCTGAATCAGTATCATCGCATTTAGTAATAATACGATTAAATTAGAATATATTTCTACTCATTATATTTAAATACATCAATAAATTTTTTAGTAATAGGTGTTTTTAAATCAATTCTATCTGGAATTAATATTATACCTTTTTTAATTCCAATTTTTAATAATTCATGTTCTGCTAGTTTTATTATATCTATTACAATTGCTTCAGGTGTATCATACTTTAAATTAATTAATGTTATATGTAATGTTCCGATTGGATTTTCATCATATGATGTTTCTTCTTTAAATATATGAGGAAATTTTATAGAAAGTTCTTCTTTTATAGTATCATATTCTTGTTTCCATTCTTTTACAGTCGTATTATATGATAATATTGTAGATCTACAATATTTAACCATTTCTAATAAAACAGTTGATTCTACTTCTATTTTAATTACAATTTTATCACGATGTAAAAATGGTGTAACACCAATATATTCTATATCCGGTATTATGTCTTTAAAAATTTCTAGGAATCCTGGATAAATATTACTAAATTCAAGTGCATCTTTAATTTCATATTCAGATGGACTATGAGTATCATCGTATCTAACCAAAGGACCATATGATAAAGTAATATGTGCTGGCATCATATCTTTATTCAAGTGATATACTATTGGTACATTATTATATAAAAAATCTATAAGAGTATTAATACGATCTTCTATATCTTTATTAAAACGAACATGTAGATAATAATTACGCGATAATATTGTACCTCCCATCATTTTTTTTAATTTATTATATTTTGTTTTATATTTAATATATCTATTATAATATTCATATTCCATATATAAGTATTATATAGATTATAAATTATGAGTTTGAATGGATATAAAGATTACTATGAGACAAGTCCCCCTCGTAAAGAAAATGATATAAATAGTATTTATTAATGATAATAATTATGTATTCGCTTCCTTATATATTATATCATTTCATACCTTTTATTGCAATAATTGGTTATATTAAATATCCAAAAGAACTAAGAATAAATTCAAATTTATTAAATATAATTTCTATTATTCATAATGGAATCTTAATATTATTTAGTGCTTGGACATTTATATCTTTATGCAATGTTTTGTACAATGATGGAATTGTATTTAAATCAAATTATTATTTTCAGAATCCAGAATTTGATAAAATAATTTATTATTTTTATTTGTCAAAATATTATGAATTTTTAGATACTTTTTTATTATATCTAAATGGAAAATCTCCTATTTTTCTTCAAAAATTTCATCATATAGGTGCTGTGTGTAGTTGGCATCTACTTTATATATATAAAGTAGATTCAATATGGGTAGCAAGTATTTCAAATTCATTTGTTCATACTATAATGTATTCATATTACTTGGGATGTTTATTAAAAATAAATCAAGTGAGAAGAATTAAACAATATATAACATCTATGCAATTAATTCAATTATTTATTCCAAATTTTATTTGTTTATACTTTTACTATCCTCCAGTTGAAAATGATTTTAATTATAATTTAATAATAATATTTGTAACATATGTATCAATGTTATTTGTATTATTTATTAAATTTTACTATAATAATTATATAATTAAACTTAAATTAAATTAATATTAATAAATAAATTTTTAATCTTCCTCTTTAATTGTATCATCTTCTTCAAAGTATCGATTGATTGATTCCATTACAGGAGAACTCAAGTGATATATCCACCAGATTCTAGTTAATAACTTGGCAAGTAATCGAGCGAGAGTAATGTCTTCTGAATGGAAAAAATAATTCTGAATTATACGAATTTTTTCACCAAAACAATATAATCTTTCTCGTAATAAACCTTTCTCTTTAATATTAGATCCTTCAATCATGTGGTTCATTTGTATAGATTGGTAAATGGAAGAATCTACATCGTCTGGTATATCCAATCCTAAACTTTGAAAATGTGTGTGAATATTATAATTTTTACCACATTCTGCGATCGTCATAATATTACTACTATCAGGGTTTGGGTTTGTTTCTACAATATCAATAAATTGTAATAAAAACTTTGCAAATTCAATCTGTGTATTTTCATTTGAAGGATTACAATTACAAAAGATCTTTCTCATGAATGGTAATAAAAACGCAATTCGTATACAATCTTCTGTATGTCGCAGACACCACATCATATGAAGAAAATTTTTATCAGTACTATTTGCAAAATCCCATCCACCATCTTCCATCGGAATACTTAGATTAGTTTCAATACTTTGGTAAAATTCTTCAGCATCTTCCGCTGTAATCTTTGATAAGAGAAAGTTCTTGGTAATATTATTCCATCTCGGATCATCAGATAATTTTGCAGCGTATCCCATACCATAGAACATTGTATCACATCCTTCTACTTTTGGAATACTACTAGTAGACAAAGATATAATATTATTCCAAGAATATCCAACAAATACAACATTACCCTCTTTATCTAACCCTCGACGTCCTGCTCGTCCTGCCATTTGGTGATACATCATTGAATCTATATTTTCGTCCAATGTTATAACAGATGTTCTAAAAGGCATTGAAACACCAAAAACAAGCGAGTCATCACTAAAGACAACTGCTAATTTTCCTTCACATGCTAGTTTTTGAATAATATTAAGATAAGGATCAGGTAAACCTTTTACATACACACCTACGCCCCTCCATAATAGATCTATTATATAGTGATACTCACTACCATTTGAAGGAAAAAATCTTTTTAATTCCTTATTCCATCCATCTATCATATGTTGTGAAAAAAACTGGTTACTATTAAATATAAAATCTACATGTGGTTCATTAAATGAGATATTATCTGATGTATCATTTTCAAAAGTATCTTTCATCATTAACTTTTGAATTTGATTTGGATTTAAACCATCTATTTTTAATTTATCCATTGCCTTATCTACTGCTTGGGCACGTTTATGCATTTTTAATCTTTGTTTTAACAAGTCTGGATGCGCTGTATCTTCCATCTCTTTAATCTTTCTACTAAAATGTTTAACCTTATCAAGACATGTATGTGAATTAGTGTGGAAAAATAAAGCAGGTAATTTTTCTTCTTTTTTCAGACATGTAGCGACATCGTATAATGATACATTATCCGATTTCAAATCATCGTGATGGTATGATTTAATAATATTATCAAGCACTTTCTTATTCTTACTATAATTATCAACCATCCATTGTAACATATCATTAAAATATTTCATCGATTCATCTAATTGTATTACCATTGTATTAGTAAAATATTTATATGGATCAAGATTACCTATTTTACATTTGGCAGTTAGTTGTTTTGCAAGGTCCCATACATCTGGAGGAGTTGCGTTTAATGTCATTTTAAGAATATTTCCAGAAACAATGTCGTCAATTGTAACTGATGACAAAGGATGGATACGAATTAATTGAGACTTGTCAAAATAAAATCGTTGTAAATTGAAAAATCTTTTCTCACATTTAATTACATCCATTTCAGCGTGACCAATACGTTGGAACCATCCTTGTAATTCTTCGACATTACCAATTGTAGCAGAAAGACATACGGTGGGTACATCGGAGTATACCTTACATAAAGTTTCCATCTCACAACTTGCTTTTTTACCCATCATATGAATTTCATCAATTACAATTTGATTCCATTTTACATTTACTAATGGTAAATAATTTAATAAATGTTCAGGTGTACCAACTACCATTCCACTATTTTCAATCATACTTATTAATTTATCACGTTCTGTTTCTGATTGAAAAGTTCTAGTTATTAATGGAACATCTTTGCCAGATACTTTAACAGTCATTCCTGCTGATTGCCAAGATAATGGAGTTGTTGCCAAAACAATTATTGCTTTAATACCTTCTTTCATGAAAATAGCACCACTCAAAATTGATTTACCTGCTGATGTAGAAGCAACTACTATAGTACTTTTTGTTTTTTGTGTTTTATCTTTTGGTAAAATATTATCTAAATATTGTAATTGCCAATCATCTAATTTAACAAATCTAGTTTCATCTAATGGAGGCATGCTACCATGACGTTTAGTAAATTGTTCTTTAATTGTGTCAATTCGTTCATATATTTTTTCCATTTCAGATAATACTTTCGCATTTTTTGTTTTCATCTCGGGAGGAATATTAAATTTTAGAATCTTACGATATGTATAATATAGATCAGACCATTTATCATCTTTATCTAATGATAATTGATATTCTGCTACCATAAATAATTTTGTTAAACGTCCCATATCAGTTGAAACATTTGCTTTCAATCCTTGCTTTTTTAATTTATCTAAATCGCTTTCAATCTCTTTTTGTTCACGTTCTCTATAAATACTTAAACTCATTTTTTCACTACTATCAAGAAATTCTTTTTTTCCTTTTTTCCCTTGTGCATCTTTGATACGTTGTTCTTTTTCAAGTAATAACTCAAATGATGACTTTGTAATAGTTCTCATACTTTCTATACGTTTGTGGTCAAAACTTCCAAAAGAACATTGTGATTTTAATGTTTGTTCTTTTAATTGATCTTCTTCTTTACCACGTTGTGATAATGCTGCTTCGTAATAACCTCTAAGATCTTTGGACTTGGATTTCATATGACCTCTTGATTTATTACGATAATCGTTAATTTTATTCATAATACTAAATGACATTTTGATACAATTAGATATACTATATTATCATGAAATTAAAATAAATTTTCAATTTTTTTATAATAGATTTGATGTATCAGTCATCAAATTCTTTAATAATATGTATCTTATAGTCAGATTAATAGATCCTTCAAAATGAGTAATAATAGATTTTAATAATATTGTATTATTCAAACTAAAACCTAATTTTTCTATTTCATTATATGTATCCATATAATGGAAATCATCAGTTTCATTAATTATATGTATATTACCGGTAATATTTCCATTAGAAATATAATTATTAACTATTCCTAGTAGATATGGTTTAGTAATACAAATTTCAAATAGTTTTTTAAAATCAGGATCTTTAAACTGTTCAATTATTTGTTGATTAATAATATGACGATCTTCTTTCGTTATACTATCTAAATCATCTACTGTTTGTTGTATAGTTATAGTATTATCAGTACTAATATCTATATTTTGAAATATTTTACTTGATATTATATCTCTAATATTTTTATCTTGTGAAAATATATATATATTTGTAATAATATTATCATCAATTTCATATTTCTTATTAATATCTTTAATAGTTTCACCGTTTATTATAAATTTAATTAAATGTAAATGATTTAATTCAATTCCTTTTTCTATCATAAAATCATAAATTCCTAGTAGAGTAAAATACTTTGATTCTAATATAATATTATAATCATTCCAATTATAACCAATTAATTTTAAATTAATAGACATTAATAGATATACCATCTATATATTAAATAAATAATACTATCAATTTTTTTTATATATATTTATAAAGATATAAAATGATATTAAATATATATGAAAGGTATCATCAATATTGGAAATAGTTGTTATCTTAATTCAGCAATACAACTATTATTTAATTCATCTGATTTTATTAATATGTTAAATACGAGTAATGACTCCAAAAAACAAATATGTGCAACTACAAAAATACGTGATAATATAAAAGAATATAATAATAAAACTAATACATCTTTTAATCCCAGAGAAATAAAATCAATTATTGATAAAAGAACAAATCAATTTAATGGATCATCGCAACAAGATAGTACTGAATTTATAATTTTTCTTTTTGATATTATTGATAAGGATATGCATGAAAAATTATATAATTATTTTGGAATAGAAACCACTATTAATATTAAATGTAAATTAACATGTTGTTTACATGAAACAGTACGTATAGAAAATGAACTATTACTTTATCTACCAATTACAGATGATTTATCTAAATCATATAGAGAATATAAATCTGTTGAAAAATTAACAAATGATTACAAATGTGATAAATGTTCAACTAAAATAATATCACGAAGGAAAATAGAAACATCCAAATGGCCAAATAATCTTTTAATTGTACTAAGGAGATTTAATAATATGATGATTAAAAATAATACAAATATAAATATTCCATTTGATTGGAGACATAATTATAAACTTTCAGGTGGTATTGTTCATATTGGAAATTTTAATGGCGGTCATTATATTTATTATGGTTATAATACTGTAATAAATAAATGGTTTATTGCGAATGATAATAATATTTCAATTGTAAATGATGTAAATCATTTTATAAAAAATATAATATCTCAATCATATATATTATATTATGTTAAAAATTAATATATAATATATAATAATGACATATAATTTTATTATACGTAATAATGATATTAATATAAATGTAGTTACTCATGATATGTGTAATCCATCTGCCGTATTAATACATATACATGGTTTAGGATCACATTTTCAATCTGATTATGATTGTATGGATACATTTATAAACAGAGTAGATTGTTTTCAAAAAAATAATATTGTTTCTTATGGATTAGAATTAAGAGGTCATGGTAAGAGTTCAGGAGCGAAATATTATGTTGATAATTTTGATGATTATTTATCAGATTTGGATGCATTAATTCAATATATTAATTTATATCACAATAATTTACCAATTTATTTATTAGGTTTTTCTATGGGTGGTGCTATTGCAATAAAATATTCTATTGTTTTTAATAATAAACAAAAAATAGCAGGTGTAATATTATTATCACCTTTATGTGGTATTATAAAAAACTACAGTAATATAGTAATATCATCAATGTATTACTTGTCATATTTAATTCCAACATGGAAATTAATTAGTAATAATAATAAGTTAGAATTATATGATATCGAATATATTAATAATAAGGTAAATTCAATATATAATAATAATAATCCTCATATGTTATGCATAGCAAGAGAATGTTATAATGCAGTTAATTGGATAAATACAAATTTACATTTATTTAATACACCAGTAATTGCTTTTCATTCAAAGAATGATACTACTACAGATTATATTAAAACACAAGAATTCATAGAAAAATGTTCATCAAATGATAAAAAAATTATAATTACTAATGAAGGATATCATAATTTATTAGCACCATGTAATATGAATGATTTTGGACCTAATAATATAATGAAAGATATATCATCGTGGTTATACGATAGAATCTAAAATGAAGATAACCACGGTCCAAATTGTAAAAAATTATTAGATGTATTATTAGTATTAGAATCAATTGAATTATTATAACTATTAGAATCGATTGAATTATTACTAATTATTTTACTTGGAACAGTTTTTTTATCTATAATACCATCATATTTATATAAATCATCTGGATTTATTTTATATGGATACTTATTTATAAATAAATTAGATTTTGTTGTAGTAGGAATTGATGTTATTGTATTTGATTTTTTTTCTATTGGACTTGGTTCGGTAGTTATAATTGATATATCAATTAATTTACCATCTGATAATATCCAATTTTTTGGTAATAATGTTAAACCATAAATATTTTTGGAAGTTATATTTATTAATACTGAATTAGATAAATCTATATTTAATAATCCAGTGTTATTTAATATTACATTTTTAAATAGTGCATTTTTTACAATCGATTCTCTTAAATTGCAATTTGATAAATTACAATCTATAAATTTAACGTTTGTCATATTTGTAAATTTTAAATTGGCATTAGTAAATATACATTTAGTAAATATAGTATATGATAAGTTGGCATTCATTAAATTAATATTAGATAAATCTAAATTCTCAATACTTTCATTTGATAAATTTACATAAGGTCCAAATAAATATTTTTTTATTAATTTCCAATTATTTGGTAAACTATTAGGTATACCGTCGACCATACCATTAATATTATTAAATACAGCAGCATTAAATGATGCTCCATCTATATTAACACCACTTAAATTAGTATTATATAATTTACATTTATTTAAATTAGCATTTATTAATATAGCGTCAGTAAGATTAGTATTAGTAAGATTACTATTAGCAAGATTAGCATTAGTTAGATCTGCATTAGTTAGATTAGTATTACTAAAATCAATGTTTGATAAATTTTTTCCCATTAATTTAGCACCAACAAGATTAGCATTTTTATATTGTATTTTCGACAGAGTTATTGCAAATTTTTCAAAACTAAAACTAAATGTTGTGATAATAATAATAATAATAATTATTATTATAATATATATTACATTCATATAATATATATTATAATTTTATTTATAGGATTTTATCTATAGAATATTTTCTATTATATTTATATATGGACATAGATTATAAAAATAAGTATTTGAAGTACAAAAATAAATATATTATTCTGCAGAACAATATTAAAAATTCAAAATTATTAAGTGAAAATAATAATATCCAACAATCAGGTGGAGGTAAAATGGATATAATGTTATTTAAGGCAGAATGGTGCGGACATTGTAAAATGTTTAAAAGTACTTGGGATAAATTAAAAGAAAACTTTAATAAAAAATTTAATTTTATTACATATGATTCAGTTAAAGATGCTGCAATGATTAAACAAATGGATATAAGTGGTTATCCCACGATAATGTTCAAAGATAATGTTTTAACAAAATCATACGATGGTCCACGTGATTATGAATCATTATATTTAATATTAGATAATATGACAAATAAATAGATGTTGATATTAATTACCATATATCTCGATAAATATATCATCGAATAATATTTCTTTTTTTATTAAATTAACTATTTTATTCAAGTTATCAATATCATATAATATTTTTTCATATGATATTTTTAACATATCAACATCTATTATATTATTTGATAAATTTCGTAATTCGTTAGATAAATTTATCAATTTTTTCTTTTTCATTTTTTCACAATCATTTATTATTTTAAAAAAATTTCTTAATTTATTTTTTTTAAAAATATTTATATACGTTTTATTCCCTAATTCAATTAAAATATTTATATTATTTTGATAATTATTCATAATATTTTAATATAATATATAAATTAAATATATTAATTTAATTGAATAGAATTATAATAAAAAACGAACCCGTAAATATCAATTTAAGCAATAATAATTTTATATATTATTAAATGGATTTATATAATATATTACAAGTATCGCCTAACTGTACAACAAATGAAATTAAAAAATCATATTATAAATTGGCTAAATTATATCACCCTGATAAAATGAATGGATGTACTGAAACATTTCAACAAATTAATTACGCTTATAATATTTTAATAGACGAAAACAGTAGAATGAAATATAATATAATGAATAAAACTACTAAAAATAAATTTATTTTGTTTATGGAACAATTGTTTAAAGAAAATTCAAAGATTAAATCATTTTTTAATTTTAGTGATAAAATATTTGATAATATAGATTCTTATAATTTTAATGATATTTTATTATTCTTTAATAATTCAATTATACCAAATAAGATAAATACTGATAGTATTGATTGTTCAGATAGTGATATTGATAATTGGGATGAAACATCAGCAGAATATTATGATGTATTACCAGTAAAATATCATCAATATAATAAAAATAATATTTATTTAGAATTAAAATGTAATATAGATCAATTGATTACCAATAATATAAGAACACTAAAAATTACTAGAAAAATATACGAAAGTAATGTGATTAATACATTTTGTTTTAATACAAATACAAAATATATTGTATATAATATGGGTGGTGATATTGATACAAATGGTAGTGGTAATTTAATAATATCTTTAATATTACCTAATGAATATACTATAGATAATAATAATATTATATATAATTACAATATATCATTATATAATTTTATTTATGGTGTTGATATCATGATAAAATTTAATAATATAAATTATGATATAAAACAATGGATACCTTATAGAGATGGTATGATAATAAATATTACTATGATTAATAATTTTAATTTTATAGTTAAATTACAATTAAAATATGATGATACTATTGATAAAAAAAAAATACTATCAGAGTATTTTATATGATATTATACATCAAGTGCTTGTTTTTTCTCATCATTATAAAACTTGGCAATGAATCCTTGAAATTGATTAAAAGCAATATTGAGATTTAATTCACAACCCAAAATCTTGGCA
>Ga0214919_10005119_pt1 | contig 18776 bp, 16 predicted proteins | sample LL1503_MetaG_FD_177994 | JGI IMG/M metagenome (GOLD analysis project Ga0214919, IMG submission 177994) | Freshwater microbial communities from Lake Lanier, Atlanta, Georgia, United States - LL-1503 | ecosystem: Environmental > Aquatic > Freshwater > Lake | place: USA: Georgia | collected...
TCTATGTTACCGACGGGCGTCAACAACTGCACTTTCAGTGGCTCTTTGACACTGCAAAGCGCTGGGGGAAAACGGTTCATCTCGAGCACGTTTGGTTTGGCACAATTCTTGGACCAGACCGAAAACCCCTGAAAAGCAGAGATGGAACTCCGATCAAACTCACCGATTTGCTCGCCGAAGCCAAAGATCGAGCCAAGCAGATCCTTCTCGAAAAAAGACCCGATCTCAAGGGATCAGCTCTTGAGGAAAAGGCAGAACTTCTAGGCATCGCCAGCCTCAAATACGCGGACCAGATGCCCGGACGAAATCTCGACTATGTCTTCACATGGGAAAAGCTCCTCGCTTTCGACGGAAATACCGCCCCATACATTCTCAACGCTTACGTTCGCTCTCGCTCCATTCTGCGAAAAGCCGGAGCTACAGCCCCCCCCATTTACCCTATTATTCTTGAGGAGCCGGCCGAAGAGGAGATTTCAAGGCAACTACTCCGGTTTGGTGATGTGGTTGAGCTGGCAACCAGCGATCGCAAGCCTCACCACCTATGTGGCTATCTGTTTGAAACAGCGGGAATGTTTCACCGCTTTTTTGAAGCTTGCCCCGTTCTCCAAGCTAAATCCCCTGCCCTACAACAATCCCGACTCACCCTCACGGGCTTAACGGGCGACATCCTACGAGACGGCCTTCAACTACTAGGAATTCCGACTTTAGAAGAGATGTAGTAACCGCTGTTAGGCTTTAAAGGCTCACCCTATCCGCATCGCCCCAAAGATTCTCGAGCCTATAAAAGTTTCTACGGGTTGAGTGCATGATGTGCACCAGTACATCTCCATAATCCAATATCATCCATTGACTGGCCGCCTGACCTGTAGATCGAAAAATATGTCGCCCCTCTGCTTCCACCCCTCGTTCAATCTCACCAGCGATTGCCTTGAGCTGAGGTTCATTCTCCGCAGAAACGATTACAAAGAAATCGGACGGGCCACCTATTTTTCTTAAATCCAAGACAACAGGGTCTTGAGCTTTTTTATTTGCGGCTAGTTCCCGGCAAAGCGTAGCTAACTGAAGGCCTTCAGGAATCATTGATAGTACCTGCTTCTTTGAATCGAGTCCTCACTATCAGCTAAAACAAGCCCTCGAATCGAAAGACGACGCTGTACCCGCTGACGAATTTCGGTGGATGAAACATCGAAACGACAGGGTAAAACACTCATAGAAATCCCACTCCTTGCCTTGGGCTTTTCAGGCCTTGGAAAAACCAGAAAGTGTACCCAGCGGGCAAGTTTTCGAAAGTCCTTCCAGTCGGGTAGAGCGCGCCACTGATCGGAACCCATAATCCAAAAAAGCTTGGCGGAAGGCACCTTTTTTCTCCATTGAGCAGCTGTATCGATCGAATAGGAGACGCCAGATCGGCCAATCTCCCAATTCGAGACTTTAGCCCACCGCTGACCCACAAGACCCTGCTTCAACCAGCGCAAACGAACAGTCGCCGGCGCAACAGGTTGGTATTTCTTTAATGGGGACTGGGCACAAGGAAGGTAGATCACCTCATCTAACCGGAAGTTCTCCCATGCGAGACGTCCTATCAGAAAGTGTCCAAGGTGAAACGGGTCAAAAGAGCCGCCAAAAAGAGCAATCCTTCGACTCAAAAGATGCTCCGGTCCACTTGAATTTTGTCGTTCGGCCTTAACCGAATATCTTTTCCCTGATCAGCCTGAATTTCCTTCGCATTGAATTCCTGGGTTGCCCCACCTTGGGTTAGGCGGACCCTGCGTCGATTTGCGAAATCGGTAAAACCCCCACATGCGGCAACGGCGCCCAAAGCCGTGAGGTCTTTGGTGTAAGGTACACGCTGTGGCATCCTGACCTCTCCGGTCACGTCCACAAATCTTTGCTCTTTTAAGTCAACCGTCACATTGGGATTGGTAAAGATTTCCTCTTTGAGATAGGTGGACTCAATCAGCTTCTTGAGCTCTACCGTGGTTGTGTTCGCTGCTACTAAACTTCCTATATGCGGCATAGAGATTTTACCGCTCTCATCGATTTTGACCTCAAAGATTCCTTGGTCTTGAGTCGGCACACCTGTCAGCCGAATGATTAAAGTGTCACCCCCACGCAAAAGGTCACTGATATCCATATTCGCGGCAGAAATTACAGAATTGGAGACGACCATTGTGTCGGGAACGGCCTGAGGTAGTGCGCTAACTTTATCATTTGCGAGAACCGGATTGTTGGTTCCGAGAATAGCTTGGGAGGAGGTCCCGACTTGGATTGATTGCGAGGAGGCATTCGAGGCAATCGCGAAGCAGAGAACCAAAGAGTAGGATCGTAAGAATTGTCTCACTAAAATCGATCCTGCCCAGTAGGTGGACGAACAAATGTTACTTTAGGTAATTCTTGCGATTCAATAGGGGGAATCTCGTCCACTTGAACCACAGAAGGATTTAATTCAGCTGGAACTGTCGCTTGCGGGGCTGAGCTTTTGCGAGTCGCAGCTCGCGGTGTGCGTTTTTTATATCCATACTGAGTCGAGTAACCCGCATAATAGTAGTAATTATCGTCGGTCTTAATATTTACGTTGTTGAGAATAACTCCAAAAAGCTTACCTCCCACATCTTCGATGACTCTCTTTGCTCTTTGGGATACATTTCGCGGATAACGACGGTGCTGAATCAGAAGCAGAGTCACGTCGACCTCTTGACTGATCACCGAGGCGTCACTGATTCCGAGGACAGGAGGAGAATCGACAAGAATCACATCATAGTTGGGTCGGCATGTCTCGAGAAGTGAGGCAAAACGAGAGCGACTAAAGCCTCCCAAATCTTCCGGCCCTAAACTCCCAGCAGTTAAGACTTCTAGGTTCGGGATCGAAGTCGATTGAATTAGCTCATCGAGAGAGGCCTGTCCTGCCAAATACTCACCTAGCCCTAGCGTGTTTTCGATCTGCAATGCATTCTGAACATTGGGTCTTCGGATATCCCCATCAATTAGCAAAACTTTCATTCCGCTTTGGGCGCAGACCCACGCCAAATTAAAAGTGGTCGTAGACTTTCCCTCGCCAGGTCCACCACTCAAAACAGTGATCGAGCGTGCCGTCGAACGAGCCCCCGTGAGGTTTAGCTTTGCGCAAAGAATACGGTATCCCTCGGCGAAGCGGGAATTTGGATCATCGAGGGAGAGAAACTTAGCGCCCTTTGGAATTACCGCTAAAACACTGATTCCTAGGAACCTTTCCACATCGTCCATCGTTTTGATGCTGGTGTCCAAATATTCGATAAAGAAAGCCAGACTCAAACCCAATACAAGACCCACCACCATACTCAGTGCCAGGTTCAGCTTCAGATTTGGTTTTACCGGTCGGACTGCTGGTTCTGCGCGATTGACGACTTGCACAGGTCGGGTTTCAATCCGCGACTCAACCGACTGCTGGCGATAACGAGACATCAGCACCTCCAAAAGCTGACTTTGCGTTTCAAAATCCCTTCTTGCCTCATTGTAGGGAGCCAATCGATCACTGCGATCAGCTCTGAGTTGAGTGCGTAGTTCAGAAACTTCTTTTTCAAGACTTTCGACGCGCGCTTGCGCCACGCTCAGATCAATGGAGAGAGCACGGCGAATTCCAGTGACCAGTTTATTGAGCTGATCTCGCCTCTCTGCCACCGCCCTTATGGCCGCCTGCATCTCGGGATGCTTTTTGCCGTACCCCTGCTTCTGCATCGAAGCAACACTTTGCAAGGCCTGTAAATACTGCTGCTTGGTGGAAGCAGTCGTACTGTCCTCAAGCTGGAGGGCTGGCAAGGTTGACTCAAGCTGCTCGATCGTTAAGTCGGCAACTTTTTCCAAGCGAACTTTTCGCGAAATCATGTCGGAGCGTAGCTCGCTCAAGGCAGTCTCCTTTCGCTGAATCTCCATGTCCGATAAAGTGGTGGATTGAACCTGAGCACTCGCTCCAGGCAGCTCATCAATTTTCATATCTCTTCGCAGCGTCTCAACTTTAGCCGCAGCCTCGCTGACCAACTTCTTCTGCTTCTGCACCTCCCCATCCAGAACCTTTAATCCAGAGTCACTTCTCCCCGTGATTTCCCCACGGCGAAACTCTTCGTATGCATCGGTAATTGTGTTGGCGTAAAGCGCTGCCTCCTCCGGATTTGTGCTTTGACAGACAACCTCGATAAGCTTGGTGTTTCGAAAAGGCCTCACCTCCAGATAGCTTTTTCTGAAGATCATAAACGCTTGGTCGTCGCTAATCGACCCCTCGGGCAAGTCCATCGACTTACAAAGTCGAGCCGCCACCCCCAGTTTTGTGATTACTGGATAGAGAACTTTTTTGCTTTGGATGAGCTCAAACTCGGTTTGAAAGAAAACAGGATCAAAAGCTTCAAAAGACGATTGAAAAACCTGTAAATCCTTATTTTCCTTTTCCACCCGTAATACTGCAGAGGATTCGTAGATCTTGGGTTGCAGCTTGGTGACAACAAAACCGGTCGCCATCACTAGGACTAAAATCGTAACAGAAGTAGGCCAACGATTTCGAATGACCCTCCACAAGTCGTTGACATGAAACGACGCCTCTCCTGAACTGGCCGCTCCGGCTCCGTACCCATAGGATGGAGGTGTCTGGTTCGTTTCCGTCACATCCGCAATTTACGCCTCTTCCCCTGATTCCGCAATCAGTAGGTACCGCGAACACCGATATATACAACATTACGGTTATAACTACCTGAATTGGCGTTGTTTTCGTCGAAGTAAGATTGATACGTACTAAAGGTGTACCCAAGTTCTGCCGAAAGGTAGGGAAAGAAAGCATAGGACAACTTGCAATTATAGCTCGCGACAGTTTGCTGGCCGCTACCCTGGTACTGTAAATTGGGATTATTTAAAGCGTTGTAAATCAAGTTACTTTGCTGCTTATTATAATTTGGGGTATAGAGCGCCAGTTGCACACTCAGGGTTTGAACCAGCTTCAGTTTTTCGGTAAATGCATGATCGGAGCTTAGGGTCAGATTATAGGACTCCGAATCAGAGGCAGTGGCTTGAGTGGATTGCTGGATTTGAATGGAAAAACCAGCATTAAGAGAGTTTTGCTGGCCATAGTTCCAGGTCGAACTCAACGAAACAAAGGGATACACGCCGATTTCCTGCTCGCCACTATTGAGTCCACCTGAACCTACATTTTGCACATTATCTGCAGCACCAAAATTATCGTTCAACTGAATTCCGGCGCGACCCGTGAAGAATAGAGTGGGCAAAAAAGTATGATCCGCACCCAAGGTAAAAGCGACCTGCTGATTATCTCGAAAGTTCTGGTCGCTCTGATAGTCAAATAATTGATAGTCCACCGTAAATGTCCCAATCGTTTCAGGGGTGAAGTCCAACCGAAACTGCTGAAAAGCGCCATTGTTCATGTAGTTGGACTGCGAAGCACTACCAGAGGTAATGCCGCCAGAACTGTTGTAGCTAGAAGGACCGTCAGAATTCACCACCTGATTATTCCATCGCGTCACCATGGAAAGGCGGTCAGTCACCCGATAGTCGGCTTTGATTGTGCCTAAATTAATAACACTTCCCTGCGTGTTGGTGATAGGAGCTAAGCCAGCGGAAAACTGCTGCGCAATCGGTTGCTCAAAGAAATTGAAATTATCCGCGACCGTAATACTGAATCGTGGATCAAAGGCGTAGGTGTACTGCCCCGTAAACGTCTGGTTGTACTGAATATCGTAAGACTGATTCAGACTGGGAAAGTAGATGCCTTGAAAATCATATCGTGCTGATAGATCCGCCTGTAATCCTGTGTAATTATAACCAAGGGATGGGTTAACGCTTGAATAAGTACTCGAAACAACATCATTCGTGCGCGCATACGATGAAGTCTGCGGATTGCTGTCGTAGCCCTCACGAATCGCGACCGTCGCTGTAAACGGTTTTGGTCCCTGCTGGCCAGCCGAACCTTGAATCTGACCCAATAAACCCTGAACCGGGACTACCAAAAAAAGAGCGAAGAGTGTTAAGAAGGAATCAAATCGTATATAGCCCCGCGACATCCACTAAATCTTGTGGTTTGACGGATAAAATCAACTCAAACACACCCCATATAGACTCCCATTCTTGGAAAGGTGTTAACAACCTGTCGAAAACTAGACTTAGCAAAAACTAAGATATTCTACAGCAACTAGTTCCATCTTTTCTGAATGGAAAGTAGTAAATAGTCATTATTGGGTGGGAGCGATGTGACAAAAGACTGAGGTAGGTCAGGCGGCTTTTGCCTTCGTATCACATCTGCCCAAGCTCCCCACTCAGAATTCTCGGCCAACATCTGGCTATGCATTTTCACGTCGCTGCTCGCAGGGGTAAACAAAATACTAAAAATAGGGTTCACCCGATCATGGATCTTGATCAGATCGTCCCGCGTGGCAGGAACCCAAAGAGTCGGCTGGTTCGAATACCATGCCTCTGCCGCTGGAAGATCACTCGCTTGTAGCTCCTTCGGTTCAAACCAAGAGCGCATAAATAGAAAAATCGGGGGGTAGGTTGGGGGATAAGCAAAGGGAGCCGTATCGGTCCGCAAAACACGATTCAAAACTGGCACACATGAAAGAAACGCAATCAACACCACAAATATTTTGCCCAGCAGCTCAACTTCCAGATTCCATCGCTCCACCAAAACATAAAGCCCAGCGGCTCCATAAACACACGCCAAAGGAAGAATCACCATAAGCATCGGCGAGGCTGAGCCGCTATCCCCTCGGGCCACAAAGGCCGTCGCGATAAGTAAAGCCGCACTACCCGCAAGCCAAAGAAGCTTTCCCTTCGCTGCGGAGGGTCTTCGGAAGCCGTGAAGCGCGCTAAAAAGCGCCAACGTTCCGGCAATCGCCGCCCCACATAAGGCAGGCCCTTGCGTAATCACAAATGCTGCTCCCCTTCCCGCCGACCCTAAAATTCGTCGCCAAACATCGGTTTTTTCCTGATCGAATGCATAGGTTCGCCAGACCAGATTCCCTGGGTAGTAGGCAGAGTCCGCAATCAGGTAGGCCCAGTTTAAACCAATCGGGTTACGCGTCACCCACCAGAGCCAAGCCAACCAGCCAATGAAAAACGCCGTCGGAATGACGAATCCAAGCAGCAGCCAAAGTTTTCCCCTTTGAAACAAAATCATGCCCGAGACAACCAAAGCCAAGGCGGGCCAAAGATGAATCATCTGCACGAGTGGGGCTAGGCCTATGGTGAAGCCCGCCAACCCAAACCAAGCACCTCCGCTTGAGTTGTCCGTTTCGGAATCGTCCTCTCCAGCTAGACCACGATAGAAAAAGTACCCAGCCCATGCGTACAGCGCCACCAGGAGGCAACCACTGCCACCCGAAACCGCTTGATCCCACAAAAGGGTGCTCCCGATGAAAAAAACCGCAGCCAAAATACCAGACCCAAAATCAAATTGTCCGGCTGCCCACAGATAAACCGCCAATATTGCCAGCACCATGCAAAGCAAATTCAACCCTAGCACGATATAATCCGGGGGGTACACCCGCATCGACTTGATCGAATCGGGTGATACCGACATTGGCATTTTTCCTGAGGCTTCCCCGATGCGAAAAAGCCCCGCCAAAAGGGTTGGGTATAAAGGCGGGGTCAACGTCTCCGGAAACTTACTCACCTCAGGCGCATCATTTCCAAATTGCGCCCTTAATTGCCAAAGCGCCAGAGGCCGAATCAACTGCGTGGTCAAACCTTGTCCAGTCGCAATCTGCCGCGCTTGCTGAGCCAAATCCATTGCCTCCTGCGTCTTTAACCCATTGAACTCACTAATCCCAATCCATGAAACGATTCCGACTGTCAGCAAAGCCAAGGCAAGCTGTACGAGAAGCCTCCGAAGCCCCCCTTCCTCTAAGTTGTAAACCAGCTCTTGAATCGAAGCCATTACTTGACCTTACCTCTCCTCGTAGATTCAGCCAGCTTGCGGTGCAAGGTACGCCTACTAATCCCTAAGGCCTTGGCCGCCTCTGTAATATTTTCACCAGATTTTTCCAAGGCCGCCTCGATTGCGCCTCGCTCAACATCTTCCAGCCGCGGAGGCTGAACCCCTTTTTTCAAGGGTACAACCCCTTGTCTCTTCCAAACCGCAGAAGGTAAGTCGTCTGGATGAATCACGTTTCCTCGTGACAAAACCACTCCGTGCTCCACCGCAGTTCGCAACTCACGAACATTTCCTGGCCAAGCGTACTTCATGAGTAGCCCCATGCTTTCGGAGCCAAAAGTGACACCCTCTTTTCCATTTTCCTTTCCATACTCCTGTCGAAATGCTTCCGCCAAGAGCGGAATGTCTTCGGGCCGATCTCGCAAAGGAGGAAGCTGAATCTGCACCACGCGAATTCGGAAATAGAGATCCTCCCGAAACTTTCCCTCCCGCACCAACTGCTCCAAGCTTCGATGAGTCGCCGCTATTAGACGGACATCGACCTCAATCAAACGATTCCCTCCCACACGTTCCAAGCTTCTTTCCCCTAAGACCCTGAGAAGCTTGACCTGAGTGGCTGCATCAATCTCCCCAATCTCGTCTAAAAAGATCGTCCCACCGTTCGCCTGCTCAAATCGCCCCACCCTCCGCTCCGTTGCCCCGGTGAAACTTCCCTTTTCATGCCCGAACAACTCGCTTTCCAGAAGTTGAGGGGACAATGCCGCGCAGTGAACCGCCACAAATGGCCCCGCCCTTCGAGGGCTTAATCCATGTACCGCCCTCGCAACCAACTCTTTTCCCGTTCCACTTTCACCCTCCAACAAAACACTCGCTTTGGAATCCGCAACTTGCCGCACCCGATCGAGCACTTTCTCCATTGCCCCAGAACGCCCCAAGATCCGATCTAACCCAAAGGAGCGATCCAGCTGGGCACGTAAGCTTTGATTTTCCTGCTCTACCCGAATGGTCTGGACTGCGCGCTTCAACAAAAGCTGAGCCCGATCGAGATCGAGTGGCTTCGTCAAATAATCATACGCCCCCTGCCTCATCGCCTCGACGGCACTTTCCACCGACCCGTACGCCGTCATAACAATGCATGGCGGGGGTGGACTCTGCTTTTGAGCGAGCTGAATAACATCCAATCCGCTTTCACTTCCTATCCTCAAATCGGTCAGCACCACATCCATCGAATCAGACTTTAGGATATTTTGCGCGCCTGCCACATTCACTGCCAGGTAAACCTCAAATGTATCATCGAGGGCGCGCCGCAACGCCTCTCGCGTGTTTTTTTCATCATCAACCACCAGAAGCTTGGCCTTCATTCGACCCCTGCCACATTTTCCCCACTCAGCGTATTCGTTAATAAATGAACCCTCTTCCGTTCATGAATTGGGATGAGAAGCCTTACCACCGTTCCCTTCCCCTCACGGCTAGTAATTTGAAGAGATCCTCCGTGTTCCCGCGCAATCCGTTGGACAATCATCAAACCTAAACCTGTTCCCCCATGCCGAGTTGTGAAAAAGGGAGATCCCAGGTGGGGCAAATCATTTGCCGAAATACCACCCCCGTTGTCCCGGCACTCGAAAACCAACTCATCCCCCTCTTTTTGAATCTGAATTCCAATCAACCCCTGCTCCCCAGCCGCCTGCATCGCATTTCGAACAATATTATAAATCGCCTGCTTCATCTGCTCTCGATCCATCGGCACGGGCGAAAGCACTCGACTCACCTTCTTCTCTAGTAAAATACCTCGATCCTGTAGCTCCACCTCCAAAGGCAACAAAGCCTCCTCAAGAACAGCTGAAGGATCCTCCAAGGTCTTGCTCAAAGGCTGAGGCCGGATCGCTCGTAAAAACTGGGTAATCAATCCATCCAACCTGCGAATCTCCTGCTGACACACACGAATCGATTCGTGAACCTTGCCCGCTGTAGCTTCCGGGAATCCCGACACATCTTTTGACATAATCTGTAGATGAAGATGCAAACTGTTGAGGGGGTTTCCCAGTTCATGCGCCACCCCTGCCGCCAAAAGCGTCAAAGCCTCCACTCGGCCCGCTTCCAGCGCATTCTGCGTTTCCGTTCGCTCCTGAGTCACATCATGGAAGATTGCCACGTACAACGACCCCAAACGACCCGAGCTTTCCAACGGGACCAGGTAATAATTCAAGATTCGATTCTCAGGATAAGTCACTTCAAGGGTTCCTGACGTCGATCGATTCCCGCGTAAAAGCTTTTTCCAGTCCACCCCACGAAGACTTCTCCCCAGCGTCCATCCCCCTAACTCTCCAGATTCAGGCAAGTTCAGCAACCTTCCTGCAGCCTGATTTCGATAGGTGATCTTTCCCTCCTCATCGACCACCGCCACCCCCTCCTGAAGCGTATTAAAGATTGTCTCGAGGAACCCCTTGTCCTCCGCCAACCTCGCAATCTGAGATTGAATCTCCTCTGATCTAACTCGATCCGCCCTTTCTAAAAGACGCTCTAAAAAAGAGGACTTCATTCCTCGTGAACCATCCTTCAAAACCAGCGCTTAAACTTTAACCACAGCCCCATCCCCAGCATCAGGGCGAGCGTCACTCCCATCAAACCAAAGTATCCGTGCGGGTGATCCAATTCAGGCATATGACGAAAGTTCATTCCATACCACGACCCCACCACCACCGGAGGAATGGTCACGGCCGTTAAAGCTGTCAAAACCTTAATGCCTTCGTTCGCTTCGTGAGCCGAACGATTCGTGTACACGTCAAACGCCACCATCATTCGATCATTGCAACCCTGCAAGCGATCATCAACTCGGGCCAAAGCATCTTGAACGTCTCGGAAATAGGGCAACATTAAAGCCCGAATCAATTTTGACTCTCCACGAGCTAAGCGAGAAATTACCTCCCGCTGTGGACGCAGAGCCTGACGCAAGCTCGATAGCCTTCGCCGAGCCCGCAAAATTCTCTTGGAAAGATCCTCGCGCCTCTCCCCCGATAGCGCCTTCTCCTCCACATCTTCCATGTCTTCGGTTAAGGCCTCCACCACGGGCAGGTAAGAATCCGCAACTTGATCCAAGATCTGATGCGCCAAACGATCTGCACCCCGTGCTTGCTGAGCAGTTCCTTTGACCAAACGTTCCGTCAGAATGGTAATCCCAGGAATCGGCTCGCGGTGATAGGTAACCAAAAACTCTTTCCCCATAAAAAGATTCAGCTCCGAGATCTTGAGAGTTTTTTCAGGTGTGATCGCAACGCTATGCATGATCATAAAGAGATAGTCCTCATAATCTTCGATCTTTGGCAACTCACTTAGGGTCACACAATCCTCGATTGCCAAAGGATGGAACTCAAAAAGCACCTCCAGAATCGATTTTGTCTCCTCCGCTGTCGGATTGGTTAGGTCGATCCATAAAATCAAACCCTTATCTGCCCGTGCAAGCCGCAGGGCCTCCATCTCCAAATTGTGGCTCACTGGACGGCCCTCACTAAAAACGAATGACTCGATCATGACAAGAGTATCACTCGATTTCACTCATTCGTCCAAAGTTTTTCACCCCCAAACAACCTGCCTCGATTCTTAATCCAGTCTTTGGTACTCTATCAAAATGAAGAAGCCGGTCCTATTACTCATCCGTGACGGGTGGGGAATCAACCCTGCAGGCCGTTCCGGTGCAGAGAAACAAGGGGACGCCACTCTTCTCGCCTCAACCCCCATTCACGATCAGCTTTACCAGAATTACCCAATGTCCCGCCTCCAGGCCAGCGGACTGCAAGTAGGTCTGCCAGAAGGTCAGATGGGAAATTCAGAGGTCGGTCATTTAAACCTAGGGGCAGGCAGAATCGTTTACCAGGAGCTAACCCGTATCAACTTGGCTGTGGCCGATCATTCTTTAGAAAAGAATCCAGTTCTTCAAGATTGTCTGCGTCAAGCCAGTGGGAAACGACTGCACTTCTTGGGGCTCGTATCCGATGGGGGCGTTCACTCGCACATCGATCATTTAATCTCTCTTATCCAGATCGCCTCGCAATCCGGCCACCGCGAAATCTTTGTCCATGCCATGACCGATGGACGCGACTGCTCTCCAACCTCCGGCCGGGAATTCATCGCTAAACTTGAAAGTGCCATCGCCAAATGCCCAGGCGCTCGACTCGCCACTCTGATCGGTCGCTACTTCGCTATGGATCGGGATCGCCGCTGGGAACGAGTTCAATTAGCACGAGATCTCTTTGTCGATGGCAAGGGAACCCACATCACCTCCGCTGCCAGTGCCATTGCCCAATGCTATGCCGGTGGCAAGACGGATGAATTTCTTCCCCCCTTCTCTCTTTGCGAACCAACCCGCCCCATCATTCAAGACGGGGATACACTGTTTTTCTTTAATTTTCGTGCTGATCGCATGCGGCAAATCGTCCGCGCGCTAGCAGACCCAGAGTTTCAAGACTTCCCCTCCCCCCACCGGCCTAAGGTGAAAGTATTTACCATGACCCCTTACGAGGCTGATTTTACACGGTTGGGATTTCAACACCTTTTCACCCCTCTTCCCATGAACGACCTTCTCGGTGAAGTAGTCGCATCCCATGGATTGTCCCAAGCTCGCCTTGCCGAGACCGAAAAGTATCCGCACGTCACCTACTTCTTTAACGGTGGAAAAGAAAGCCCCTGCCAGCTGGAAGATCGGGTCATGGTTCCCTCCCCCAAGGTCGCCACCTATGACCTCCAGCCAGAAATGAGTGCCCTCGCGCTCACCGAACGAGTGGTCGAAAGAATCCATCGTGGGCTCGACGATATGATTATCCTCAATTTCGCTAACCCAGATATGGTGGGCCACACAGGGGTCATCACCGCTGGGATTCGCGCCGTGGAAACGATTGACCGTTGTGTGGGAAAGGTTCTTCAGGCCCTCCAAAAGGCTGGGGGGAAAGCCCTCGTCACAGCAGACCATGGAAACTGCGAGCAGATGCTCGAAAAAGGGGGAACACCTCACACCGCGCACACCACCAATCTTGTCCACTGCATTTACGTCTCAGCCGATTCCCACCATTACACCATGGGCGACGGAATTCTTGCTGACATCGCCCCTACTCTTTTGGAAATGCTAGGAGTTGCTCAACCCCAATCGATGACCGGCCACTCCCTTCTTAGGAAGAAAGAATAAACTTTAATTCTGGCCCGGCACTGCCGTCTCCGTGTGAAGAACTGACCCCCAGACTTTAACCAGCTCACATACATCCACAGTCTTTGCTTCTTCTGAGGGAAACTGCACCACCGCCGAGCCGTACTCCTGATGAGCAGACTCCTTCTGAATTGAGAGAATCGTCCCCTCCACCATCTTGGTATCGTATGACGAAACCACCTTATCCCCTGGTTCTAAGGGGCTCAAAAATTGCCAAAAGCAGTCGTCCAGCATGCTGTTCGTCTCCTTGAGATTTTTTTGCATGTCCTCCTCTAAGTCGTCCGCCTTGATCGATTTGCTCAGTCCCTCAATCAAGCGCGTATGCCGATCTAAAATTGCGTACAACCGCCTTTCCGCCTGCTCAATTCTGATTTCATTCGCCGTCATGGCCAGCGCCCGGAACGAATTCGCCTGACTGCCGTCCACAGTTTCTAAATCTTTTTTCTTAGACTTCACGGTTTTGCATCCTCCCTAATGGCATGGGTCATCACAAGTCTTCACCCTCGCACCCCATTGAATTGAATTGAGGACCAGACTGAGCCATCCAACGAAATAGGTTCACCGCACTTTCAAAACGAGCCGAACGAAAACTCCCCATCTGCCCATAACCGTGACTTAAAAAGATTCCCTCAATCCGCGCATTCTGAGCCGTCTGCAAGTCCACCTGGCTATCCCCAATAAAAAGATGCCGCCCAAACCCTGCTCCCAGCTGCTGGAAGCATAACTGCAAAACCCGCGGATCGGGCTTTCGATAAGTCTCCTCTCCGCTTACCACCACTCGAATCCAACTCTGCCAACCTAACTCTCGAACCAAAGAACGTGCCGCATCCCCATGTTTATTCGTACATATTCCTAATTTCCATCCCAACCGAACCAACCGCCGCAACCCCTCCGCCACCCCAGGATAAGGTCGGCTCGTCCCGGGTGGGTTCTTGTCGTACTCCCTGGAGTACTCTTCAGCTAACTCGATGCTGTCGCTTGGACTAATCTTCATCCCAGTCGCCTTCCAAGCACGCTCCAGCAAGGTATAAGGCCCATGGCCAATTAGGTTTTGCACCTCACCCCGCGACAAATCTCTTCGTTGATGCCGCGCCAATACTCGATTCAGGGCCGCACGAATTTCATCTAAGGTATCGACTAAAGTCCCATCCAAATCGAAAACTGCAAAACCGCTTAATCTCCTCATCCCATCCCCCTCGAAAGTCGACTACAGCCGACGTAATTCGCGTAACCCGTAATCTTTTCCAATCTTCTCCGAACTAGCCGGTAACTCCCCCGCATTCAGGATGAGCTTTCCCGGCTCATCCCGAAACTCAAAAACCAGATTCCCGCACGCGCAACTATCCACCGCCTTAGCCAGCTCCGCCAAACTCTTAATCTCCTGCCCGTTCAGCTGAAGCAACACCAAGCCAGACAACTGTTGATACCCTAAGGTAATCGGTGAAGGCAGTACCTGACTTAAGAATACGACCTTCTTTTCTGGATCCGGTCTCTTGTCCTGCTGGAACGTGAAATACTCAACCAGCCGCTGCGGGGCCCGCTCCGACCACTTATCCCCCCACTCCTGCAAATACACCCCCGTGAGTTCCTGAAACACAAGCCCACCCACCACTAAGTATTTGGGGGCTTGATCAAACTGGAGCGTGGGGATCGCGACCTCCTCCCGAGCTTTTCGATCATACGTTCCTGTCATCTCCATTTCTTTCCCACCCCGAGAAATTTTAAACTTCGCAGGAGAACCCACCGTCGGGCGCGTTCGAATTAGGTTTCCCACAGCCGTGGGCCCGTACAACGGGTCTCGATAGTTCCCATCCTCATCCAACTTAAATCCATCTACGCTGATCAAAATATCCCCCTCTCGTAATCCTGCCCTTCCCGCGGTCCCCCTTGGATTCACTCGGGTCAATAGGAGACCTCCAGACTTCGGTGCCAAGACCTCCTCCCGCAAATTCGGATCGCGCAGAGGACTCCAACTTACCCCTAAGGTAGGGAACCCCTCATACTTTCCATCCGAGGCATCTTTCAGAAAATGCTCAATCATGGGCACAGGAATTGCCGTTCCCTCCTGAGAGTCGCGATCATACCCCATCATCATCCCCGCCAACTGACCATCCTTCATCAACGGCAAGGTGTAACTGTCATCCCGCTTGGGCAACGAGACTCGTACCCCGTAGACCAGAAATCCCGCTTCATCCGACGGGTATCGCCCCACCCCTGCAGAAAGAATCTCTGCTTGGTTTCGCAACATTTCCCCATTTTTTTCTAACTGCCAAACCTCGGTTTTATCTCCAGCCCGCAACGCCGGTCCTAATAAAACTCCCGAGAAACCCTTGAGAAAGTTTCGATCCACCGGCTGAAGGAGCGCTAGGTTCGCCTCGTAATCGATCGCTTCCACCTCTGCGGCACACTTCTCAGCCGAACCCGGTTTCTCGAGACCGACCTCCGTTCGATTCGCCACCAGAGCCGCCGTTGCGAGAACTTTTCCCCCAGGCAAAACAACCCCCGTTCCATTGAGCCCATAGGGAGACTTTTTCTGCCACGGCCGAAATTGATCATAAGGCTGAATCGATGCCCTCACCCTAACCAAGGATCCCCTCGAATCTTCATCTTCTGCCCAGACCCCACCCGCCATGCAGAGACAACCGCATAGAACCCACGCCCACCTCATCGTGAACCTCCGTCCTTTGGGAACGATCCCTTCGCCAATCGGCGATTTCCTAACTCCGTACGATAAGGCTGAGTAATTCCATACTGGGTCATAATCCGGGGCATCACCTGATCCACCTCTTTTTTCTTCAAAACCGCTGGCCTCTGATCCCCCTCAAATCGGATCACACTCCGCTCCCCACCTAATTCCAAAGCGGGCAAGACATCCGCCAAGGTTCGAATTCTCTTCCCATTGATCTCCCGCACCACCTGACCAGTAAGCCCCGCTAAATATACGTTGGAACGATCCGGCAAAACCGTGGTCAGGATGACAGGCTCCGGCGTCTCTTTGTAGAGCTGATCTTGCCCAAACAAGGTGTACGTTTGCCTTAACCGCAAGTCCGCTCCCGAGACTAACCCCGCCATTAAATTTGCCGTCAGAGGCTGAAAGACCAAACCCCCGTAAAGCACATACCGTGGCGGCTCCTCATAAAGGTTCTCATACATGGAAAACATTTCAGCGGGTCGCAAAGTAATCTGCTTCTTCTCCAACTTTTGATTTCTCCAAACTTCTAACTCCACCGTATCCCCAGCGAATTTTCGCTCCACGATCTCCTCCAGCTGCACCGGTTGCCCGTCCAACCGAACCGAACCGTCGCTTTCGATGGCATATCCGTCGATCGAGAGCAAAACATCCCCCTTTTCCAAGACTCCATCGGACGAGCCCTCAGCGAAAATATCGGTCACCACTACCCCCAACCCATCGTTCGGGCGATGGTAGTAGCCTCTCATCGCGGGGTTCTCGAGGGCCATCCACCGAATGGCAATGTCCACATAGTGATCATACTTCCCATCCTCGACATCCTTTAAGAACCTTCGAATCACGGGGGTGGGAATCATGTAGCCGACGTTCTGCGCCACATCCCCACGAAAACCTTGAAAGGCCACACCCACTACTTTGTCGTTCTGCATGACTGGCCCACCGCTGTTCCCAGGATTGATCGCCGCATCGATCTGAATCGCCAAATGGGATTCTCGGCCTGAGTGCGTGTAAGAGTTGTAATCAATCCGACTGACAACCCCACGAGTAACCGTCAACCGATCCCCACCAATAGGAAAACCGTAGACGCTAACCACCGATTCCAGCTCAGGAATACCCCCGATGGGCAGATCACTTGTTCCGCTAAAGAATTCCGAGTCATCAACCTCCAGTAACGCCAAATCGCAATCGTGCGCCACAAACAGAACTTTTCCCTGATACTTTCTAGGATCTGCCTCTCGCTGAACGGTCAAATACCTCGCCCCGCTGACCACATGAGCATTCGTCAGGATCCTTTTTCGATCGATGACAAAACCCGCACCTCGTGCCGAACTCACTGTTCCCGGATTCCAGGGGAGCCGATAGTCCCAGGTTTGCGAAGTCACCTCCACCATCACCACATTCTTTTTTGCCTCTCCCAACTGCCAATCCCCCTTGCCGCAACCGCCCAAGAGTGGCAATACGAAGATCAAGAGAGACTCCAAGAGGCGCAGTTTCATAAAGCAGAAGCGTATCACCTCAGGAAAGCGAGTAAACCAGATTGCCTCAGACTTCCACTGTTCTACGATTTAAGAGTGAACCCTTGGTTGATCCTCTGTTTGTCCATCGCCCTAGAAGTTTGCGGCACCGTTTGCCTAAAACTATCCCACGGAATGAGCCGACCTCTACCCATCTTAGGAGTGATTCTTTTCTACCTATCCGCTTTCGCCCTGATGTCGGTTTCCTTGAAGAGCCTCGAAATTGGAACGGTCTATGCAATCTGGGCCGCCGCAGGAACGGCGCTCATTGCGATCATTGGAATCCTCTTCTTTGGAGAGAGTTTCCCTTGGGGAAAGATTCTAGGGCTCGTTCTTGTGATTGTTGGCGTAATTCTGCTCAAGGTCTCAAACAGCGTAAATTAAATCGTCCCAAAGATTCTGTCCCCGGCATCCCCCAACCCCGGAAGAATATAACCATGAGCATTTAGTTTTCGGTCAATCGCCGCCGTATACATCGGAACATCGGGATGCGCTTTCTGGAATGCGCGAACCCCCTCGGGAGCAGAAACCAGACACATAAAACGGATCGAACGGGGATGAGCTCCCTTCAAGCGATCCGTGGCCGCAATGGCCGAATTCCCCGTTGCTAACATTGGGTCCAATAAAATCAGATCCCGCCCACGTAATATTTTGGAAGCTTTAAAATAGTACTCCACCGGTTCCAGCGTCTTGTGGTCTCGGTAAATACCGATGTGCGCGACTCGCGCGGATGGAAAGATTCTGAGCATTCCGTCCAGCAACCCCATCCCCGCTCGAAGAATCGGAACCAAAACCATTTTTTCCCCCTGAAGCACCGGAGACATCATCTTTTCCATCGGCGTCTGGATCTTCATCTTGGTCAAAGGCAGATCCTTCGTCACCTCATACGCCATCAACATCGCAACTTCCCCCACGAGCTCACGGAACTCCGTCACGCTCGTTGTTTTTTTCCGCATGAGCGTGAGCTTGTGCTGCACCAGCGGATGCCGAACCACATAGACGCTACTTTTCATGCAAAATCCATCTACACATTAAATCGAAAATCCATCACATCTCCATCTTGCACCACATACTCCTTCCCCTCGACCCGTAACTTGCCCGCCTCTTTCACCTTTGCCATCGTGCCCGCGCCCTGCAAATCCGTATAGGCCACGGTCTCCGCCGCGATAAACCCTCTCTCAAAGTCGGTGTGAATCACCCCCGCAGCCTGCGGCGCTCTGTCCCCTGCATGGATCGTCCATGCCCTGGTCTCCTTCGGCCCTGTCGTTAAGTAGGTCCTTAAACCAAGCAGTTCATAGGCCGCTCGTATCAAGGCACCCACCCCCGACTCCTGAACCCCCAGCCCCACCAAATACTCTTTTCCCTCCGCCTCAGGTAAATCGACCAACTCCGACTCAATCTGGGCACTGACGATCACCGATTGGCTGGCCAGATGAGTCCGACAATACTCCTCCACTTTCTTGACCTGCTCCC
>Ga0214919_10005120_pt1 | contig 18770 bp, 27 predicted proteins | sample LL1503_MetaG_FD_177994 | JGI IMG/M metagenome (GOLD analysis project Ga0214919, IMG submission 177994) | Freshwater microbial communities from Lake Lanier, Atlanta, Georgia, United States - LL-1503 | ecosystem: Environmental > Aquatic > Freshwater > Lake | place: USA: Georgia | collected...
GTTGCAACAAATTGCGTGAATGACTTTGCCTGGTCATGCATTTGAGTTGTTTACAGACATACGGCAATAACACCTAAATGCCCTCACTTTCTCTCAGTCAGGCAGGTCAGGACGTCTTTCCTCGTCACCTTGTCAGGCGCCCAGGAACGTATCTTGATATCGGGTCGTTTCGTCCTACGTATCACAACAACTCGTATGTACTTGAAATGGAGGGCTGGAAGGGTCTCTCGATTGACTACCAGGATTTCGGCGAGGAGTTTGCCAAGAAGAGAAAGAACCCCTTTCTCTGCACGGACGTGACGACTGTGAAGTGGCACACGGTTGTAGGAGATCACCCGATTCTGCAAAAGACGATTGACTATATATCGTTTGATGTCGACGAGGCAACCATGCCAGCTGTGGCACACTTCCCTTGGGACAAGATCCGCTTTGCGACCATGACCATTGAGCACGATCAGTATCGGTTTGGAACCGAGACCCGTGATTACATTCGCAGAGTATTGACAGATCACGGATATTCTTTGATTTGCGGAGATGTGGTCATGCCCGACAGCCCCACTGAAAAGTATGGAGCCTTTGAGGACTGGTGGGCCGATCTGAATTGCGTGAACACCGCTGCAGCGGAGCAGATCCGTTGCGATGGGCTGACCTATCTTGAGATCTTCAAGAAGATTGACCCCTCGCAGTATGCATTCTACTGTCCGCCTCCGTCATACGAGTGACCAGCTCGCGGAACGAGATCTTCGGCCGCCACCCAAGAACCGTGCGTGACTTTGTCGGGTCACCCACCAAGAGATCCACCTCGGCCGGACGGTAGAACTTTGGGTTGATCCGCACAACAATTCGGCCCGTTTCATCTCGTCCAACTTCATCTGCACCGGTTCCAGACCACGTGACATTGTGATCTGCAACGGCGAATGCGAGCTCCACAAACTCACGGACAGAGTGTGTCTCTCCTGTGGCCAATACAAAATCATCCGGAACGTCTTGCTGAAGCATCAGCCACATTCCGTATACATAATCCTTTGCATGACCCCAGTCGCGCTTGGCGTCCATGTTGCCAATCTCCAGAGTGAAGGTGGGATCCGAGTAGATCTTGGCAATGGAGGTCGTCACCTTGCGAGTGAGAAAGTCCTCGCCTCGGCGCTCAGACTCGTGATTGAACAGAATTCCACTGCAGGCAAACAGTCCGTAGCTCTCCCGGTAATTCTTCACAATCCAGTGGGCATATAACTTGGCCACTCCGTAGGGGCTCCGGGGATAAAAGGGGGTTGTCTCGGTCTGCGGTGTCTCCTGAACCTTGCCAAAGAGCTCCGACGTGGATGCCTGATAGAACCGCGTCTTGTCAACCAACTTTTGCTGACGGATCACCTCTAGAATGCGCAGAGGTCCAATCCCATCCACATTGGCCGTATATTCGGGCTGCGAGAACGAGGTTCCCACGTGGGACTGAGCAGCAAGATTGTAGACCTCAATGCGTTCTGCGGAGTGGAGCCCAGCAAAGACATTGGCAATGGATGCGGAATCAGTGAGATCGGCCTGTTGAAGCGTGAGATTGGGGTGAGACAGAAGGTGACTGATGCGACTCGTGTTTGGCGTGGAGGACCTCCGAGTTAGGCCAATAACTGTATAGTTTCTCTCAAGAAGGAGCTCAGCAAGGTAAGACCCATCTTGACCTGTGATGCCGGTGATTACGGCGGTGCGATTCATTGTATGTAGTGTCTACTGAGCGTGTAAGTTCGCCAAATAAATACAGTCTAATGGAATATAGCATGCGGGCAATTTTTGTGTGCGACCAGAACAAGACCTATTCTGATTTTTGGGAGACGCAGGCCCGGCACATGTGGTCCGTCTTTGGAATGAAGAGTCTGCTCTACTACATCAGCAATGAACCCGAGCATACAATGTTCACCAGCGAATACGCAGAGGTTAAGCAGATCCCCGTATGCACGACCAGTCCCGTTCTCATTCAAGCCCTCTTTGCAAAGTGGTGGTTTCCTGGATTTGAGACGGACGATCACATTCTGATTTGCGACATTGATTGCTTCCTTCTTTCCAAGCCGTATGTTGAGATGATTCGCAATGAGACGAAGCTGTTCCATCTTGCAACATATGACGGCGACAAGGTCCCTGGGTATTATGTCGCAGGCACCCCCGCGCAGCTGGGAGAGTTTTTCCAGGTTGACAAATACACGTCCTTTGAGCACTTTTGCCAGGAGGTCATGAAATCCGACTGTGTGAAGAAACTTGACCGAGGATTGGTCTCAATTGAAAGCGTGAACGCGTCCCCAGACTGGGCGTACTTCTGCTCAGAGGAGCGGTATGCACAGGTGTGTTCGCTCGCATACCATCCGGAGAAGAACGCAAAGACTTTATTTCCGGGTGCAACGAACCAGCGCATTGATCGGGCGACGAAATCTGCATACTCTCCGACCAGGCTTTCTAGGAGTGAATACGTGGACTACCACTGCCCCCGTCCGTTTGGCGAACACAAGGATACAATTCTGAGCATTCTTCGCGCCAGTGGATCAGATGTTTAATGTTCTTGATTAACAATGGTTAATGTATTCGCATTCTGCTTGTATGGGCCTATAAATGAACGGTACTATCCGAAGCCCATGTTGCAGAATATTGCCCTCGTCGGAAAGTATTACCCTGAATGGAAGGTGTACATTTATGTTGCCCCCGACGTAGATCAAGACTTCCTTCATCAGGTTGCAATGTATTCAAATGTCGTTCTTCGCCACACGAACCATAACGGGCCTATCAATATGATCCACCGCTTCTTTGCAATTGATGAACCCGGAGTTGACATGATGCTCGTGCGCGATGCCGACAGTCGTGTCCACTGGAAAGACCGTTGGGCAATTAACCAGTTCATCAAGAACCCAATGTATATAGCTCATACGATACGCGACAACAAGGAACACACTGCTTTCATGATGGGTGGCCTATGGGGTCTTAGAAAGTCGGCAGGGCTGATCATGCAGAACGAATATATAAAGTACGTGCATCGGCCCGCCGTGGAGAATCATCACGGACACGATCAGGACTTCCTAAGTTTTGCTATCTATCCAAAGATATCATCCAAAACACTCGTCCATTATAGCAACGGTCGTTTTCTGGCGGGTGAATCGGCCGTAGAGTTTCCCTTCCCCTACACGAATGATATCTATTGTGGTCGCATAGAAGATGACACGTTTCAGGATAGTCCCCAGCCCGGTCCCGACCCTAAATCTATCCGACTGTTTCCGTTTCTTTCTAGGTGAATAACAAATGAAGATTGGATCTCGCGCTCAAGTCATGCACGGAACGGCTCACTGCACAAGCGGCGGACTGACAAAGGCGGATCTGAAGATGAACAAGTGGGGCCGCATCGTGTCGCGTAAGAAGTCGGCTCGCATGTCCCACGGAAAAACCCGCCGCCATAAGTAATGCGGTTGCTTTCTTTGCTAGCGGCGGCAACATGGGTGGATTTTGTGGTCATGGTGATCACCAAGGTCGCCCCTGGTCAGCACCTCTCCTTTCTTCCTCCCACGGGGTCCTTGAAGCTTTGGTATGACAAGTTTGGAGTGGCCGCTGTAGCCGCAGATGTCTTTAGTCTGATGCTGGGCGTGTTGCTGGCTACTCTGCTGTTTCCGGGTGCCTACGGTGTAGCCCTGGTGTTTGGAGCTATCTTTGTTCAGCTTCTTCACGACCTGTTCTTTTACTTTGCCGTCATCCAAGCTCTTCCGCAGGGGCAGAACAGTATGATTGATGTCTTCAAGACCTACGCGGCTGAAGGTGGATGGACCATTCTGCTGGCCGATGGGCTGATGATCACATCCACCGTTCTGCTGGCGGAGCTGTATGATTTGATCATGCCCTACCGTGTCATTGCTCTCAATGCGATCTTAGGCATGTATGCGCTAATTTATATCACCTACACTAAGTAATGGGCGGCGGATTATTTGGAACACACCTCACACTTAACCCAAAGTGCCTCGTGTTTTCCCTGTTTGTCTTGGTGGTCTATTGGATGCCCCATTTCAAGGCGTGGGAGCACCGAACTTTGATGGCCTTTCTGCTGGCGTGTGTTGCCTATGTGCTGCTCGCTTGGTATGACATGATCTTTGATTGCAAGGATCGTCTCAAGCCCACCTTTCTTGGATGGATGTGGGGCTGGGCTAAGCCGCCGGAGTACATGAAGGCCTTTATGGAACTGCCGGAGAAGGAACAGAAGGTCGTGCGGTCAGTGGATATTGTCGTTCTGATTGGAGTGCTCGTCTTGTTTGTGCTTCCTTTTCTTGCGAGGAAGTAATGGCAAAGGGAGGCGACGTTGTTGATGTTCTGATCAAGTCCGTGAACTGGAGATGGGGCAGCTTTGATATGCTTCCGATTGCCTTTGGAACTGTGATGGCAATGATGGATATTGTGATGATGGGCGCCCTGAAGATGGTGAGCAATAAAACGCTGCCATATTCAGTTGGATTTCCCGGAGCAACCCTGTTGTATGCCTTCCAGCCCTTTCTGTTCCTGAAGGCGCTCACTCATGCAGATATGACGGTTGTAAACCTGATCTGGAACTTAATGAGCGACATTATCGTGACCCTGAGCGGAGTCTTCATCTTTGGCGAGAGCATCAAGGGTCTTCGCTGGCTGGCGATTGCTATGAGCGTATTCTCTCTGTGTTTGCTGGCCTACACAGATGAATAATCCTGCGCCACTTACAATGGAGGTTCCGCCCGACAAGGAGATGGTCTTTGTCTGCCACTGCAGGCCGGGTAGGCGTCCAGAGGGATACGTGCCCGAGTGGGACAATGAGGGAGACGATGCGTTAGTTCTTGTGGAGAATACGGTAGCACAGAACCGTATTCGGCTCGTGAGTGACGAAGCGCACTTTGTTGATACAGACTGTCCCGATAAAACGATGACTAGAAACAAGTGGTCGGATGTTCCCGATGGAACGATTCAGATTGTATGGGGACAGCATTGCCCGGTCTATTCTGGAGATAAAAAGACCCTTGAGGACATTCTAGCGGCCGCACGCTCAAAGCTGACGCCAGCTGGCATAGTTGTGTTCCCTGCATACTCTCCGGCCGTCAAGCCGCCTGTCGTTCCCGACGGATGGACGATGGAGATGGAAACGTTTCCATTCCTGGTGAAATCTGCGAATTCCGCTGACAAGGCTCAAGGCGGAGCTGGAGTTTTTGTATTCACCAAGATGATCACCGCAGGACGTCGGACCCGTCGCAAGACCCTCAAGCAACGCCTCGCAGCTGCCAAGAAGAAGTGTTACCCTGGATACGAGGTCTATGATTACAGGATGAACAGCAAGGGCGAGTTCTTTAACTGTGCTCCGGCTGGACTGAAACGTCGTCGCACACGTCGCCGCGCGTAGAAGAACTTAGACACCGAGCCTCAAGCATACATAAATGAGCGACGACCTGGTAATTGCCAAGACTGTACAGACGTCGCCCATCCGCACCCTCGCCGAGGGTCTGAAGTCCATGCTGGTCGAAATGAGCCTTGTTTTTGATAAGGATGGCATCCGCATGATTGCTATGGACAATTCGCGCACCGTGCTGACGCATATGCGGCTGTACGCGAATAAGTTTGAGCAATACGAGTACAACAACAAGGCCCCCAAGCTGAGCGTGGGTCTCAACACGGATCACTTTTACCGTATTGTGAAGACGGTGACGAACGATGATACGATCACGTTTTCTGTGTCCAAGGCCGAGTCCAATCACCTGACCATCACGATTGAGAATGGCGAAAAGGGGCGTCGTATCAAGTATCGCCTGAATCTGCTGGATTGTGATGAGTCGGACATCACAATGCCGGAGACGGTGTTTTCGGCGCGCGTTACAATGCCCTCGCTGGACTTTCAGAAGATCTGTCGCGACATGACCCTGCTGTCGGCAAAGACGGTGGATATCAAGAATGTGGGCAATACGCTGACCTTTTCTTGCAAGGGCCCGTTTGCTTCGCAGACCGTGACAATGGGCGATGCAGCGTCGGAAATGTCGGTGAGCAAGAATGAGTCCACGGAGATTGTCAGCGGCTCGTTCTCTCTGCCGCACCTGGTTCTCTTTACCAAGTGCTCCAACCTCTCCAACAACCTGGAGGTGCATATGAAAAATGATTGGTTCATCATGATCCGCTATGTGATTGCCAATCTGGGTGATATCAAGCTGTGCCTGATGCCGCTGCCCGCTTCTACTACGTAAAAAGAGTTGTCGGTATCATACATAATGTATGAAACAACAGACCTATTTGTTGCTGTATCGGTCTCTACATTAAGCGCATACATGATCTATGCTATTTGGTGGCAGAGTGTAGAGTGCATGTGTTTGTGAGTTGACTACTTCGGTCTCGTATTGTGGGCCTTGTACACAATATCGTCCATCGTCTTCATCTTGAGGGTCGGAGCAAAGAGCTTCTTGTCCGTAATGTTGGTCGTGGTATTCCAAATCTTAATGATATGAAACTGCCCCTTAGGGGAGACAGAAACGCCTACAATCGCTTCCTTGTAATTGACTAGAAAGTCACCCACAAAGCAGTGAGCCATAGCGTCAATGAAGACCTCGCAGGTGTCCTTGGCATCCACCTTCTTTGACCAAGCACCTCCGCGGATGTGCTCGGGTGCCTCCCACAGAGGTCGGTATCCCTCTCGCATGAGGAAGAACATGCCCGATTCCCAAGCATCCTTGGAAATGGCATCAATTACGGTCCAGAAATCTGCAGGGGTTGAGAGAGTGGCGATGTTGGTGTAGGATGCCTCCGAGTAGTTGTTGTCGTTGGGATCGTGATACCAGAGGATCCACGTCATGGGCATAGGAGTTGTGTCAGACATCTTCGCCACTCTATCTTTATTGCGGGGTCTTAATCCGTTTTGTCATACGCACTACTTGCCATACAACTTTCGGATGGGGAGCGTGACCTTTTTGTAGCGAATTGCATCGGCAAACTGAAACTTTGTGTAGGCAGGCGCAAAGATAATCACTTCATTCCGAAAGATGGTCAGGCTCTCATCGTCTGGAACAATGTGGCCGGCAAACCGAAGAGCATCCTGGTAGGTCTTGATCTTCTTGAACTTGGAAGCCGGAATTGTCTTGATGCCGATTGTCATCATGGGTTGGTCTACACTAAAACACGTCCCCATTGGTAGAAAACGGATACGATTGTCTAAACAGAATAGAAGGGCAGAATGGACATTGCTACTCTCTATTCTCTTCGCACGAGCTCCCGTCCTCCTCTCGCAGATGCCATCCGCACCATCATTTCCACTCTCAAGATCTCCTTCAAGCCATCCTTCCGGCGCCAAGTCATTCGCCGAGCACCGGCAGAGGAAGCCTCTAACTGGCGTGAGTTGGCGCTTCTGGCCGTTCATCGCAAGGTTCGGGAGAAGGATGACGCGGACTACGATGCAGTCAATGCCTTCCTTAACAAGCTGACCAAGCAGACATACGACAAGATGATGGTGTCCATCATGGAGAAGCTGGATAGCCGCGATTCCATGTTCCGCCTGCGGGTCACGACGCTGCTGTTTGACCGAGGCATTCAGCAGACCTTCTATGCCCCGCTGATGGCTGATGCCTACAAGGACATTGCGTCGGCCTATCCGGATGCGCGTCAGGATCTCATGGTGCAGGTCATGATGTTTGATACGCTGTATGCGGATACGAATGTAACCATTGTTCCCCACCACACAGATGCGGGTTATACAGATGCGATTATTGCCTGGACCAAGCAGAAGGAGAAGAAGAGAACCTTTGCAGTGTATGTGGCTGAGCTCTTTGCTCGGGGACTGCTTCCGCCGGAGGTGATGTCGGCCTTTGTTAAGACCATTGTGGACGATCTCAAGGAGTGCGTTCGTCACCAAAAGACGCCGGCGGGTGAGGAGCACGTGGATTCTCTAGTTCGGTTTGTCTTTGCGGTGGCGGCTAAGGTTCCGGAGGTCAAGGATCCCGTGCGGCGCATTCTTGCCATCCCGAAGGCCGAGACACCGTGCCTGAACATGAAGAGCAGGTTCAAGCTTGATGACTCGTTAAAGTTATGAAGAACGCAACCTTGCGTCAAAGAAAATGAGTGCCGTCCCCTCTGCCACTGTTATGGCCGCCGCTGCCAAGATTGCGATTGAGAATGACAAGCCCATCTACCTTGACTACTACAATGACAGCGTGGAGAAGAAGTGCTGCATCGGTGTGCAGGACACCACTAAGTTTTTAGTCAAGTCGGACACGGAGTACACCTCGCCCATTGAGAGCATCTCCCGTATCAAGGAGGAGAAGGTGTTCATTATTGCCACGGAGAACAGCATCTACATTGTCTCTGCCGATATCCCTGTTAAACGGATCGTGGGATCTAGTGACAAGGCCGAGTAATGTCAGCAATTCCCTTCCCCCCACAGTCGCCGGTTGGCTCCTTTCCTCCGCCCCATCGTATATTGTATGAATGTTTGAATGACCGAGAGACCAAGACACTTTGGGATGCGTATAAGACCAAATACGGAGACCAGTGTGAGTTTGAAGAAGTAGACGCAGCCGTTTCCAATTCAATTGACGATTTTGCGAAATGGTTCGCCCAGTGGATAGCCTTTGCTCCTGCGCAGAGATCCACACGTGTCCGTATTCTGCTGATTTGGCATGCCCATTTTTTGAGCTTGGCCTGTCAGCAAATGCTTCGTCGCTCACTGGAACAGCGCTCATTCCGGTGTCGCGTGTGGTTTCATATTGAGGAGGCTCTTTTGCAATCGGCCATTGTCAGCCGCTGCGTTGTGACCACATTGCCCCGGTATGTTCATTATCCAAAGATTGATGGCGTAGTGGATTCGGCCTTGTGGGACGACCCGCGGGCGCTTGAAATGGAATTAGAACGGAGGAACAAGTAAGAGGCATGCGCGTATTCACAGATGGATCTTGTACTGGAAATGGTCGCAAGGGTGCAAAGGCTGGTTATGCAGCTTGGTTTCCGGATCACCCCGCCTGGTCATCGGCTCACCGAGTTCCTGACGACCAAGATCAGACAAACAACCGCGCCGAGCTCTCAGCTATCCTTCTCGCCGTCAAGACCCTTGAGGACCGTGGCGAGATTGACTGCGACCTCGTGATTTATTCCGATTCCGAGTATTCCATCAATTGCCTGACCTCCTGGCTCACGGGTTGGATGAACCGGGGCTGGAAGACAGCGGCTGGCAAGGATGTTCTTCACCAAGACCTCATCAAGGAAACGACGGCTATCCTGTCCAAGTTCAAGTCGCATCGGTTCGTTCACGTCAAGGCACACACGGGTGGCTTGGATGAGCTGTCCAAGCAGAATGCGGTGGTGGACAGAATGGCTCAGGACATTGTGAATGGAGTTGTGCCCAAGCCTGAGATCCCCGTGGTGGTGGATGAGCTGTTTCCTGGATGCCCTCTGCGGATCATGGGCGGTCCTACACAGCAGAAGGATATCGTGGCTTGGGTTCGGTCTTCAATTGACACATTGGACAAGGAGTTGATTGACAAGCACTTGTACAAGGCGTTTGTGGAGCTGTGTAAGGCTCGTGACGTAAATCTGACCAAACAGATCATCTCTAAGACCCCAGTGATCCGCGCCGAGCGGGGTCATTTACAAATAGATATTGTAGATAAAGTAGAATGAGTGTCGAAGCCTTTCATTTCTGGTCTCCGACTTGCACCCCCTGCACCGTGATCAAGCCTGCACTTGAGGACCTGAAGGAGGAGTTTCCGGAGGTCAAGTGGACGTCCGTGAATACCCACGTTGACCTGAAAGGGCTGGGGAAGAAGATGGGCATTGAGGTTGTGCCGACGATCGTGGTCTTCAAGAATGGCGCTGAGGTAGGCCGTCACTCGGGGACGAACATGATTATGTATTATACGCTGATCAGGAAGGCGCGGTCGTAGCGGCCTGAATGAAGGACATCGGGATCGGGCGTCCATCTGGTCCAACAATGTACTGCTTGCCAGATGCATCTGTGTAGCTACCGTCGGTCTGCTTTGTCAGAGACGTCAGACTGGGACCCTGCGGGAGAATGGCCGACGGGAGGCGCGTGGGAATGCTCGACTGGACAATGCCGTATCCGGTTCCTCCAATGATAAATCCTTCTGCGAGGGCAATGAAGGTCTTGACGAAGAAGCTGTTCTGCATGTTATCACAATCTTTCAGCTGCATGGCCTGAAGACCGAAGAACACAATGAAGGCGAGCCAAGTAAGCACAGTGTCCATCGGATCACGGTTGATCATGAGGTCCAGAAGGTAATACCAAAAGACAGTTGCGGTGACAACAAGCCCCTGAGGAGCGTACTCGCTCTTGAGGAGTTCAAATCCGCTGATCTCGCATCCATCCCACTGGCTCATACCGCCTCCTCTGGCGACGGCCGCCGCTGCTGCGGGGGCGGCCGCCGCGGCCGCTCCAGCACGGCGTGTATTGTAGATTGCAAGCAGGTCCGTAAACACAACATTCAGTCCATCCAGTCCCTTGCCCAGGGCCCAGTTGATCGGAATGGAGCAGATGCCTACGAGACTGGGAATAGAGTACGCCCCTTGCATCGTGAAGATATCCGCAAGGACGCCGAATAAGATGAGAATGTGGGGCAGAAACGTGATTGAGTCTGTGAGCAGGCTACTAAATCCAGCAGGCATTCCGGGTTTGGCGCCCGGCTTCAGTGCATACAGCGTACCCACGACGGAGACAATGGAGACGATTAATGCCACAATGAGCACACCCCACCACGGGACATCTTTCGGCGGTGGCAGCTGTGTTGTTGGCGGAGGAGCGATTGTTGGCGGCGGCGTCGGCATCTTGTTACTTCGTGATACTTGTTTTGTTTGCTAGAGACAATGGGGGCCGAAGACTTGGCGCTAACCGTCAAGGATGCCAATGCATGCAACGGGTGCACAATTGGACTAGACAATAGCATCTCGGCTGCTACAACTATGACCAGGAAGGGATTTCCCACTACAAAGATGTGGGATCCATCGGATGATCCAAATGATGTGACTGGAAGTCAGGTGGTCAATCGGATTACGCATGGTGGACTGACGAAGGTTTTTTTGCTTCCCTCTATCCCGTTTGCACTCAACCTCTTGGCAAACGTGGGAAATCCTCCGTTCCCATTTCCCATGGCCACTGGCAACATTACGCACATGAGTGTCTATCATCCCTTTCCGCTTCGTATAGACGGGCATCAATACGACGCCTGTTTTCAGATTGGCGAGTTTGGATCCACAGTGATCAAGGGAACTGGCGTTGTTGTACTGATTCCCCTCGCATCCGTGTTGAACATAACTGGACACGGCGCAAACTTTGTCGATACGTTTGCGGGATTAATGACCGGGACGGCTACGAGAAATGTTGATGTCGCCAGTCTGAAAATTGCCGATATACTTGACGCGAGCCGGCCATTCTATACATGGCAAAACAGGGATGGAGCTCGGGTCATTGTGATGTCAGAACCCGTGACAATCTCGGCCTCCAACATGGCTAGCATTAAGATGAGTGCCCCCACGACACCTCCGGCAGATGTGATCCACGAGATCCACCAGGCCCAATATAAAGCTGTGGCCCCTCCACCCAGACCACCGGTTCGGATCGTCCAGCCCCCGGTTGATCTGACGGTAGGAGAGACGCATCATGATAAAATTGTCGAGGTCTTGAAGAGGGTTGGATATGCAGTTGCAGTTTTCTTTGTGGTCTGGCTCGCGATCCGGTTTGCAAAGAGCGATGCAGGAGCCAACGTTATGAAGAGCATTGGAGGTGGTCTTTCATGGATGTACAGAAGTCTGACCGGCGCATCTGCTAGAGCCGCACAGGGGGTCCGTTCTGGAGTTGGTGCCGTAGGGACTGCTGCGAGTTCCGCCGCACAGGGGGTCCGTGCTGGCGTGGGTGCCATTGGGGTCGGACCGAAGCCACTGCGTCCGACGGCGCTTCCAACCTCGGCAGAACTGATAGCAAAGAGGGCTCAGAAGGAAAAGGAGTTGGCGGACAACGATGCGCGTAAGAAGAGGGAATTGCGTCAGTACAGGACACGGAGAAACGGTACATTCCCAACAGCAAACCCTCTTCTTGCAAAGAAGCCTCCTACGGATCAGCCCCGGCCGACGGCCAAACAACAGGAGGCCGCTGCGGGAGTTGGATTTCTCAAACCCGCACCAACGAAGGTGACCCCGCCCGCCGCTCTCAAGGTGGCCAAGAAACAGGTTGGGGATGACTTTTCTCAAGAAAATCCCATGCAAAGGGCGCTGAGGAACAAGAAGGCGACAGTCCCACCACCGAAGGTCCCGAAGAGGAGGAACATTGGGCCGATCGAGGAAGAGACGGCAGAAGATCGGATTGAACGTCGGGCACGAGAGACTGCGCTCCCACCTTTTGCCCCTAACCTCAGGACGCAATATCTACGCAACACCGGAGCCGTCGCAGGAGGTCGTCGGCGCCGTCGTATGAGGACTGGACGCAGAGTTTAAAGAAAACGAAACCCTGAATGTCTAAGGCATCCACTTCACCATGGTCGTAGCTATTCTCATTGCAGTGACTGGCACTCTTTCCGAGGCATCCATCCCTACAAAGACGGCAGATGTGCTGGAGTGGCTTCGCAAGAAGCTAAAGCAGCCAACTCTTCAGTTCCAAGGCAAGTGCGTTCAGGAAGAGCATTCCTTTGCGTTCTTTGCGGTTCCCTCTGAGGTTGAGGACGAACACACAAATCAGCATATGCTACCTCCGCCCTTCCATGATGATTCCTTTCAGGGATCCATTGCGGTGCTCAAGTCAGCCAACCCAAATCCCGATGATTATGATCGCCAGGCATCCAAGTATCTGGACCTGAAGTCATCTGAGTACGATGAGTTCTATCAGACCTGTACCTTTAACGAGGAGGAGGAAGATGACGAGGAGGGTGAGTATGAGGAGGATGACGGAAACGGCGATCCTGTTCAGGATGAGCCGGATGACACGGAGGAGGGAGAGGCGCGTCCGCATGTGACGGTTCACATGCTTCATGCATCCAACGTGTTTGTTGACCACCCTATGCGGGACCGTGTGCGTGAAAAGTTTGAAAGTGAAGAGATTGAGGCGGCTATTCTGAACCGCTGCATTCACGACGCACAGCGATGGTTTGTGGATATTGACTGGACAAATACGGTGTTTGTGGACATGTATCGCAGCCGCGCGGTTAGTTTGTATCCCTATCGCGAGATGGCGGCCGGGATGGAGGCCGTGAAGTTCGTGGACTCAACGCTGGTGGATCTGAACCCGAAGCGATGGAAGGAGATGATTCAGAGTATTCTTGATAAGAAGAAGGCAATGTACTCAAAGAAGTCGACAGCCTCAATCTTCTTGCACTGCTCGTCTTGCAAGAAGAAGACCCGGTGTGACTTCTACCAGCTCCAGACACGCTCGGCCGATGAGCCGATGACGACCTTCGTCACCTGCCTGGAGTGTGACAAGCGCTGGAAGTTTTAGTGAGTAGGAGTAATGGCAGGTCTCCTAGAAATCCTGAAAAAACACAATCTCCCAGTCCCAGATGACTATGAGGAGCGCGTGGATGCTGTCGTTGCGTGTCTTCGTAAGTCGCCTGACTGTAAGAAAAAGCTGGATGCGTTCAAGAAGCCCAAGGGTGGTGCTTTTTGGAGTCGGTCTCAACAGCCTCAGCTGACCCCGGAGGAACAGGCAATGGCCGACGCAAAGGCAAAGGCCGAGGCCCCCCCACCGCTTGAGCCCTGGGACGACAAGAAGGGTAAATATCCGTCTACAAGCAAGTTCGTGCCTCCTCGTTTTTTCCCTGATAGCAATGATTACCTCGGACCACGTCTGAAGTGGCTGTTGAAAGCATCCGCGTCGCCATATGCACCGGCAATGTTTGAGGCACTTTTCATGGTACTCTTCTTGCTGAGCTACCTGGAGAAGATCCCCGTTTTTGGAAGTATTCTGAGCGCGTCACTTGACCTGATCCTTGCAGGCGGCAAGGTATTGCTGAAGACGATCCAGGCAACCATTCCTCCTACATTCGGATTGATCCCTCTTCCGTACAGCTATATGGTTGGATTTGGATTGTCCGCAACACTGGGTATGTTCTTGTGGCCGGTCTTTGCGATCGTCTCCACCAGTCGTCAGGATTTCGTGTCGGCAATCGAGTCATGGATCCGCGTTGTACCGCCGCCAATCGGTGATATTCTTGCAAACAACTTCTTGGAAGTTAACCGTATGGCTGGTAAGATTGACGAGAAGAGAGTCAAGCTGGGTAATGACATCTCTTCGGCGCTAACGGCAATGTCTGAATTTGCGTCTCAAATCTCACAATCGACAAAGGAGGGACTGACATCACTTGCAGGTCAGGTCCGGGGAGCAGTTGATTCTGCAAAGACAGAAGCTACCGTACAGAAAGAGCTGGCAACTGGCAGAGTGAATCGGGCAATGGAACAGGCACCCGAGTATGCTCGACGGGCAGATGAACTTGTTTCCAACACGTCACGGGCAGCTAGAGTTTCTGCTCTCAAGGGTATCCGAGCAGTTTCGCGTGAAGCCGCACTCGGCCAACAAGATGCACAGCCACTTCTCGAAAAGAAAGTCCAAGGTGGCTTTCACGCCCGGACGAAAAGGAAGGTATGGAGAACACCGAAGACACGACGCAGATCCGCGAGACACTGAGGGAGTGGATTGGACTTGACGATCAGGTTCGTGCTCTGCAAGCGCAGATCAAGGCATTGAAGGACCGCAAGACACAGCTGGGTGCCAGCGTGCTTGAGTTCATGCAGGGTAACAATCTTGACAACTTTGTTATTGAGGGCGGTGCAGGTACGATTGCTCGCTCGACACGCACTCTTCGCCCCCCTCTTCGTCGCACGGCAATCCGCACGCAGCTCCTTCTTCAGTTTGCCGATCAGCCCCAGCGGGTCGCCGAGGCACTCCGCGCGATTGAGGGCATTCAGGAGGGCGACGATATGTCTGTGGGTGGCACGCAGCGGGTCGTCCTGTCGCGTAGGCTTCCAAGGACGCAAAACATTAACATTCAGTAATGCAGGAAACGCTCTTTGTAGTGCTCACTGTGGTCATTACCTACATCCATCTGTTCAACAAGATTGCCGGTCTGTACTTTGACACGGATCGGACACTGAGTTTGGAGGATCTCTATCGCAGAGTGGTGCCTCCAACCGATTTTCATATTCAACTTTAATAACACTATGTTCGAGGATTGCAAAGTAGAACTCCTTGAGACCTTTGGAGATGACCTGACCGTTGTGAATGCCGCGCGAGTCTCTCTGGGGAAACACACTGACGAATTTAGCGAAAAAGACGCTAAGCTCATCAAGTATCTTGCGGATCACGAGCACACGTCACCCTTCTTCCATCCCCAGGCTCGGTTTCGCCTGAAGATGCCGATTTGGATGGCGCGTGAATGGTTTCGTCACACGATTGGATTTGCTCGCAATGAAGTCAGTCGCCGTTATGTGGATGAGCCTCCCACCTTTCATGCTCCTAGTTTCCGGACCCGTGCCCCCGGCAAAAAGCAGGGAAGCAATGATGATGTCCATCCCGACGATGAGTTTCTTGGGCGTGTCCTGGCCCAGCAAGTTGAGTCCGCAGTGAGTACCTACAATCAACTTCTACGCAACAATGCGCCTCCCGAGCAGGCACGCATGGTCCTTCCGCAGAATATGATGACGGAGTTCATTGAGACGGGATCTCTTGCGGCGTATGCGCGTCTGTGCCACCTTCGGTTGGGTCCGGATGCCCAGGCAGAGATCCGTGTCGTCGCGGGAATGGTCGCACAACAGTTAAAAAGTAAGTTTCCTGTGAGTTGGGCGGTCCTTATTCCACCAACACCTTCCGAATGACCTTTCTCGGCTTAGGCTTGCATTGCTTCAACCAATCTGCCTTGCTCTTGAAGAGACCCTGTTCAAGTCCTGTTATGAGGCAGGTGCGATGAGCTGTTGTATCGCCAAGAGCCACTTTGCAGATAATACACGTTCCAGAGAGGGGCTGCGTTGGTTGCTCCATTTGCTGTAGGGATCGTTACTGACTGACGAGTTTCCGTTTTGTAGTTCCTCAGATACGTTAGAGCCCATGCGGCAGAACGCTCGGATTGATTGAACTTTCCACGCTGGTTGAGTTCGGCCGCGGTCTTTGCCTCCCACTCCCGAGTTCGCCGCGGAGTATAGGCAAGGAACCGATTGAGACGCTCAAGGCGCCTAGCGTAGGAACCGGACGTGTGGGCGCCGACCTTGAGAAGCTTTGAGTTGAGACGCTGATCTGCTGCAGTATTGGTGGGCTTCATTTTGACTGCTATATGGAATTCAATTGGAAAAAGAAAATTCGTTTTACACAAATGAACTCAACACAGGTGAAATTCATGAGCGGTGCTCTCACACTCAAGGGTGCGCGCAAGATGACCTTTGAAGTCGATACGTCCATCCTGCCGAAGCCCGTTGCCGTCCCAGTCTCAAAGGTGGAACCGCCTGCGGAAGTCCCGCAGACTCGCCCGCAGAGTGGGCTTGTTCCAAAGGATCCACCTGCTAAGTGAGCCCGGCGTGTCCGGCTTACTCCAATGCTCGCCCATACCCGAATGACGCTTAATATACCGTGCTCTACGAGTCACATCCTTGTGCTTTGTAAAGTCACTGTAGCCCTTGGCTCCAAAGGGAACGATCTTTTCCTTCCCATCCTTCTCAAACACTGCATCCCACTTCTTGTCAGCCTTGTGCGACTTGCGCAGTGTCTTCAGCCTCATTATAGTGTAAAAAGGTTTTTTGTCCGTTGAGTGTCTATGCGTAGAGATCCCGCATGGCAGCCTTCTTTGCTAGAATGTGTTCAACGTGGGTTCTCAGTCGTTCTCCAAGCGAGGGAGGTGGTTCCTTGTAGGGTGGAAGGTTGTCGTAGCAGTACCGAGTTCGGAAGTCATACTTGATCATGTCGTCAAGGCTTGCCCCGTTTGGACCGTATGTCCAGCAGATCTTGTTCCTTCTCGGTCCAAATCCATAGGGGTACTCGCAGAAGCAGGCATGTCCCCTGCAGGACGGGCGGGGCGGGGTTCCAAATACAAGTGTGCGAAGTGCCATTCTAACGACTCTACTCCTTTCTTGCAGTAGTGAGATCCATTTTAAGGCGATCGTCCAAAACGGATTTGATCCTACCAAGAAAACAGATAGTAGGTCTACCACAACAACTCAACTCACAGAATGGCAACCCCTCAGCGCAAGAAGCCCGTGTGGATGGACGACAAGGACTGGGAAGCAATGAAGCCCGCGCTTGATACAGCGCGGGAAGATGCCGCAAAGGCAGCAGCAGAGAAGGCCGCACGCGAGGCGGAGACCAAGGCCAAGTGTGTGGCTTGGCACGCATCCAAGCCCAAGTGGGTGCGCCAGGAGGTGGTCACGCATCCCGGAGTTCGCGGGAACGAGCGGGAGTGGGAAGTTCCCCCCAAGACAGGGTTCGCCAATGTTCCGAACCGCGCAACGTGCCCGTTCTGCGGGAAGGACTAGACGTAACGCCAAGAGACCAAATCATACAACCCTTTTTACATGTCGTCTAAAACGAAACTACTTTAGCCAAAAATTTGGCAGTCAGGGACAAGGACACACACAGCCAAAATGCCTACCTGCACTGCCTTCACCAAGAATGCCGCACCCTGCACCCACAACGGACACACCAACGGCCTCTGCGGCTACCATGCCCCCATGGTAGCCACACCTGAACTTCAACTCAAATTCACCCGCGCGCAAGCACGCCTTCGGGCGCGATGGCAGGCAACACAGGGGGTCGTGCCTGTGGTTGTGGCGCCCGCGGCCCCGCCGCCGCCCCCGCCGGCCCCGAGCCAGTTGTGCGGGCACCTCAAGAGAGATGGCCGTCCGTGCGAGGCACTGGCCGCGCAGAACCTGAACGGGAAGTGCGTGATGCACCACGCCGTGGTGACCCGCCGCGGGTACCAACTCACCATGGCCACCGCGCTTGCGGAACTGCGCCGCATGTGGGCACACGGCCGCACAACGGCCGAGATTGACGCCTACGTCCGCCAACAGGAGCCTAATTTGCCCCCGAACTTTCGGGTTGATCTGTGGCGTCAGGTGGATCATATGATCCTGGCGAATTACTTCGCACAACTCCGCATTGTCGTCTTGGACGAGGGCGACGTTGCCATTGCCACTGCGCTCATTGCGGCGTGGGGGGCAGACGGAGAGATTAACCCGCGCCGCCGGGGGTTGCTCACGGCATTTGCGGAGGCACTCGCTCAGCAGATTAGGCCGCACAGGCCGGCGCTCATCCCCGCGAACCGCCGGGAGGCACAGTTGGCCGCGGACACGCAGAACGTCCACACAGCGGAGATCTCCGCGCAGATGAAGGAGGCGATCGACATGCTGTGCGCCGTGGAGGTTCCGAACACACAGAAGGCCACGGTCCACGAGATGCGCGAGTCGTGGCGCCGGATGGGCAAGACGGAAGCGGAGATTGCTGTTGTCTACCGCGACGTGACCACCTGGTGGAACAAGAACACAGTCTACACTCTTGACGACCGGCTGTACCGCCGCTGCATGCGTGGCCTGTGGTACACCATCAAGGGATACAAGGGGGACGTGCGCGAGGAGCTGGAGAAGCGCATGTGGGACGAGTGCCGGGATGCGTGTGTTCCGTACTCCGTCTGCACGCAGGGGCATCTGGCCCGCCTGAGCAACGTCATGGTTGGATTTGATGACGCCTTTGCCCAGCCGGTGCCCGTGGGGGAGATCCTTCAGCAGAAGATGGCCGCCATTGCGGGGATGGACATTGAGTCTGAGAAGCAGGTTGAACTTGCCAA
>Ga0214919_10005121_pt1 | contig 18767 bp, 19 predicted proteins | sample LL1503_MetaG_FD_177994 | JGI IMG/M metagenome (GOLD analysis project Ga0214919, IMG submission 177994) | Freshwater microbial communities from Lake Lanier, Atlanta, Georgia, United States - LL-1503 | ecosystem: Environmental > Aquatic > Freshwater > Lake | place: USA: Georgia | collected...
AACGGCATTCCCCTGCCGCGTGACATGGGCGTGGCCCACGCCAAAAATGCCCAGCAACTGCCGCCCAACGACCCTGACGCGCCCAGCTGCTTCATTCAGCGGTAAGCCCTGTCAGGGGCAAGTGCTTGCGAAGCTCCCCGTCAAGTTCGAGTGCACTCCCATCGCCAGGCGTGGGCGATGATGACGGCCAAGTCCGCATACTGAGGCTGCCAGCCCAGCACCTGTCGGGCCCGCGTGGCATCGGCCACCAAGCGGGCAGGATCTCCTGCGCGGCGCTGTGCTTCTTGCACCGTGATCGTGCGGCCGGTGACCTGCCGTGCGGTCTCAATCACCTGTTGCACCGAAAACCCACTGCCGTTGCCCAAGTTAAAAGCATCACTGTCCCCGCCGTGGCTTAAATGCTGCAGCGCCAGCCAATGCGCCTCGCACAAATCTGCAATATGGATGTAGTCACGGATGCAGGTGCCATCGGGAGTGTCGTAGTCGCGCCCAAACACCGAAATGTGCGAACGGCGACCCGAGGCCGTTTGCAATACCAGGGGCACCAAATGAGTTTCAGGGTCATGGCGTTCGCCCAGTTGCCCTTCGGGGTCGGCACCAGCGGCGTTGAAGTAACGCAGACACACCGATTTCAAACCATAAGCCTGGTCGTAATCGGCAAGCACCTGCTCCACCATCTGTTTGCTGCGGCCATAGGGGTTGATGGGTTGCCGGGGGTGCGCTTCATCGATCGGCACATACTGAGGCTCGCCGAACGTTGCCGCAGTGGAGGAAAAGATAAAACGCTTGACGCCATGGGCACGCATCACCTCCAGCAACTGCAAGGTATTGACCACGTTATTTTGGTAGTACTTGGCCGGCTCCACTACCGACTCGCCTACTTGAATAAAAGACGCAAAATGCATCACAGCATCAAAGCGGCCCTGCGCAAAAACATGGTTCAACAAGGACAAGTCGGCCATGTCGCCTTGGACAAATTCACCGCACAAAACGGCATCACGGTGGCCGGCCGACAAATTGTCCAACGTGGTCACACGGCAAGCCAATTGCCCCAAACGCTTGACCATGTGCGAGCCGATGTAACCTGCGCCGCCAACCACCAATATATTCATATTCGCCTTCCAAGTGCCACTGATTGTAAAAGGCCAGCCCTAAGAGCCAGGCAATGATCCTTCGATCAGAATGTTGATTGACAACAACAATCGAAGGCAACATCGGCAACAATACGCTCATTCTGTTTGTTACTTAGCTCAAATTTCATGAAAAAAATCCTACTCTTGGGCTCCGGTGAACTCGGCAAAGAATTCGTCATCAGCGCCAAGCGTCTGGGCTGCCATGTGATCGCCTGCGACAGCTACGCAGGCGCACCGGCCATGCAAGTGGCCGATGCGTTTTGCGTCTTCAACATGCTGGACGAAGCGCCCCTGCGTGCCGCTATTGCCCATTACCAGCCTGACTTGATCGTCCCCGAGATCGAAGCCATTCGCACCGAAGTGCTGCTCGACGTTGAAAAAGAAGGCTTTGAAGTCATTCCCAGCGCACGCGCTGCCAATCTGACCATGAACCGCGACCGCATCCGTGACGTGGCTGTGGGCTTAGGCGTGCGCACCGCCCAATTCAATTACGCCGAATCAGCAGCCGAGTTGTTGGCGCAGGCGCAAGTCATTGGTTTTCCCGTGGTCATCAAACCGGTCATGAGCTCATCGGGCAAAGGGCAAAGCGTGGCCAAGACTGAGGCCGACATCCAAGCCAGTTGGGACTATGCCTGCGCCGGCATGCGCGGTGACCGCCAGAAAGTCATCGTCGAAGAATTCATCAACTTTGAGTTTGAAATCACCCTGCTCACCATCCGCCAACGCAACGGGCAAACCCTGTTTTGCGAACCCATTGGCCACGTGCAAGAACGCGGCGACTACCAATACAGCTGGCAACCCCAGCCCATGAAGCTAGACTACCTGAAAGCTGCGCAAGACATGGCCGAAAAAGTCACCACCGACTTGGGCGGTGCGGGATTGTTTGGCGTGGAGTTTTTCGTGACGAAGGACGAAGTGATCTTCAGCGAACTGAGCCCCCGCCCGCATGACACTGGCATGGTGACCCTCATCAGCCAGAACCTGAGCGAATTCGATCTGCACGCCCGCGCCATTTTGGGGTTGCCGATTCCGCTCATTGCGTGCACCGAAGGCGCCAGCGCCGTGGTACTGGCCACACAAGACGGCACAACCCCTCGCTACACCGGCGTTGAAGCGGCCTTGAGTGAACCCGCAGTGGATGTGCGCATCTTCGGCAAACCGACTACACGGCCTTATCGCCGCATGGCTGTGGCCTTGGCCCAAGGTGCTAACTCATTGCAGCGTGCGCGGGATGCTGCAGCCAAGATTCAGGTGCTAACGTCAAGTCATTGACGCGCATGACGTTGGAATCCCTTTTTACCGCAGCCCGAAAGCGCGCCTGAAAGTCTGTCGAATGGCCTGCCACTTGGCTTGGTCTGTGCCACTTTGGGATTGCCTGAAAGCCTGGCGTATAAAGCAGCCTACCAGCAGGAGCAGTACTGTGATCAAAGCCGCCAAAAGCGACCATTTCAATTTGTGCGGCGCTGAAGGCTTTTCTGGCGCTTGTGCCGGGTCCAGTACTTGAATCACAGCGCCTTCGCGAGACTCATCGAGCTTGGCCAATTCGTACTGCTTAGTGAACAGCTCAAACAAGGTTTCCTGGTATTTGAACTCCCTGAATTTGCTGACGTAATCCGTTGCCGTTGGCGTCGTGTTCATTCGGGTCTCGTCCTGATCCAGACGGGCCAGTTGCTGACGCAAGATGCTCAACTCATTCATGGCCTGCTTGAAATCAGGCGCAGACTCGGATAAATAACCGCGCATGCTGGCTGTTTTGATCTCCTGCGCCGTCACAGCAGCTTTCATTTTAGCGACCGATTCGACTGCCAGTTGAGGGCTGGTTTTGAGCACATTGCTGTTGATTCCGGTGGCTTTCAAGGCCACTTCAGCCTGAACCAATCGTTCTTGCGTTTGATGCAATTGTTTTTCAAAAAAGACACGCTTTTGCTGCGCTTCTGTCACCGCCAATCGACCGAGTAATTTTTGTAACTCCTCAACATGGGCATTGGCGATGTCTGCAGCCATCGCTGGCGATGTGTCATCGACCTCCACGGTCACCAAGCCATCTTTGGACGAGACAATGCGCACACGCCCCGACAAGGCCTCACGCACATCGGCCTTCAACGGGGCCTCATACCGCTTGACCAGATCGAAACGCGCAATCAATTGGTCTCGCAAGGTATTGCTTTTCAAAAAAGCAACATATTGATCCGTCGGATTTTTGATGCCGCCCAAGGCCCCTCCTGCCAAGCCCCCCAGTGAGCCCAAGCTGGCCAACATGGAGGCAGCCGAGCTTTGTTGTTGCTGAGGCGGCAAGAAGCGGACACTGGCCGAATAGCCCGGCGTCTGAAGAAAACCCACTCCCAAGGTCAGTGTAAAAACCGCAATCGGGGCCAAGATCAGCAAGCGCAAATGCTCAACGATGACCTGCAAAAGGTCCAACAAGGACACTTCGTCAGAATATTCAGGCGTGTCCGTCATGTATGCGTCTCACAGTCCGGACTTGATGACACGCAGCGAAGCAACACCCAAACCGAAGTTACTCAAAATTTGCGTCCAATCCTTGAAAGCACGTATAACAAAGTTGTAACGACTCTCACGATCGAGCATGGCAGGAACCACCACGGTATCGCCCGGCATGACTTCGGTGTTGTCAAAGTTTTTCAAAAATCCAAAGCTCCGCTTGCCCAGAATCGAACCATCTGCCCGCAACACAAATATTTCATTCGGTTCGGCATCTTCCGTCAAACCGACTGACTTGATGACGTCACCGACCGTTTTCCCGGGTTTGAATATCAATGCATTTTCATTGTTGACACTGCCTGTGGCCGAAACAAAGGCCGGCTGCGCGGGAATCCATATGGCGTCTCCATCCTCCAAAGGCAAGGATGGCAATAATGTCACTGACTTGGCACCTTCTTGGGTCATCACGGGCGCCAGCTCCAAAGCAACCCGCCCCAGACTTTTCATGGCCTTGATCTTGTCCAGCTGTGCTTTCATCTGTTGTTGTTGGGCTTGCACCACCACAGTCGATTGTGCCGCACGGTCCCCCGTTAAATTGGCTGTCGATGCATTTCCAGAGCTGAGAAGCTGAGACTCTAGTCGCCTGACCACAGCATCCAGATTGGATTGTTGTTGCTTGCGAATGCTTTCACGGTTGAACTCGGTGCCATACACATAAGCCTGCGGAGTCAGTCCACCAATGCGCGCAATCAACAGGGGCAAAGTCTCACCGGGTAGCGCTTGGTACACGCCAGGGGCTGCGACCTCACCTTCAATTCGGACCAGACGATTTTGTCGCGCAATGGGTAAGCGCAAATCACTGCTGCTCATGATGGTGACCACGTCCCCGGGTAGCAACAACACATTGTTTACCGGGTCTTTGTTCAGAATTGCTTGGCCCAAATTGAAAGAAATCAATTCGGTGCGCAACTGGTCTTTGTGCAAGCGCTCAACCACTGCGTATTCCCAGTTGATTTGATCGCGCATGCTGCGCAGACGGTCCTGAACAGGCAGGTCATCTCGGCGGGTCGCGGCCTTATCTATCTCATGCTCACGTGACATCGATAAAGGCTTGTCCTTCACATCCTCGAAAGCATCTTGCGGCGCGGTGACTTGAGGCAGTTTTTGTACCCATTTATTTTGCCGCTTGTAGTAGTCAGGCACGATCAAAGCTTCTCGATCTGGAATCAAATCCTGAATCCGCATGCCTTGCACCCATGCGTGGCGCAGCGGTTGGGCGACAGCCCCTTTCAGGGTGACGGCATTCTCAAAAGCGGGACTGATACCCAGCAAGGTGATGACATCGCCGTCTTGAAGGGCCAATTGCAAACCGTTCGTTTGCAACGGGATATCTTGCACGAAGCGTGCGGGTGTTCGGCCCGGCTGAATGCGTTCCAACACCGCTTTTTGGGCATTGGCCAATCGAGGTACCCCCCCGCCCAGCGCTATCACGTCCTGCAAAGTTTGACCCGGTTTGAGCTCATAAATCGCAGAATGGTCCCAGGCACCCGTCACGGCAACACGGGGACCCACAGGCGGAATCACAATCACATCACCCGATTGCAAAGTCATGTCGTTGGATTTGTCACCCTTGGCAAGAAAATCGTATAAATCCAATGTGGTAATTGGCTTGCCCGCACGCTTGAGCTCAATTGCCCGCAAACTACCGTTGTGATCAGGGCCGCCACTGGCAAACAAAGCATTGACCAATGTGGCCAAGCTGCTCAGCGTATAGGTGCCGGGCTGACGGGCCTGACCCACCACATAAACGGTGATGCCACGCAAACGGCCCATACTGACGTTGAGGTTCACATTGTTGAACACACTGGCAACACTTTTGCGTAACTGCGGCTCTAAGTCTTTGACGGCAGTGCCAGCCAAGGTGACCGCGCCAATCTTGGGCAAAAAGATCTGCCCTTGGCGGTCAACAATGTGACTCCCCACATAGTCCACCGCGCCCCAAATCTGAACACGGACCTCGTCACCCACTCCCAGTTTATAGTCAGCCGACGGTGGCGTCGTGGCATCGGCGGCAAAAACATCGGAGCGCTCAAACAGATCCTCGCCATAGTGTTTCAGCCATTGCCCCGTGGACTCTTCCACAAAGCGCTGAAACTGACTGACTTTGCTTTTTGGCACGGCATGGGAGTCAACTGGGGCCTTGGCACTGCCACGCAACGGACTGCGGTCCAACTCCAAAGGCAGCGCATCGGCCGCGATCGCATTTGGATTTCGCTTCGCTTTTGACGCATCGGCAGGCGCATCAGCCACATCAGGGCTGCGTGTCATTTGCATGAAACTGCTCGACTCAGGCTTGGACGGCATAAAGGACGACTGCGCGCTCACCGGTGAAGCGAGCACCACAGTGAAAATCACCAAAGTTATGCGCATGGCATTCAAACGTACATTCGTCAATCTGCGAGACATGTCGGCCTTAAAGCATTGAGTGTGAAGGGATCCATAGATTGCTGGTCTCACATGGGGGCTGAAGATCCGAATCGCCGGTCACACTTTGAAAACCAATGGATGGCTTCTTCCAATCGAGCGGTTTTGAAATCGGGCCACAGGTCGTCGGTGAAAAAAAGTTCGGCATAGGCTGACTGCCACAGCATGAAATTACTGATACGAGACTCGCCCCCTGTGCGAATCAGCAAATCCACTTCGGGCGCATCGGAAGTGCTCAAAAATGGCGCCAAGGCTCCTTCAGTCAAGCTTTGCACATTGTCCTCTGGATGGGCTGCCTGCCAAGAGCGCACAGCATGAAGCATGTCCCAGCGCCCCCCGTAATTGGCAGCAATTTGCAGTGTAATTTTTCGATTGCCTGCGGTCTTTTCCTGGGCATACACAATCAGCTGCTGCAACTTGGTATCAAAGCGGCTCACGTCCCCAATAACTTTGAGGCGCACGCCATGGGCATTCATGCTGTCAACCTCTTTTTGAAGATAGGTCATGAAAAGGCCCATCAAACCCAACACTTCCTCTTCAGGGCGCTTCCAATTTTCTGTGCTGAAGGCAAAAAGAGTCAAGTAAGAAACCCCTTTTTGGGCGCAAAATTCAACGATTTTACGAACCCGTTTGGCGCCAGCCGCATGTCCCAAGGCCGCAGGCATGAACCTGTTTTTGGCCCAACGGCGATTGCCATCCATGATGATGGCAATATGCAGAGGAAGGATCGGCGAGGGACTGGCAGTCAAAATGTAAACAACTTTAAAGATCAAGAAAACATAACTTAAGCGTCATCAGCTCGATTCTAGCGATCACTTGCACACATCTGCCAACTTGAAACATTCAATACACGTCGATTTGATGGTGCTCGACCTGAACCACGGTCGGACGACCCAAAATCTCGAGTAAAACAGCAATGCGCTTGCTTCCCACCCCCTGAATCAAGCCCTGAAGATTGGCCAAGGCATTGTGTTTCAAACGCACACTCTGGCCAACCTGAAAAGAAGTGGCCTGGGCGATAGTCACTTCATTCCGACTCGCCTCCATTTCCCGAATGAGATCGATTAATTCATCTTGAATCCGCGCCGGCTCGAACCCAAACCGAACCAGATTATTCACACCCTTGGTCGATCGGATCGTGCTCAGACTTTGTTGACCCAGCTTTGCTCGGAAAAATAGATACCTTGGAAACATGGGTTCAAATTGGGGAGTAGAACCTTGCTCTGTTTTTTTAAATTTTTTATAAAGTGGTAAATAAACTTCAAAGCCCTGTTGGAGAAGATTGAGTTGCGCAACTTCCTCCAACCGTGGTTTGGTATAGGCAAGGTACCACGGGTCCTCTGATTCAGAAAAAGTCATAATTTACTGATCAATTCGAAGCTAACAATAAAACTCAAACTTGGTGGGCTTTTGAATCGCATTTCCCATTAAAAAAGCCCCTGCGTGGGGCTTTTTCGGTCTGGCGCAACGGGCTGTCAGGCAATGAGGAACTTTGCGCGATCTTGTCCATCAATCCATTTAGGGGCTTTACCGCGGCCGGTCCAAGTTTGGCCTGTTGCAGTATCGCGGTATTTAGGGGCTACTTTGTTCACTGATTTAGAGCCACTCGCTTTGCCACCACGACCCGAAGGGAATACATCCTGAGCCGTCAATCCAAACTCAGCCATAATTTCTCGGACTTTGTGAACGGCTTGAGAAATTTCACGCTGGCGCGCACCTTCAATGGCTTGCTCCAATGCTTCACGTTGCTGAAGTAAATCTTTATAAGAAGTAGTCATATTTTTCTCGGTAGATAATTAAATTGGGAAGCTTATTATACCATTAATTTGAGATGCGAAAATAAATACCAGAAAATTATTTTCATTTAAATTAAATATCAATCTGGTTATGGGTTTGCATTGCATTGACTTTGTCAATTCTACGACCTTCAATAACCAGAACTTCGAACACCCACTCCCCACAACGCATTGTTTCGTGCGCATGAGGCAAATGCCCCAATTGCGCCAAAATCAATCCAGCCAAAGTGTTGTAGATTCCGCGTTCTTCTCCGGGAAGTTGCTTGATATCCAAACGGGCTTTCAGTTCATTGATGGGCATCAAGCCGTCGAGGAGCCACGTCCCGTCCGGTCGCTCGGTTGCCCACGCGTCGATTTGGGCCAAGGGCTGCAGTTCCCCTGTGATCGCTTCCAGTAAATCGCGTGGTGTGAGCAAGCCTTGAACCACACCGTATTCGTCCACCACCAGCACCATACGCCCTGATTGATCCCGCAATTGCTCGAGCAACTCCATGCCGCTGAGCGTTTCGGGTACAAAAGTTGCAGAGTTCATATGAGGCTCAAGTTCGTCCGCGCTGTCCAGCGGCAATGACAAGAGCTTGGCGACACTGATCAAACCGAGCACATTGTCCAAGCCACCTCTGCAAACGGGGTACCAAGAGTGCCCGGCCTGTCCTTTTTGCCCACTGGCCACTTGCAGCGCTTGGGCGGGGGACAAGCCCACGTCCAGCCATTGAATGTCTGAGCGCGGGACCATCAACGAGGCCAGGCCCCGGTCGTCCAAGTGAAATACATTGCGTACCATCTGATGTTCATGCTCTTCGATCAGGCCCGCATCAACCCCTTCTTCAAGGCTGGCGGTGATTTCCTCTTCCGTTACAGCCCTGTTGCCCGAGGTGTCAATGCGCATAAGTTTAAGTATGCTTTGGGTGGTGAAAGAGAGTAAAACCACAAAAGGTTTGGCGACCATTGCCAGCCAAGTCATGGGACGGGCAACCAACCTGGCTGTGGCTTCGGGGTGTAACTGGCCAATCCGTTTAGGCACAAGCTCGCCGAAAATAATGGTCGTGAATGTAATTGCAGTGACCACGAGGGCTGTCGCTGCAATGGCGGCACCCGAAGGGGTCATGCCCAAGACCACCAGCCATGCTGCCACGTTATCACTGAAAGCCGCCTCGCCCACAATGCCATTGAGCACGCCAATGGATGTGATGCCGACTTGTACAGTAGACAAAAATTGCGTGGGTTTTTCAAGCAATTGGAGGGCGGCTGCGGCTCCTTTATCCCCCGCTTCTTCCATTGCGGCCAAGCGGGCCTTTCGGCTCGCAGCCAGTGCCAGCTCGGACATGGCGAACACGCCGTTGAGCAAAGTCAAAAATGCAATCAGCAAAAAGTCCATAGTCTCTATTGTGCCGTGCCTGTGTGCACCTCTTGTAGGACAATGGACACAGGAATTGGGGAATGAATTCATGGCGAATTATTTGGTGGGCGACATTCAAGGCTGCGACGCGGCTTTCGCTCGCTTATTGGCAGAGCTCGAATTTTCCCCCAGCCGCGACACTCTGTATGTTTTGGGCGACATGGTCAATCGGGGTCCTGACTCTGCTGGCACCCTGCGCCGATTGATGGGCATGGGCAACAGCGTGCAATGCGTGCTTGGCAACCACGATTTGCATTTGCTGGCTGTGGCGCATGGCGTGCGGCCAGCGGGTCGTCGCGACACATTGGCATCGGTACTCGAGGCGCCTGATGCAGCGCATCTGCTGAACTGGCTGCGTCAGCAGCACCTGGCCATTTCTGCACACGGCATCTTGATGGTCCACGCCGGCGTGTTGCCCAGTTGGACTGCAGCGCAAACATTGGGCTTAGCTGAAGAAGTTACCACGGTGTTGCGCAGCCGCCAAATTGGCCATTTTTTGCAGCATATGTATGGCGATACACCCAACCAATGGCGTGACGACCTGTCTGGCAATGACCGCTTGCGGATGGTCATCAACGCCCTGACTCGGTTGCGTTTTTGCTCTTCAGCGGGTCTGATGGAGTTCGAGACCAAGGAAGGTGCAGGGACTGCACCCGAGGGCTACATGCCTTGGTTTGATGTACCCGGTCGATTGACCGCACGAGACACGGTTGCCTTCGGTCATTGGTCGACCTTAGGGTGGTTAGGCCGCTCGGATGTGATCGGCCTGGACACAGGTTGCGTGTGGGGCGGCTGCCTCACGGCGTTAAGACTTGCGGAATCGCCAGTTGCCCATGAACGCATTCACGTGAAGTGCGAGCAAGCCCAAGAACCCTGAAACAGTCAAGCTGTTATGGTTGACCCCCATGTCGCATGTACCGCTTTCCAAATTACCTCGGTTTGACCCCCGCCTTGTGGCCATTGAGGGTATTGATGCACATCTGCCGGCCATTTCGCCCCAAGCCTTATCGCCCCAAGCCTTGCGCGCAAGATTTGACAAACCGCCAAATTGGTCTCCCGAGGTCCTGCGCGAACCCAATTTCAGCCAGCGTCCCTCCACACAAGCTGCCGTGTTGATTGCGCTGGTCATGCGCGGTCCTGGGGGCCAAACACCCCATGTGCTGTTGACCCAGCGGGCGGCGCACATGAATACCCATTCGGGACAGGTGGCTTTCCCTGGCGGGAAGTTAGACCCCTCAGACGCAAGTTTGCAAGCCGCTGCTTTGCGTGAAGCCGAAGAAGAAGTTGGACTGCAAGCAAAGCATGTTCAGATTTTGGGTGAATTACCGGTCTACGTCACAGGGACAGCCTTTTCTGTCACCCCCGTGGTGGCCTTGGTTTCTGCGAATCTGGAAATCACACCGAACGCTGATGAAGTGGCCGATGTTTTTGAAGTTCCTCTTGCTTTTTTGATGGACCCAGCAAATCACCGCAGACATGTATTTGATGCCAATGGGGTGACACGGCAGTGGTTTTCAATGCCATATAAAGAGCAGCGCCAGCAAGCACCTGGGGAAACTCAAGAGGTTGAACGTTTCATTTGGGGTGCCACGGCAGGCATGCTGCGCAATTTTTACCGATTTCTGGCAGCTTAGGGCTTCGCGCTTTATGATGTGATATGAGCTTTTTTTCCATTTTCCTGGCGTTGGTGATTGAGCAAGTGCGTCCGCTTTCCGGACAGCACTTTTTGCACAACAGCTTGCGAAAATGGGCTGCTTGGGTCGCTCGGAATGTGGATGCGGGAAGGAAAACCCATGGCTGGCTGGCATGGACAGTGACTGTAGGCGCACCTTCCTTGCTGGTATTGCTCGTCCATTGGTTGCTGGTGCTGACTGTAGGTTGGGTATTTGCTGTGGCTTGGAACGTGGCTCTCTTGTATGCCACGCTGGGTTTCAGACAATTTAGCTATCACTTCACCGACATTCGCGATGCCCTGGAGGAAGGAAATGAAAATAGGGCACGCGAATTATTGGCCCAATGGCAGCAAGTCGACGCCAGTGCATTACCCCGCAGCGAGATCGTGCGACATGTGATTGAGCATTCGGTTATCGATGCCCACCGGCATGTTTTTGGTGTGTTTTTTTGGTATGCAGTATTGTCCGTGATTGGGCTGGGCCCGGTCGGTGCAGTCGCCTACCGTGTTGCCGAATTCACTTCCCGCTTTTGGACAACAGATTCGATCCCGCCCCAGGGCGCGCCGATGGTCAGTAGGTCGCTGAAACAAGCCACTGTGCAAGCTTGGCAAAGCTTGGACTGGCTGCCTGCTCGCGCCACCGCATTAAGCTTTGCCATTGTGGGCAGTTTTGAAGATGCCATGGATGGGTGGCGCAACCAAGCACAAAAATTTCCAAATGACAATGATGGTGTGATCTTGGCCGCCACCTCAGGGGCGATTCATATTCAATTGGGCGGCGCATTGCTAAAGTCAACGCAAAGTGATGACGGCGAACTTGATGCCTCCACTGGCAATTTGGGCAGCAGCAGCACACCTGGGCGCTTACCTGAGGTTGCGCACTTTGCCCAAGTGGTGGGTCTGGTTTGGCGAACCGTCGTCATGTGGTTGGTGCTGGTGGCCTTGCTGTCATTGGCCAATGTGTTAGGTTGATCACCAGCGCTGCTGACCTAGCTCGTCAAATAACTGCTTGTAAATGCGGTGTCTTCGGGGGCTGATGGCGCCCAGTCCGGTTTCTACTTCAACCTGGGCGAGCACACCACAACCGGGTTCATGCAAATGGGTACAGTTGTAAAAACGGCATTGGCTGGTATGGGCCTTGATGTCTGGCATCAAGTGAGCCAACTGTGTCGGCGCAATGTGGTGCAAGCCAAACTCTTGAAACCCTGGTGAGTCAATCAATGCGGTCCGTTGGTCGGTCTCACTGACAATGCTGTCGACCCAGTACCAAGTTGTTGTCGTGGTCGTGTGTTTGCCAGAATTGAGCGCTTGCGAAATTTCACCGGTGACGACCTGCGCACCAGGCACCAAGGAATTGATGAGTGTGCTTTTGCCAGATCCTGAAGGCCCCAACACCAAGCTGGTCCGGCCCTCCAGGAGTTTCAGCAATTGCGCCTGACCTTGTGCCGCAACAGGCGACAAGGGCCGGTCTTGGTCAGGATGATCAGCCTGCAACTGCGCTTGTTTCAGGCTCAGAGGAACCACTGCGTACCCCATGTCACGGTAAGGTGACAAGCGCTGCCACGCCAAGTCAAACGGTGCACCCAAATCGCTTTTATTCAGGGCAATGATGGGTTGGATCTTTTCGGCCTCAGCAGCGATCAATGCCCGCGTCAGTTGGGTTTCTGAAAATTCGGGTTCTGCGGCAATCAAAATCAACACCTGATCAAGATTGGCCGCAAAGGACTTGGTGCGAATTTCATCTTGGCGATAGAACAAATTTCGCCGGGTTTCAACCCGTTCAATGGTGCCTTCATCTGTGGCCGCTTGCCATCTCACGCGGTCACCCACCACGGATTGACTCTTCTTACCACGTGGGTGGCAGATCAAACGTTGCCCTGTCGCGGTTTCAACAACACAATGCCGCCCGTGTGAGGCGACCACCAAACCCGTATTCAAAGCCGCACCATCAGTCAAAGCCTGTGCTTTGGCGGCTTTGGTCTGGGTTCGTTTCATGCCTGCTCTTTTGCTGGAAACAGCTGTTTTTCAAGGGCTTGGGCTGCATCGAAATCCAAGACGCTCAAGCCTTTGACGTCATGTGTTTGCCAACGAACGGTACAACGGTTGTAACTGATCAGGAGCTCAGGATGGTGATTGCGCTGCTCTGCAATCCAAGCCACTGCATTGGCAAAAGCCATCGTTTCTAAAAATGCGGGGAAGTGCCAGGATTTCTCGATACAGATATCGGGGCCATCGCCAGACAATACCCACCCGGGAATACCGCTCAGGGCCGCTACGATCTGCGTGGGTTTGAGCGCTGAGGTCATGATGATGCTTGCATCCGAGCCAAACGCACGCTGGCCGGTGGATGCGAGTAGTAGAACTTGACGTACCAAGGATCGGGTGTCAGTGTGGAAGCATTGTCCTGGTACAGCTTCAAAAGTGCTGACGCCAGATCTGAGCCGGCGGCTTGTGTGCATGCATAGGCATCGGCCTCAAACTCTTGTTGGCGAGACCGCCAGGATGACAGTGGCGCAATAAAAAAGGTGAACACCGGCGTGACCAGCATGAAGAGTACCAAAGCCAGCGCATTGTTGGGCCCCGTCATGCTGGGCAATACACCTAAACCGGTATAAAACCAGGCTTGCTGGCTCAGCCAACCCAACAGGGCCAAGCCTGCCAGGCTGAGGCTGAAACTGGTGGCCATCATTTTCAAAATATGGCGATGTTTGAAATGACCCAACTCATGGGCCAGCACAGCTTCCATTTCTGCGGGGCTAAGTTGTTTCAATAAAGTGTCGAAAAACACCACACGCTTGCTGGCCCCGAAACCCGTGAAAAAGGCATTGGAGTGCGCTGAACGGCGGCTGCCGTCCATCACAAAAAAACCTTTCGCGGTGAAACCTGCCCGCTGCATTAAGGCATTGACCCGGTCTTTGAGTAATTCATCCTCTAACGGCGTGAATTTGTTGAACAAAGGCATGATCATATTCGGTGCGATCGCCATGATGAACAATTGAAAGCCCACAAACGCGACCCAGGCCCAGACCCACCACTGCGGGCCACCGGCTTGCATCAGCCAAAGCACCAGCCAGACCATGGGAACACCCAAGACCAAGCCCAGCGCCAAACCTTTCAGCGCATCGGAAAGCCATAAGCGCCAAGTCGTTTTATTGAAACCAAAAGCTTGCTCAAGCACAAAGGTTTGATACAGCGACAAAGGCAGGCCGATCAATCCGCCAATGAAAGAGAAACCCAAGACCAAGGCGATTTGTTGCGACATGCCGGCACCGAACCACCCGATAATGGCCATGTTCAATGCGTCCAAGCCGCCGAGCAAGGTCCAAGCCAGCAAGCAGGCTGCATCTATGGCAATGTCCAGTTGAGACAAGCGAATTTTGGCTACCGTGTAGTCGGCCGCTTTGTGGTGGTCGGACAGTCTAATGGTGCCGTCAAATGGCAGCGGCACTGCACCTCGATGACGGGCCACATAGCGCACCTGACGGGTATTGAGCCAGAACTTGAGCAGCACGTTACACAACAATGCCACAGCCAATGCAAGAGAGAGATTGAAAGACGGATTCATGGTACCCAAGTGTAGAGCTTTGTTCGGCGACAATCACTGTATGCTTGAGAACACCCCTACATTGACTGAAATCCCTGTTGCAGCGCCGAAACTGCCCAAATCTGACCAGAACCTGGTCTGGATCGACTGCGAAATGACGGGACTCGACCCTGAAAAAGAACGATTGCTGGAGATTGCGGTGATCGTGACCGACCCGCATCTGACCATGCGAATTGAAGGCCCCGTCCTGGTCATCCATCAAAGTGATGAGTTGCTGGGCAAAATGGATGCGTGGAACCGTGGCACACATGGCAAAAGCGGTTTGATCGACAAGGTCAAAGCCTCCGTCGTGACCGAACTCGAGGCCCAAGAACTGATTGTGGGGTTTTTGCGTAAATACGTGCCCAAAAGCGCTTCACCTTTGTGTGGAAACACCATCAGTCAAGACAGGCGCTTTTTGGTCAAATTCATGCCCAAACTCGAAGCTTATTTACATTACCGCAATCTGGACGTGAGTACCCTCAAAGAGCTGTCTCGTCGCTGGCGACCCGAGGTGTTCAACAGCTTTAAAAAGAAACAACGTCACACGGCACTGGCCGACGTTCATGAGTCGATTGACGAGTTGATCCACTACCGGGATCAGTTCATTCGCCTGAGCTGAAGAATGCGTTCCCGCTGAGCCGGAAATAATTTCAGGGAAAACCCGTATTTTCTTTGAAAACTGTGCCATAATTAAAAGCTGCACAGAAATTTCTGCGCTACTTACATCTCCCTTCATGCCTTGACTCATTAAGAGTCACTCGTCTGGGAAGGTATCGCACCTTCCATAACAGCACTGAGCACCGTTTGATGGTTGATGTTTTTCCAACCACTGAACGGCGCCAACCGCAGCCTTTGCGGAACGTCGTGCTTGAGAATACATATGACTGACACGATTGCCGTGCAGGACGACTTGTCGCCTGCCGAAAACATTTCCATCGATTCCACGCCTGCTGCGACAGAAACAACAGCCGTTGCGACACCCGCACTGCAGATCCAAGCTGCTGCTGTCGCTCTGCTGGTTGGCGAACCTGAAACAAGCAAGCCCCCTGCCGCTGCCCATGCCGAAGCCGATGTTTCTGCCGAGCCTGCAGCACCCAATGGTTTTGTGCTCTTTGGTCTGGCCCCTGAATTGATTCAAGCCGTTGCCGATCTGGGCTATACCCAACCCACAGCCGTTCAAAGCCGTTGCATTCCTTTGGCTATGACGACCACCGCCAACACCAAAGGCCAACACTTTGTGGACTTGATGGTGTCGAGCCAAACCGGCTCAGGCAAAACTGCCGCCTTTTTGCTGCCGGTTTTGCACACTTTGATTCAAGAGCAAGCCGCTGCCGAAGCCCAAGAGCGCGCCGATTTCGATGCCGCTTGTGCACAAGCACTGGCCAATGGTGAGCCTGCGCCCAAGCGCAAAAAACGCCAAGACCCGACCAATCCCCGCAACTTCAAAGCGGCCGCTCCGGGTGCCTTGATCGTGTGCCCGACCCGCGAGTTGGCCCAACAGGTGGCGCATGACGCGATCGAGTTGGTCAAGCATTGCCGCGGCATGCGCATTGCCAACGTGGTGGGTGGCATTCCTTACCAGTTGCAAATTGCCAAACTCCAAAACGCCGACTTGGTGGTGGCCACGCCTGGCCGTTTGCTCGATCTGCAACGCTCGCAGCAAATCAAGTTGGACAAGGTCAAGTTCTTGGTGGTGGATGAAGCCGACCGCATGCTTGACTTGGGCTTCTCAGACGACTTGGCCGACATCAACGAGATGACTCTGCAACGCCAGCAAACCATGATGTTCAGCGCCACCTTTGCGCCACGCATTCAACAACTCGCCATGCGTGTGATGCACGACGGCGGCTCTTCGGTTCAGAAAATTCAGATCGACTCACCGACTGAAAAGCACAACAACATCAAACAAAGCCTTTATTGGGCTGACAATGCGCAACACAAGCGCAAGATGCTTGACCATTGGTTACGTGATGCGTCCATTGATCAAGCGATCGTGTTTGCCAGCACCCAAATTGAGTGCGATGGTCTGGCCACCGACTTGCAACAAGACGGGTTTTCGGCTGTCGCCTTGCACGGTGCTTTGAGCCAGGGTTTGCGTAACCGCCGTTTGATGGCTTTGCGCAACGGTCAAGTGCAAATTTTGGTCGCGACCGACGTGGCCGCTCGCGGCATTGACGTGCCCACCATCACCCACGTATTCAATTTCGGTTTGCCCATGAAATCCGAAGATTACACACACCGCATTGGCCGCACGGGACGTGCAGGCCGTGACGGTCTGGCCGTGACCTTTGCCGAAGTGCGCGATCGCCGCAAGATCATGGACATCGAGTCTTACACACGCCAGCCCTTCAAAGCTGAAGTGATTGAAGGCTTGGAGCCTAAACAACGATTCCCCGACACCCGTATGGCCGGTGGCGCAGGACGCGGTGGCAATGAGCGCAGTTATGACCGCAACGACCGTGGCGCACCACGAGGACGTCCACAAGGTAACCGCGGCTTCGGCAGCGGTAGCGGCGGCTTCGGTGGTGGTGGTTTTGGCGGCGGCGGTGACCGATTCGAAGGTCGCCCAGCACCCCGTTTTGAACAACGCAGCGAGCAGCCTCGCTTTGAACAACGATCTGAGCAGCCTCGTTTCGATGCGCGCAAAGACGGTCGCAGTGATGTGCGCTTCGAGCAGCGACCTGAAGTCGGTCGTTTTGAAAACCGGGGTGACAACCGCTTCGGTGGCGCACCTCGTCAAGAAGGTGGCCGCTTTGAAGGTGGTCGGGCAGAAGGCCGTCCAGAAGGCCGATTTGAAGGTCGCGGCGACAGCCGTCCTGCCCGCAGCGGCCCTGGCGACAAGTTTGCTCGTGGCCCTAAGCCCGTGGGCGCTGGCAGCTTCAAACCCCACGCCCCCGGCGGTCACGGCGCCCCCAAGCGCAACCCCGGCGCCAAGGTCTTGAAGATCACGCGCAGCTGAATCAGCGCGTCAGCCTCACCCGTTGACCGCTTGATCCCCAAGCTCCGTGCATGCATATGTCCGGAGCTTTTTTCATTGGATTTGACATCAGTTGTTGAGTATTGAGAGGTACAAGATAGTATCTACAATGTAGATACATTTATGCAATAAAGGGAGCCAGGTATGGACGCTGTCATCAGAAAATGGGGCAACAGCCCCGCGTTGCGACTCAACGCAGCCTCCATGAAAACTGCTTCTTTTGATATCGAGCAACGCGTCACGATCAAGGCAACCAAGGGCCGCATTGTCATCGAAGCCGCAGACACCTTTGAATTCAAGCTGGACGAATTGGTGGCGGGCATCAGCCCCCAAAATTTGCATCGCGAAGTTGACTTTGGTGGCCCAGTCGGAAAAGAGGGGCTGTAATGGCCAAGCCCTACATTCCAGACTCTGGCGATGTAGAGTGGCTCGAGTTCGATCCCCAGGCAGGACATGAGCAAAAGGGGCATCGACCCGCGTTGGTTTTGAGCCCCGCAAGTTACAACGCCAAAACCGATCTCATGGTGTGCTGCCCGTTGTCCTTCAAAATCAAAGATCATCCTTTTGAGGTGTTGACTCAAATCGACGATCAAGATGGCGTCGTCTTGTCGGATCAAGTGAAGTCAATGGATTGGAGAGTCCGCAAAGCCAAGAAAAAAGGCGCTGTCTCAGCACAGGACATGCAAGAAGTTCGCGCCAAAATCAAAGCACTGTTGACTATTAAATAGGTCACCGCAAGCCTCGAAAAGTCGAAAAAAAACCGCCTGGCTTGCACCGGCGGTTTTTGGAGGCTTGGGCCTGCAGACTTTAAGCTGCTGCGACCACTTTAGCCACTTTGGCTGCGCGCTGTGGCAGCTTTTCTTTGATACGTGCCGACTTGCCGCTGCGTTCACGCAAATAATACAACTTGGCGCGTCGAACATCGCCACGGCGTTTGACTTCAATGGCAGCGATCAAGGGGCTGTAGGTCTGGAATGTGCGTTCCACACCTTCGCCGTTGGAGATTTTGCGCACTGTGAAGCCGCTGTTCAGGCCACGGTTGCGTTTGGCAATCACGACACCTTCGTAGGCCTGCACACGTTTGCGTGTACCTTCCACCACGTTGACGCTCACAATCACGGTGTCGCCAGGTGAGAATTCGGGAATGGTCTTGTTCAGACGCGTAATTTCTTCTTGTTCAAGGGTTTGAATCAGATTCATTTTCACTCTCCATCGATCATGTTCTCGCTACGCTAGGGGCGGCGACTGATTTGAATCCAGTTCAAAGCGCAGTTTGCC
>Ga0214919_10005123_pt1 | contig 18765 bp, 13 predicted proteins | sample LL1503_MetaG_FD_177994 | JGI IMG/M metagenome (GOLD analysis project Ga0214919, IMG submission 177994) | Freshwater microbial communities from Lake Lanier, Atlanta, Georgia, United States - LL-1503 | ecosystem: Environmental > Aquatic > Freshwater > Lake | place: USA: Georgia | collected...
GCATGTTTTGGGTTTCGACCAGGGCGCCGTCAGCGGTTTGGAGCAGATTGACGCCGTCATTGACGTTACGCACCGCCTGGTTCAGGCCACGGATCTGAGAGGTCATGCTTTGGCCGATGGCCAGGCCAGCAGCGTCGTCCTTGGCTGAGTTGATGCGGCTGCCCGTAGAGAGCTGCTGCATGGCCAGCGTCTGGGCGCGGGCATTGGTCTTCAAGGCGTCCTGTGAAAACAGGGCATTCACGTTGGTATTAATCGTGGGCATCGTGGTTCTCCAAAATCTTCAAAATTGACGTTAATAAAGGTCAGTGATATGAAATTGTTTAAGTATTTTTGGTAACTTTGACAAACACATCGTTGATATATAAAGCATCGACTGTTAAATATGTTTCTTTAGTTACTTTTTGAATTATTTATGCGATTTTGTTGTAAAGCATGCCCTTGAGTGCATCAATATGATGGGCAAACTTAAGTACTTCTTCACTGGGGATCTGGCGCACTAATTCACCGCTGTTTGCATCAGTCACTCTGATGACCGGAGTATTTTTTGAGGTATCGTAGCTGAACCCTAAACCACGCTTCGTAGCGATCATCTGCTGATTCAACATGCTGATGGCCTGTTGAATATTTTGCTGTGCCTTGACCGGATCGAAATGAATTTCAGATGGCTTTGGCTCCGCAACTGCCACTTTGGCGGGTGCCGTAGATTTCACAGGATCCGAAGCGACGCGAGGCAACTTAACCATAGCGGCGGAAGTCGCTTTGTCGCTCGCGAAATTGATGTGTTCAGTAGTCATATCCACCATCCTTTGTAGAAACCTGGTAAACCAGGATTTACGGTTAACGGTTAAGGCAATTCGCCTGTTCCGCGCCAAGTGATAGTGGAATCGGTCTGACTTGGCGAAACTTGAGTCTTCGCCGAAATTTAGAGCTTAATTACTTGTTTGTGTACATTGCCATGAGGCCGGCAAAGGTGCTGGTCAGGCCAGTTTGGGTGCTCTTGATCTCCCCAATCATGCTGTCCATGGAGGAAAACTGCTTTTGGTAGCGCGCCAGAAGGCGGGTCATACGGTCATCTAAAGCCGCCAGATCGTCTTTGTATTTGTTGATTCGGGTGTTGGCATTAGCCGTTTCTGATGCTACCGTCCCACTGCTGCCCATCAACGTAGTAAGTTTCTTACTTGCGTCACCCGCAAGACCGGAGGCCGCGGTGCTAAACGATGTTTGATTCTCTTGATTGCCCGACAGGAGCGTGACCATGTCATCAAACTTGAAGTTCAGCGCCACATCCATGGTGACTGAATTGGTCGTCAGATTTCCATTTTTATCAACCTCAATGCCGATATCCCTCAACGCACTGAGGCTGTGCGCTGGCCCGGTGCCAGCGCTACCACCTGCCGTAGATGAGTCTCCGGTAACCAGGCTGCGTAATTGCTCCCGAATAGCGCGCACGCTGGAGTTGCCAACCAATGTTCCGCCGTAAGTCTCCAGCGTCGACTTCGGGTTGCCCACCTGGGTAAGCAGGTCATTGGCATCGTTGTAAGCAGTCACCAGCGCCATCAGCTTGGCTTTAGCACCGCTCGTATCGATAGTAAGGGCCACACTGCCAGGGGTTCCCGTGGTGACGATATTGCCATTTCCGTCTGCAACGCGACTGGCATTGGTCGCTAAAAGATTCAAGGTGACCCCTGGAATGGCGTCTGTCACCGTATTGCTGGCGCTTGTTACATCAATACCGTCCACTTGTAAGGCGGCATTCGAGGCTGATTGGAGCGAAGTCGCAAAGTCCAGCTCTAAGGGTACGTCGGAGTCCAAGCGAAAAGCATTGGCACTCCCGGTTTGCCCGGTAACCATAATCTTGTAGCCATTACCGGTATTGAGGATGGCTGCGCTCAGACCTTTACCGGCGTTGTTGATGGCTTCAACCACCCCAGCCGGAGTTTGATTGACAACGGGTATGGGCTGCGTGTTATCCCCGTTGATAAAAAGTGAGGTCACACTGATCGCCTGGTCGGTGCTGGTAAAGGGGGCTGTCGTCCCCGTGCGCCGCTGGGCTGTGGCTAGCTGGGTAATCGCAATGGAATGTGCTCCTGCTTGCGCCGACGTGGTTGCCGTCGAAGAGAATGCCGCTGGCTGGCTATTGCTAATATTAAAGGAACGAAAGTCGCTTTTGTCTTTGAGATTATCAAATGCTGCCTTTACGTTACCCAAAGCGTACTTGACAGCGGCATAGCCAGAAATAATCGACTCGCTCTTGCTTATATTCTTATTGATAGCGTCTGCGCGAGGTGCCCTTTCGGCATCTACCAGGTTTTGAGCCAGTGACGCCGTGTCGATTCCCGAGCCTGCGCCAAGCTTACTTACAACAGCCGACTTCGCACCTGACGCCGTGCTGGAGGTGCCAGCCGTTTTTGCGCTGCTACTCGTGCTGCTGGTTGCAGAACTGGTAGTGGCCGACCCGGATGTGGATGTAACGGAGGTAACCATGGGTTGAATCCAATATTATTTATATATTCGGCATAAAACTCAAAAACTTGAGCCCGGCTTACCCCAGGAATTTAAATAGGGACATCTGCGATGTCTTGGCAAACGTGCTTTGCGCCGCTTCCAGCGAAAGCATGAGCTTTTGCATATTTGTCACGGCAGTCGTCATGTCCAGGTCCTCTACATTGGACAGTGCCAGTTTGAGGCTCAACTTGGTATCGTCCACCACCGCGCCTTGTTGCTCTACCACCTTCATGTCGGTGCCGACCTCGGCTTGGGCCATTACCACGCCGCTGTGCAGCGCGTCCATTTCGGTCAAGCCGCGTTGCATTTTGCTGGTGATGCCGCCGTTCACGCCATCAATCAAATCATCGACAGCCGTGAAAAAACCAATACCTTGCTCCGAATTGTCTAAGTTGGTACGTACCACTCGGACAAAGGCATTGGTTCCTGGTCGGTTCAGGGGCAAGGTACGTTGCTCACCTACTGCCACGTGCATGCGCGTTTGGTCGCCGGTGTATTGGACGTGACCCCTCGCGTCCTCCGTAAACGCCTTGGTAGTTACTTTGCTGCCGGAAAAAATGTAATTCCCGCTTGCATCCGTGCTGTTGGCAAGGCTCAGCAGTTGATCGCGAAGGCCTTTCATTTCGGTAGAAATCGCTTTACGGCTTACCGTTCCTTGTGTGCCGTTGCTGGCCTGAATCGCTAATTCTTTAATCCGCACGAGTACATCGCTAGCAGTGGTCAGGTTGGCGCTTTCCGCATCGAGCCGGGCTTGTAACTGACCTAAGGCGTTGGTGTAGGTGTCTTGTCGCGCGATGACCGATTTGAATCGTGTGATGCTTGCGGCTTGATTGGGCGCATCGCTAGGGTTGAGCACCTGTTTCTGCGCTGCAATCTCCTGTTGTGATTTGGCCACTTCATTCTGTATATTGACCATTTGTTTGCTGGCGCGGTCAAAAAGGTAGCTAGTAGATATTTGCATGGTGGAGTTTCCTTAGCTGATTACACGCGCAAGACGGCTTCAAATAGTTGGCTAGCAATCTGCAGCACCTTGGCTGAGGCCTGATAGGCCTGTTGGTAGCGGATCAGGTCTGCCGCCTCTTTGTCCAGGCTCACGCCAGAAATCTCGTCGCGCGATTTAATCGCCTGCTCATTGACCACCTTAAGAGCAGTTTGTGAAATGGTGGCTTGCCTGGCGATATTGCCCATTTCGTTAACCTGGTCGATGTAGGAGTTCGTCAGCGTCTTACTGCCAACGACTGCCTTGGTTTCCAGTTCTGAAATAGAGATTAAGTTATCGTTATTGCCCAGACCGTCTTTGTTGCCGTCCAACTTGAACTCGTCATTGGCTCTTGGCACACCGGTAAACGCAATGTTCAGACCCTGAAAGCTCACGCCGGGATTAAGTTGTGCCGGATCAAATACCCGCTCAGCCACCACGGTAGGCTCTAGCCCAGGTTTGGTCGTGTCTGTGGAGGAGATGGTGTAGTACAGAGCGCCATTGTGCTTGGCAGGATTTTGGAAAAATTTGACGTTCAGGGATTGGGTACGCAAATTTTGCTTGGCATCGGCTGGTTGCCCGGAGTAGGTGGCCGAGACGGCTGCGTTGCCCGGCCCCGTCACAAAGATCAAGAGGTCGTCCTTGACTTCACCGGTTACAAATGCGCCGGTGCGAAAGCCCAGTTGCGCCAGTTGGGTGGGGGAACCCGCACCAAAACCCAATTGAATCGGTCCGGAGGGCTTAAAGTCGTGTTGAACCCTGAAGGTCGTGGCAATTTGGCCTAGGGCCGTGACCAAAGAGGTGCCGGTAGCATCCGAGGCGACCGCAGAAGTTCGGATATCCTGGCCGCGATGCTGTTCGTCATTTCTGATTTCTAAATTACCCTTGGCGTTGACCGTGGCGATGACACCTGCACCGCTAGCAGTGATGTTGGTGGCCATGTCCTCCAATGTGGCAACGTTGTACATAGTCACTTTTTTCCAAATACCCGCATCCTTGATATACAGGGGTTTGTCGAAATTGACCTGGTCTTTATTGATCGTTACCGTGTTGATAGGTTCTGCGGGCCAAGACCCATTACCGATCCCAAACGCATTGGCCTGATAGATGTATTGGTCGTTCCCGTTTCCAACGATCGGGCTCCCGTTGCTAAACGTGGTTGCCTGCAACCCCAGGGCTGTGTCCAAAGTGCTTGCGTCGTCATTCACGCCAGTAGCCGAAGTACGGATGTTTTGGCCCAGGTGTGCTTCGTCATTTCGGATCTCTAAATTACCTTCCGAATTGACAATGGCAATGACCTTCGCATCGCTGCTATTTATCTTATCGGCCAGGCCTTGCAATGTAGCAACGCCCGACATATCTACCAATTTCCAATCAGCAGCGTCGCCGGAGCCGTTGAGGTACAAGGGCTTGCTGTAATCGATTTGGTTGGCATTGATGGTCGCGGTGGTAGTAGCGATATTCCCTGAAATACGTATTTTGGGGTTGGTATCGCTCGCTATGCTGCCCAGTATGAGATTGCGGCTGTCATCGCTCAACCGCGCCGTTACTTGGGTCTCGCCCGCTTTGTCATTGATGGCCTTAGCGATGGCCAGCATGGCCGCCCTAAAGCCCGGCATCGCCAGACTAAGCGCTTGTTTGTAGTTCTCTTTCTCCAGTGCTGTGGCAGTCGCAGCTGGTGGAACCGGTAATGCCGGGATCCGGATGTCTCTCAGATCAATGGGCTGTCCATTGATCATCAAACCTTTGGTGTTGATTTTTCCTTTTACGTCGGTACCCAGATCGATGCTGGAGGTGTTGATCGTCACCGCATCAATCGCGGGCTTAATTAATTCCACTTTGCCATGGAAGGTGGCGGAACTGATGCCCAAGGCGGTGATCGAGGTAAGTCCAGGATTGTCGGAGAGCGTTGCCGAAACTCTTATATCGTCGCCAGGGTTAGCCACTTTGAAGATTCTTGGTGCGATGCCCAAGACCGTCATCGAGCTACCTTGGGGGGTATCGCTGGCCTCTGTTGAAATACTGATGTCCTCACCGACTCTGCCTGCGGTTCTACTGATAATGAGATCAAATCCACTCAATCGGGCTCTGACTCCAGCATTGGCACTGTTGATGGCCACAATTAATTCATCGGGCGTGCTGACAGATGCGGTTGGGATCTGCTTCCAGGTGCTGCCATCCTTGATAAACAGCGGCAGGCCGATGGTGCCATTGTTGAAGGGCAATTGGCCGACATTTAAAGAAATGTCGTTCGATTTCACGTTGTTGGTGATGATCAATTCGCCGGTCGAATTGACTACCGCTTCCACGCCTGCATTGGCTTGGTTGATGGCCTTGGCCAGTGCGGCAGGTGTATCCGTATTCTTGGTTTGCACCGCCTGTCCTTGGATGTAAAGCGGCATGCCGTACCGGATTTCTTGCGGTTTGACCACAATGACATTGCTCGCTTTAGCCGTTATCCCAGTGAGCGCAGTGGATTGGTTTATCCAATTGGCGATGGCCGATGATTGCAGCGCAGTGCCATCGCTCGGCGGGTTCAGATTCCCCAATGGATGGCCATTTAGCGTGAATGAACCCTCCGGGAAGGACCCGTTGGGTGGAGGGGGCATCGTGTTTTTCGTCAGCGTGGCGATACGGTTTCCGGTCAGGACTGCGGGCAGATAGTTGTAGCCGCTCACTTCATCCTTGCTGTCTAGGATGGGTTCTGCCGGCACGCTTGCCTGAGCGCCATAGAAAACATTCATGCCCTTGTACCCAAGGACTTGTGTGCCATCGGCAGCGGTGCCGGATTTATTCAGGTATTCATCGCTCAGCGTGGCCCCTGGCGCAAAGCCGTTTTGCTTGTTGATCAGGTTGTCCTCGGCCAGCGCACTGATATCGCTTGAGCCCAGAATATGTCTGCCGTCACGGGTGTAGATTTGCAGTTGCTGGCCAGGCTGCATATTGTCCATATACACACTAACGTCCTGCATCCCGAGGTTCACCGCGGCGACGCTGGTCACGCCCAAGCTGGAGCTGACGTTGATTGGCCGTGCAATACCCACGCTCGCATTGTTAAGGAGTACGGTTTGCAGTGCCGCGGGCCCTGCAACGGCTACTGCGGCGGCATTGCCTGTGGTGGCTGCCGGGCTCAAGTCATAGGTGACCTTGGCATTGGTGCCGCTGGGGTTTTCTGCCCCCTCAACCACCCTGAATTGGGCGCCTGCAGCGACCATCAGCGGATCATCGAAGGCGACTTGCATACCTCCGGCAAGGTTAACGGCCTTTGGGTCAAACGTGAAAAGTGTCTTCCCGGCGTTGCCGTAGCCGTCAACGCCCTCCTGATGAACAGTGTTCACTACATTGGCAAAGGTTTGCGCCAGGCCGTCCAAAGCAGTGCGGGAGCCTCCCAGGACTTGTGCTCTGAAGGCCAAAATGCCCGAAAGTGATCCACTGGTTATCCTGCTGAGCGAGCTGGCGTTGCCGTAAGGGTCCAGCACCAGTGCCACTTTTTCTGTCGCGGCCGAATCGTAATTGGCCTCGATCATGTAAGATTTTTGATTATCTATCAACACATCTGCGTTGATAGTGGGTCCAATGCTGACCTTCACGATACCGCTTGGCTCAAAACGGGTGTTCAAACGTGCGAATACGGATAGCTGTTTCAGTAATAAATCACGCTGGTCCAGTAAATCAGGTGGCTGCGCAGTCTCAAATTTTTGCTTCGCCAATTGGATGTTTACTTTGGCAATTTGATCGGTCAGGGTGTTTATTTGAATGATCGAGCTATCCAGGTCCTGCTGGGTTTGCTGCTGCACCAAATCGAGTTGCGATGAAAGCTGACCAAAGCGGTCGGCTACGGCTTGGGAGTCACGGATAAAGCCGCTGCGCAGGACGGTGGATGCGGGGTCGCCGGAAAGGTTGCGCGCAGACGCGAAAAATGCATCAAAGGCCGTATTGAGGCCCATGGTGGAGCTGCCCATCACGTCCACCACCCGGTTGGCGTAGTTCACCATCGGACCTTGGGCCTCTAGGTCACTGGTCGTATTGCGTAAATTGGATTCAACAAAGGCGTCGTATTGACGCTTGATACGGTCTAGTGCGACGCCAGACCCCAGAAAGGCGGCGCCATATTTGGTGACTGGCAGGGCTGAAAGGGAGACGTCCTGTCGCGAATAGCCATCCGTCGAAACGTTGGCGATGTTATTGCTGACGGTGGTGAGCGCCTGTTGATAGACGGAAACCGCATTCCCGGCAATGCCGGTCATATCGGTCATGGCTTGGCTCCGTCAGTGGTTTTGCTGTCGTTGACCATCAGGCCCGAAGGCGAGGCGGCGTAAACGCCGGTCAAGGGCATAGCGCCTGGCGCCTTGGGTAGGGGCGCTAAAGTTGGCGCGGCTGCCTGCAAGGCCATAGGGCTTGCGGTCGGCGCTTGTAACGGCATGCCCTGGGGCTGGCGTGCTTGCAGCATTTGTGCGGTGCTGGGCGGGGCTGCGTTCGGGTCGGGCATGTGCTTCATCAGCAGGTCGGCGATGCCTAAGGTGTTGCGCTTGGCCATGGCAAGCGAGACCTCTTTGTCAAACATGCCCTGGAAGGTTTCTTCGGCTTGCGATTCATTCAGGCCGCTCTTGGGCACCGCATCGCGCATGGTCTTCATCATCATCTGCAAAAACATAGCCTCAAACTGCTGCGCTGTCTCGCGCGTAGCAGCCTTGGCGTCGGAGTGCGCCTGGCCTTTGAGCTTGCCTATCCCACCAAAGTCCAGGTAGGTGCCGGTCATGGCTGCAGCCTGCGGCGGCATGGCGTTGGTGAGCGGATCCATGGCGAAGGTCAGTCTTGGTAAAGGGTGTGGGTTAGATAACCAGCAATTCGGCGCGCAGGCTGCCAGAGCTCTTGAGGGCTTCCAAAATCGCAATCAGGGCTGAGGGTGTGGCGCCTACCTGGTTCACCGCATCGACGATCTGGCGCAGGTCTACGCCGGGCTGGAACAAAAACATGGGCTTATTGGGCTCGCCGACTTTGATCTCGGCGTTTTGCACACCCTGGGTCGTGCCGCCCGAAAAAGCGCCTGGCTGCGACACCTCGTTGGTCATGGCCACCGACACGGTAATCGTGCCATGCGTAACCGCAGCGGCGGTGACTTTCACATTGCGGCTGATCACCACCGTGCCGGTGCGTGCATTGACCACCACGCGGGCAGGGGGCTCGCCGGGTTGCACGTCGATGTTTTCGATCATGCTCATAAACGAGACGCGTTGGCTGATGTCCATGGGCGCGCGCACGACGATGGACACACCGTCCAGCGCATTGGCCACATCGGCGCCGAATTTCGTATTGATCGCCTGCATGATGCTATTGGCGGTGGTGAAGTCGCTTTCGCGCAGGTTCAGCAGCACATTGTCCGACTTGTCAAAAGAATTGGGCACCGCGCGCTCTACCGTCGCGCCGCCGGGAATGCGTGCCGAAGTCGTTACGCCAATCGAGACCTTAGAGCCCGCGCCACCGGCGTCAATGCCCGTAGAGGTAAGCGCGCCTTGGGCCAGCGCGTAAATTTGCCCATCCACACCGCGCAAACTGGTCAGCAGCAGGTTGCCACCGCGCAGGCTGGAAGCCGCACCGATGGCCGACACATTGATATCAATACGCTGGCCCGGTTTGGACATGCCCGGCAGGTCCGCCGTGATCATCACAGCGGCCACATTGGCCAGCTCGTCGCTACCGCTGGCTATAGCGTTACTAAACTTGTCGATGTCATTGTCTTGGTTCAGGCCCATGCGGTTGAGCAAGGTCTTCATGCTCTGGCTGGTGAACGTGGCTTTTTTGTCGCCGGTGCCTTGCAAGCCCACGACCAGGCCGTAGCCGATCAGCTGGTTACCGCGCATCGCGGCCATGCTGGTCAAGTCTTTGATACGGTCCGCATGCGCCGTGGAAAAGCTGGCGGCCCACAACAAGGCCATCAGGCTGATGAATCGGAAAAAGTTTTGCATGGTGGTTCGCCTATTGGGGGCTCGTGCTTAGAAGGGCATGAATTTGAGGATGCCGCTGGTACCCCAGCCGGCGCGGCTTGCAGCAGACTCATCGCCGATGCCGCGGTAGCTGATCTGCGCATTGGCCAGGCGGCGCGAGAGCACGGTGTTATTGGGTGCAATATCTTCCGGGCGCACTACGCCCGATACTTGAATTACTTCGCTGCCTTCGGACAGTGCCACTTGTTTTTCCCCGCGCAACACCAGGTTGCCATTGGGCATGATTTCGATGACCGACACCGTGACCGAGCCTGTCAGCGACTGCTCTTGGTTGGCTTGACCCGAGCCGTCATGGTTGACTGCGCTACCAAATTCCGGGCCGAGGTCGCCGAAAATATTCAGTAATCCTTTGGAACTGACTTTGGCGCCTGCGGTCTTCTTTAAGGTCGCGTTTTGCGAGCGGTTGGCACTGGTGTTCTCGGCCAGTAGCACCGATACCAAGTCACCCACCACAAAGCTGCGCCCCACGCCGAAAAAGGCTTCGCTGCGGTTGCTGTTAAAAATAGCGCCAGTCGCCAGCTTGGGCTGGGAATCGACTACCGGATAGACGGGCTTAAAGCCTTCGCTGTGTACCAGCGGTTGGGGCGGAATCACGGAACAGGCGCACAGGGTCGCCACCAGCAGGGCCAGGGCCAGGCGCCGTATCAGGGTGGTGCAGGGCATCGCGATTCTCCGAAAAGGGGTGGCAGGGCTGAAATCTGGGGTTTTGCCTGTCGTCTTTCCGGACAACTGGCAAACTCTTGCCATGATTCGCAATTAATGTGCCAGTACCCAAAGCCCCGCCTTGCGCGCGCCCAAGCAAAACGGCCTCTGGGGACAGAGGCCGTTAGCGGGGAGGCGCCGGTAGCGCGGTTTACATGTTCTGGTTGATGTACTTGAGCATGCCGTCCACCGCAGAAATCGCCTTGGAGTTGATCTCGTAAGCGCGCTGGGTTTCGATCATATTGACCATCTCTTCCACCACGTTCACATTAGAGGCTTCCAGTGTGCCTTGCATCAGGTGGCCCGCGCCATTCACGCCGGGCTGTAGCACCTGGGGCGTGCCGCTGGCGGGGGTTTCTTTCATTAGGTTTTGACCTATCGCCATCAAACCAGCGGGGTTCAGAAAGCGGGCGATCTGGACTTGCCCCAGTACTTGCTGGCCGCCGGTGTTGAGCTCGACCGACACGGTACCGTCGCGGCCAATGGTGATGGTCGAGGCGTTAGTTGGGATCGTAATCGCAGGCGATAAGGGCGAACCGGCGGAGGTCACGAGCTGGCCGGTGGCAGATACTTTGAAACCGCCGTCACGCGTGTATGCCGTAGTACCGTCCGGTTGGGTCACCTGGAAATGGCCTTCGCCTGAAATCGCCACATCCAGCGGGTTTTGGCTGTTGATCATATTACCCTGCACATTGAGCTTTTCGGTCGCCACAATGCGTACACCGGTACCCAGCATCAGGCCAGTAGGCGCCTGGGTATTGGTACTGGTCTGGCCACCAGCCTGGCGGATATTTTGATACAGCAGGTCCTCAAAGACCGCGCGGTCGCGCTTAAAGCCGGTGGTGTTGACGTTGGCCAGGTTGTTGGAGATCACGTTCATACGTGTCTGTTGGGCGTCGAGGCCGGTTTTGGCCACCCACATTGATGCGTCCATGGTGCGCTCCTTGGAAAATTAAAAGATTACAAGCTCACAAGCATTATTTAGGCCAAGTAAAACCGTCAGCTGCCCTTCATCATGGTCGCGCCGGATTCGTCACAGGTTTTGCTTTCCTTGATCATGTTCACTTGCATCTCAAACGAGCGGGCTTGGTCCATCATCTTGACCATCACGCCCATGGCGTTGACATTGCTGCCTTCCAGTGCGCCCGAAGTCAATCCAGGCTTGATGGGGCCGGGCGTTATATCTTCACCCTTAGGCGCACCGGCTACCGCAAATAAACCGTCTTCACGCCTTTGCATCGGCGTAGTGCTGGAGTCGCGCAAAAGGAGGTTGCCAATGAGTACTGGTGCTACGGTACCCACTTGCGCAGGGTCAATGCCGTAGACAGAGCCATCGGCGTTAATCGTAACTTTGACACCTAAAGGCACCGTCAATGCCCCGCCGCTTTGGGCGCGCACCACATTACCGTTACCGGTTTCCAAGGCGCCTGCAGCGTTAATCCGCAAGTCGCCACGTCGGGTGAAGGCCAAAGTCCCATCTGGCGCCGTCACCCCTAATACGCTGTGGGCGCTTAAGGATATGTCCAAATCGTTACCGGTCACGATCACCGGACCAGCCTTCATGCTAATGAAATCCTCGGTAAAGGACTGCGGTTGGTAACGGGTTTTTAAACCCGCACCTTCCACCTCAATGGCTCGTACCGAGGACTCAAAACTGCGCTTAAAGCCCACCGTCGTCGCGTTGGCCATTTCGTTGGTTGCCATCTGCCGCGCCACGCGCTGCTCGTTGATGGCGGCCACTGCATTAAAGGCTAAACGATCCATGGTCCGGGCTCCTTACGATGTCAATGACCTAGGGTTTAGGAACGCAGATTAATAATCGCCGACGTCATCGTCGAGCTGGTCTCAATCGCCTTGGCATTGGCCTGGAAGTTACGTTGCGCGGTAATCAAGTCCACCAACTCTTGTGTCAAGTCCACGTTCGCCCGTTCGGTGGCACCCGCACGCAGCGTTCCAAAGCCTGCGCTACCGGCAGTGCCTAGAATAGGTTTACCCGAAGCGGCAGAAGCCAAGAAGCTGGAGTCACCAATCTGGCGCAAGCCGGATGGGCTGGAGAAGTTGGTCAAGAGAATCTTGGCCAAAGACTTTTGCGTACCGTTGGAGAACGAAGCACTCACCAAACCGTCGTTTCCGATGGTCACGCCCACCAGCGAACCTTCGGGTGCGCCGTCTTGCGATTGTGAAAGCACCGCAAATGGCGAGGTGTACTGGGTCGATGCCGCGTAGTTCACGTTAATTGTCAAAGCACCCTTACCACCTGCCAGATACACCGTCTCGAGCTGGGTACCTTTGATAGGCGAGTACAACTTACCGGCGGTGTTAAAGGTCAGCTCGCCTTTGTCCAGGTAAATTGGCGACCAGGCCGGCAGTCCGGCAAAGCCGTCACCGTTGGTGGTCTCTTTGCCGTCTTTGTCAATGTATTTGGCCTGCGGCGCACCGCTCACCACGTCATAGTGTTGCGAAGGCTTAATCCAAGTGGAGGTCGCGCCGCGACCTGCTTCCACCTGGTCCAAGCCCCAGGCGGTATCGCCGGAGATCTTGATGAAGGAATCGGAGCCCGTAGTACCGGTGGTGAACACAAATCGGTTGTTGGTGTAATCGAAGGTCACCTTCACCCCGTTGACCGTGGCGGGCGAGGCCAGACTAGGATCGTTAGGATCGGGCTCATCGCTAGCCAGGTTGTTAATGCCTCGCTGCAATTCGCGCATAAAGGACTGCAGCGAATAAGTCGAGCTTGGTGGAATCCGCACCGTACCTTTGATGCCGTCTACCGTGACCACGAAGCTGTTATTGGTGTCGTCCACGTTAAAGTTATTGGTCACGTTCACCGTAGGGGGTTTGCCAACGGCTACCGCGGGCATCGAAGTTACCCCGCGCAGTGCAACCGAGGACTTTGCGATTTCCACTTTCTTCAGCCCCATCAGTTTCAGGCCATCGGCGCTGACATCGGTGATAGATATGGAAGAGTAGTCGCCCGTTGTTCCAGACTTCACGGAAAAGGTTTTGCTGACCGCGTCATAGCTGACCGACATGCCATAGCGTTGGTCGGTTTGCGAGCGCAGCGGGTTTTTGTTATTGGGCAACATCTTCACGCCTGACAAGCCATTAGAGTCCAGCGTCTTAGGCGTACCGGTCAGGTTCAAGATGGTGTTGGTGGCCAAATACGCTCCAGTGCTTCTGTTAACGCCCGCGCCAATCGTGATGGTATTGGCGCCCGCGTTGGTGGAGTCGGTAATCTTGAAGCTTTGGGTGTTGTAGTCGTAGACCACCTTCATCGGGGATTCGGCAAGGTTGGCGTTCAGAAGCAGCGGGGTGCCCGGTATTACGCCCCCAGACACGATGTCGGTGGGGAGCAGGTCGGGTGTTCCCTGTCCGCCAGCAAACTTCACGTTGATGATCGCATCAGCCGGGCCAGGACCCGGGTGGTAGTCCGTTACCTTGGCAAACGTCGAGGCTACTACGGTGGTCCCACCCGGTTTGGTCTGGGTGAATGTATCGCCAGGTGAAAATTCGCGCATTTCCGGTGCGCTATTTGAGTAGGTAAATACAAGCTTGGAACTGTCTAGTGGGTCCAATTTGATGTCCGTGATATTGTGGGCTATGGCAAACGCCGAGCCGAGAATTGTGCCGGCTGTGGTTGCACTACCTTTCTTTGCAATAACAGCCGCTGCAAGACCTGCAGGCGTGGTCGTTGCAAGTACCGGCGGGCTAGCGTCCGGGTCTGCAGCCGTCAGTGTCAAGGTCACGCCCATAAAGCTTGCTGCGGTGGCAGTGACATCCAATCCAGTGGTAATTTTGGTAGTTGCCTTGGGTGACCAAGTTAAGATTTCTGATGACATGCCGTTGACCGTAACCCCCTCTGGCTCATGCCCGCTGAAAGTTAGACCCTTGGTCAGGGCTACCTGTTCTCCAGCTACTGATTGGTTATAGATCAATATCAGTGTGGTTCCGTCTGGATCGGTAGGGTCGATTTGAATATCCTTGACCCCCTGGAGCGATAGGGAGGTGAGCGGCGCTTGGTCTGCCAGGATGGCTTTCTTGTTGGCGATGATAAGTAAAGCCGTCTTGGCTGCAGAGTCCCCCGGCGCAGAGCCTTCCAGTTTCACGCCCTGGAACTTGGTCGGCGAGTCGCCTGAGCCCATGGTGCCGTCGATTTTGAAATAGGTCTTGGGAAATTGGCTGTACTCCAGTACCACCGATTGACCGTCTGCGCCCAGCGAAATATCTGTGATGCCGCGTTCAATCACGTTAGGTCTAGCCAAGATATCCGCTTTGTTGTTGACTATTTTTTGTGCGGTTTGCAAAGCGGTGTCGCCCACTAACTGGCCTGGCTCAGAGGGCAGTTGGTAGCCAAAAAAGCTGGCGGCTGTGGTCAAGGTCGTCACTGAGCCCACGGTAGTTGTCAAAGGCGCCACGACTCCGCTCAAATCGATACGCTGACGCGCATGTCCGCCAAGCACCGAGTTATCCACTTGGGTTTGGAAAATTTCTTGTAATTCCTCCACGCTAACATTCGACGGGTCTTGGAATCCAGCCAGCGTGATGGGAACTTTGATTTCACTACCAATGCGTGAGTCGGTCAGCGTCAAATTGGTATCGGGGTTCCCGAATAGCGATGTCGTGGAGGTGAAGTTAAAGCTCGTCTCATCGCCAAATTTGCGGTTTAAATACTTGGTCGCTTCGGCGGCGACAGCAGTGCCGTTCAGTATTTTCGGAGAGTCCTTGAGGTAGCTCAAATCCACGGTGACCGGCTGTGTTGACCCATCGACTTTTACGGTAAACAATTTACTCAGATCAAGCTGTGAACTCTCCACAATTTTAGCAAATGTGTTGTCACCACCGGAAAGATCCACTTGCGAGGGGATGCCCGAAATGGAAGCAGGTGCCGAGATGCGCTTGTCGGTCAATTCGTCTAGCGAGATCAATTGGGTTTTCGCCGTAGTCAGCTCGTCTTTCACTTCTTTGTAAGACTTGATCTGACCATACTGGTTCACGTATTGCAAATCACCATTGAGGTCGGTGGATTGGGCCAAAGCTGCAGACACCTGGTCGTCACCCACATACACATAGGTTTGCCATTTGTTAAACGGGCTGTTCTGGTTCGCGTTTTGGGTTTTTGCGTAGTAGATGGTGGCCAGGTAGCCGTTACCACCATTGTCATACACGGTAAAGGCGGTGGATTTGTTGTAACTGGCCGGATTGGTACGGCTAAAGGGCACGCTGATAACGGCCGCGTCCGCAGGGAAGTTCAGGCCCAGGGACACCAAAGAGGTTTGTTTGGCTTCGCCGGATGTTTTTTGCGGAATGGTCAATACCACGCGGTCATTCACGTTCGCACTACCAGTCGAGTCAACCGTCGCCGCCATCAAACGCTGGCCTGCCGAGTTCACCACGTTGAACTGTTCGTTCAACGAGAAGGATCCGTTACGGGTATAGGTATCGGTCAAGCCGTCGGCAGAGCGCAGCGGGAAGAAGCCGTCACCGGTAATAGCCAAGTCCAAGGCGTTGGACGAGAAAGAAATATTACCCTGGCTGAACTCCTGGCTCACTTGTTTCAGCGACACACCCTGACCCACCGTGCTGGATGATTTTTGCAGTGGTGAAGTAGCAAAAATGTCACCGAAGTCAGCGCGTGAGCGCTTGAAACCTGTGGTACCCACGTTGGAGATGTTATTGGCTGTAACGCCTAACATGGCGGTGGCGGCGTTCAGTCCGGTTAGCGAGGTATAAAAAGACATGGTGAGGTTCTCCGGGTGTTGCTAGGGTTGTTTGTTGGTTAATGGGGTCGATGTTTAGCCGTAGATGCGCAACGCATCTGCCAGCTTCATGGTTTTGCCACCGTTAAATTGCAGCAAGACAGTTTTGTCCGGCTGCTGGCTGACGCCAATCACGCTGGCCATGGTGCTCACCACCGGGGTGGTTTGCACGCCTTGGCTCACGGCTGTGGCTTTAAAGCTGTAGATGCCATCGGGCAATGGGTTACCGGCCTGGTCTTTGCCATCCCAGGCCCAGGTCATATCGCCTGCGATCTGGGGGCCGGCAGTGACTTTGCTGACCAAAATGCCTTTGGCGTCATATACATTCATGGTGATGCCGCTGGCGCCTTCGGGCAGGCTGATCACGCCTTGCACCGGCTGGCCGCCGCTCAGTTGCGCCGGGCCGTCGGCTACCGACACTTTTTTACCGATCAGGTTGGCACCACTGAGCATCTGGCTGCTGGACATGCTGCCCACAAAGTTCGCCAGCGAGTTGGACATATTGGTGGTCGCCTCCAACTGCGAGAACTGGGCCAACTGGGCCACGAAAGCCTCATTCTTCACCGGGTCCAAGGGATCCTGGTTCTTCAGTTGGGTGGTAAACAGCGTTAGGAAATCTTTTTGCCCCATCGCGCCCTGGCCCACGTTGGCTGCCAGCTTGGTTTGCGCATCTTGGGCAGTGGTACGCAGGCTGTTGGGCACCGCAGAGGCCCATGCGTCGTTCGTCGCCGCCGAGGTGTTGAGCAGGTTGAGGTTGGCCATGGTGGTCTCAGTCGGTTAATCAGTTTTTGATGATGTCCAGCGTGCGCAGCGTGAGCTGGCGCGCGGTATTGACCACTTCAACGTTGTTTTGGTAGGAGCGGGCCGCAGCCATCATCTCCACCATCTCGGTCATTTCATTGACGTTGGCCAGATACACATAGCCGTCTTTGTCGGCCGCCGGATTGCCGGGATCGGACATACGGGAGATGGGCTTGGGGTCGTCGGTAATACCGGCCACCTTCACACCGCCCTTGTTGACCTCGGGTGAGCCCAGTTGCTGCTCCATGATGGTTTTGAAAGTGGTGCGCTTGGCGCGAAAGGCCGTCGCCTCGCTACTAGCGACCGCTCCGGCATTGGCCAGGTTGGACGCGGTGGCATTCATACGCGCGGTCTGCGCATTGAGCGCCGAGCCGGCAATACCAAAAATGTTATCCAGTGCCATGCTTAGTCTCCCCGCAATGCTTTGCGAATGCCGCTAATGCGGTTTTCTAAAATGCTCAAAGTGGTCTGGTAATCGGCGGCATACTGACCGAATTTGGCCTGTTCCACCGGCAATTCCACCGTATTTCCGTCAAAAGAGACGTTAAAGGGAACGCGGTACTTCAGTCCGTCACCGGTTTGATCCGGACCTTCGGTGATGTGCCTCGCGTTGGTGGTAACCACGGCGCCTTCGCTGGCGCTCTTCATCACACTTTTGAAGTCGACGTCCTGGGCTTTAAAGTGCGGCGTATCGGCATTGGCAATATTGCGCGACAGCACTTCCATGCGCTGTGCGCGCACGTTCAACGACTTCTCGTTGAGGCTGAAAGCTTGGTCAATAAAGTTCATGCCACGGGCTCCATTGCATAGTAGTTTTTCGCCGGAATGCCGACACTGATAGATGTAGGTATGCCGTATGGAGTCATGTCTTGCAAACTTCATGCCACCCGCTGTTTGCCGCTGGGCTTGAAAGGGCTGGCCGCTTGCGGCACGCACTTTGGGCTAGCCGGGACGGGCTTGAGCGGCAAGGCTTTGCCGGTTTCTAGCTTCATTAATGGCCGGGCAGTCGGGCAGTCGACGGCTTCGCTGTTGTTTTCCACTTTTTTGTCCACCGCTAGTTTGTCCCCCGCTTCCCCCCGCCCCTTCACCCCCTCGGGGGGTGAAGGGGAGCCTTAACAGCCAATTTTGTTTTTTTGGGCCGGATAGGGGTGTTGGTGCTGGAGGTTACGGTGCGGGTTTGGGCGTATGCATTGGGGAACGAGGCGGTCGTAGTTAATGGATTGGGGCTTGGGGCTTGGTGCTAGGTGCGGATACCGCACCGGCACCGCGTTCCTAAGCGCAAGCGCTAGTGGGCGCCTCGGCGCCCGCGCGCGAAGCGCGTAGCGCGCCAAGAAGCGTGTGCAAGGTGAGCGCAGCGAACGAACACACGCGGTATTGGGGCTTCTTGGGCCATTGGCCGTGCTGAGCAACGCAGTGGAGCGCGGATCAGGGCGGGCGCTGTTTGAGCGAAGCGAGTTTGCGCCCGACCCCGGGCGACGCGAGTAGCGCAAGGCAGCCCGTAGGGCCACGGCCCTTGGCTCGCCTTTTCTTTGGTTACTTTCTTTTGGCGAAGCAAAAGAAAGTAACTCGGCCATCAGGCCGAAACCGGTATTCGAAACCTCGGCCAGCAGGCCGAAACCTGCACCCCAAGCCCTGGTCTACGGCAAACTGTCTTCCACGTACTGCTGCGCCCGCTGCGCCTGTTGGCGCAAGGAAGGCGGCAACATCTGCCCCAGACGAACCGCTGCGTTTTGCAGCAAGCCTTGGCGGATCGACTGGCGCGTGATGGGCGCTGCGCTGTCGCTGCCCACGTGCAGGCTACGTGCCTGCGGTCCAGGAATATTAAGCGGCGCGTTGAGCTGGTTTTCCGAGCGCGAGGCCGGGTTGAGCACCGAGAGGTACAAATCCTCCAGCCCAGCCGGTCCCTGGGTTTTCAGGCCCACATCCTCAAAATACTTGTCTACCAGGCTGAGCTGCTTGTGCACGCTCAGGTTCAGGATGGCTTTGGGGTTGGCGGCGTAACCGGCCGAGGCTGCGC